>Ga0194060_10001337_pt1 | contig 17544 bp, 15 predicted proteins | sample SepL225m_MetaG_FD_163427 | JGI IMG/M metagenome (GOLD analysis project Ga0194060, IMG submission 163427) | Anoxic zone freshwater microbial communities from boreal shield lake in IISD Experimental Lakes Area, Ontario, Canada - Sep2016-L222-5m | ecosystem: Environmental > Aquatic > Freshwater >...
CCCTCACGGGGAGAGGGGGCTGGGGGGTGAGGGCGGAGCGGCGGCAGATTCCTTATGTGAAAGGCATTGGGGCTAGATGACTGATCCGCAGAGTGAGAACCTTGGCCCGCTACGCGCCGTTAGTCGCTGATGACGTCACGATGCGGCGCGGATCGCATCGAGTACCCGCTGCACCGCCAGCCCGTCGGCGAAGGTGGCCGCTGGCGCGAGGGCCGCGCCATCACCACCGAGAGCCGCCTTCAGGGCTGCGCCGAGGTAGACCGTGCCCTGAGGGAAGTCGCCGACGATGTCGGCGGGGAAGCTCAGACGATGCACGGGGGTAATATCGACAAATTCACCGCCGCCGCTGCGCAGCAGACGCCCACCGACAAAGCGCAGCACCCCACTCGCGCCGTAGATCGTGGCGCTGTTCGGCTCGTCGTGGGGGGCCACCACGCTCGCCGTGATCGTGGCCGCTGCGCCGCCGACAAAGCGCAGGGTCGCCGCCACATAATCATCAGCGGTGACGGGCTGCAGGACGCCGAATCTATCGGGGCGTTCGGCAATAAAGGTGCGGGTGATGCCGTCGGCAGATGCCACCTCATCGGCCAGCAGATAGCGTAGCAGGTCGATCAGGTGCGAGCCAATCGCGCCGAGGACGCCGCCGCCCTGCGCGGCGTCACTCCACCAGTTCCAGGGGCGCAGTGGGTTGCTGCGCGAACTGTTGATGGATTGCACCTCGGCGTGGCGCACCGCACCAATGTCGCCCTGGATGATCAGATCCCTGGCGTGGCGTAGGGCTGGCAGAAAACGCAGCTCGTGGTCGATCAGGGCGAACTGGGCGGGATGGGCCGCCGCTGCCGCCAGCATCGCCTCGGCCTCGGCGGTATCCAGGGCCGTGGGTTTCTCGCACAGCACGTGCTTGCCAGCCTCCAGGGCAGCCGCGACCATCGTGCGGTGCAGTCCGGGCGGCGTTACAATGCTCACCACCGCAACATCGGGCCGCTCCAGCAGCGCCCGCCAGTCGTTGGTGTGCCAGGCCACGCCCAGATCCCCGGCGATATGTGCCGTCTTCGCAGCTTGGCTGCCCGCCAGGGCCGTTACTTCCAGGCCCACGCTACGAAACGCCGGCACCTGCACCCGCGCCCCCCAACCCGTGCCAATAATACCAATGCCTAACATATTCCCTCTTCCCATCCAGGGAGAGCCTCTGCTAACTTTTCGAGTGACGGCTCACATGCCGACTGTGCCCCCTCACCCCCAGCCCCTCTCCCGCTCAGGGAGAGGGGGCTGGGGGGTGAGGGCTGAATAGCACCCTAATACTTCGCCATACTCGTATCCACATCGTCGGCCCAGCGCAGGATGCCGCCAACCATATTCTTCAGCTTGCGAAACCCGGCACTTTTTAGCAAATCCACGGCGCGACCGCTGCGGACGCCGCTGCGACAGTAGACCACCATTTCTAGCGAGGTGTCAAGCTCGTTCAGCCGCTCGGCCAGTTGATCCACAGGAATCACCTTATCGGTGCCGGGGATACTGGAGATCGCCACCTCGTTAGGATTGCGTACGTCCAGCAGATAGGGGCGCGCATCGGTCTGTAGCAGCGCCGCCAGTTCTCGGGGCGTAATCTCGTACTGGCTGCCCAGCGTGTTCAGTTCGGGGACAATCCCACAGAAGTGATCATAGTCTATGAGATCAGTGACCGTTGGGAACTTGCCGCAGACAGGGCAGGTGGGGTTGCGGCGCAATTTAAGCTCGCGGAAGCGCATCGCAAGCGCGTCGTAGAGCATGAGGCGACCAATCAGCGGATCGCCGATCCCGGTCAGCAGCTTGATCGCCTCGGTAGCCTGAATAGTGCCAATGACGCCGGGCAGCACCCCCAGTACGCCGCCCTCGGCGCAGCTTGGCACGAGGCCGGGGGGCGGCGGCTCGGGGTAGAGGCAGCGATAGCAGGGGCCGCCCTCTTTGGGATAGAAGACGGTGGCCTGGCCCTCGAAGCGAAAGATGCTTCCATAGATATTTGGTTTGCCCAGCATCACCGCCGCATCGTTGGTGAGATAGCGGGTCGGGAAGTTATCCGTGCCATCGATAATTACATCGTAGGGGCGCATCAGGTCAAGTGCATTTTCCGAGGTGATCTGCGTTTCATAGGTAGTCACCTCAACCAGCGGGTTCAGGTCGGCCAGACGCCGCTTGGCCGACTCGGTCTTGGCCACGCCAATCGTACTCGTGCCGTGGATGATCTGGCGCTGGAGATTGCTGGCGTCCACGACATCAAAATCCACCAGACCGATATGGCCCACTCCAGCGGCAGCCAGGTAGAGAGCCAGGGGCGAACCAAGGCCACCGGTGCCGATCAGCAGCACGCTGCCCTGCTTGAGCTTGCGCTGACCGGCCATGCCCACCTCGGGCATAATCAGGTGCCGCGAGTAGCGGGCGATCTCTTCGTTCGAGAGCTTGATATCTGACATCAGATTCCTCTACAAATGCAAAAGGCAAAGGCAAAATGACCTTTTGCATTTTGCATTTTGCATTACTTTCGCCCGCCCGCAATCGCCGGGATAATGCTCACCGTATCACCGTTGGTCACCGGCGTTGCTTCGCCTTCCAGGTAGCGAATATCCTCGTCGCCAACGTAGACGTTCACAAAGCTGCGTAGCTTGCCCTGCTCGCTGTACAGGTGCTTGCCCAGGGTGGGGTGCTGCTCGACCAGACCGCGCAGCAGGGAACCCACCGTCTCAGCCTCCAAACTCACGCTGCTATAGCCGGCTGCGTACTGGCGCAGCGCCGTAGGAATGGTGATCGTCGCCATTTAGACATACTCCTTAGAATAAGAATTTTTTATTATGATGATAGATGTTGCCAGTGAAGCTGGCAACATCTATCATCGTAATACAGGTTTCAGATCGGCAGCCCTAATCAACAGCGAGGTCTTCCTGCTCAAAGCGGGCACCCTCATCAAGCAGCAACCAGGAATCCACCTCGGCAGCCTGGCCGTTGCGCACCGACTGGATCACAAAGGCGAAGCTCGGTCCGCCGCCAACACCCTGGGCGCCCACCCGGTCGCGCTCAGAGGGCGTGGCCGGGTAGTCGGGGTGAGAGTGATAGCAGCCGACAATATCCATGGCGGAGGCGCGGGCCTCGCGGTCGGCCCGCAGATAATCACGCGGGTCGAGATAGAAGCGGTCGCGCCGCGACTCGGCGTTATCCGTCTCGGCGAGGCTCACCTGTCCGGCCCAGCGGTTCTCCACGGGCAGGGCGCGCAAGACCACCTTCGTTTCACCCTCCAGATTGCCTAAGAGCAACCCGACACACTCGTCGGGATAGGTCGCCTCCGCGTGCCGCGCAATCGTCTCAGTGGCCTCAGCAGACAATTTCAGCATCACGCCCCTCTATAAACCAGCGCGATAGCGCACCAGCGCCGACTTGAGTGTATTCAGGGCCAGGGTAGCGCAACGTGGGCGCGCCCGCACCACCTCGCGACCGAGCAGATCGAAGATTGCCTGGTCATCCAGGGCATCGACCGTCGTGAGAGGTGCGCCCTGGAGTTGCTCGCACAAGAGCGAGGCGGCGGCCTGGCTGATCGTACAACCACGCCCCTCGAAGCTCAGGCCAGCCAGCCCCGTACCCGCCGTATCAAATTTCAGATAGAGCGTCACCGTATCGCCACAGTCGGGGATACCGCCCGACTGCACCATGTCGGCGTCCCCAAGGGGGCCGGAGTGGCGCGGGCGCTCGTAATGGTCGAAGAGACGCTCGATGATTTCTTGGCGATCCATAATCAATGCAAAATGCAAAATGCAAAATGCAAAATGCACAATGCATAATGCACAATGGGCAATGGGCAATGGGCAATGGGCAATGGGCTTGCGCCTCTTTCACATTGTGCATTGTGCATTGTGCATTATCCTTGGTAGCTCTTCTCAATCGGTAGGCCGACGCCGTTGCCCCACTCAGTCCAACTGCCATCGTAGTTGCGCACCTGGGGGTAGCCGAGTAGATACGTCAGCACGAACCAGGTGTGCGAGGATCGCTCTCCGATGCGGCAGTAGGTAATCACGTCCTTGTCGGGGGTGACGCCTAGTTCGCCGTAGAGGGCGGCCAGTTCATCGGCGCTCTTGAATGTGGCGTCGGCGTTCGCCGCCTTGGCCCAGGGGATGTTCGCTGCACCAGGGATATGCCCGCCGCGCAAAGTACCCTCCTGGGGGTAGTCGGGCATATGGGTGCGCTCGCCACTGAATTCCTGGGGACTGCGCACATCCACCAGGGCCGTGCCGACCTGGGCGATCTGGGCGCGCACCTGGTCACGGAAGGCCCGAATCGCGGTGTCGTCGCGGGTAGGGATAGGATAATTCGCCACCGGGTAACTTATGGCAATCCTGCTTGTCTGATGGCCCTCCGCGATCCACTTGGCCCGCCCACCGTTGAGGATACGCACGTCGGGGTGTCCAAAGAGCTTGAACACCCAGAAGGTATAGGTGGCCCACCAGTTGCTCTTATCGCCATAGATCACCACCGTGGTATCGCGGGCGATCCCCTTGCTCGCCATCAGCGCCGCGAATCGCTCGGCGTCCAGGTAGTCGCGCACCACCGGGTCGTTTAGATCCTGCACCCAGTCGATCTTCACCGCGCTGAGAATGTGGCCCATCTCGTAGAGCAACAAATCCTCGTTGCTCTCCACCAAGCGCACCCTCGGATCGTTCAGATGCTCGGACACCCAGACTGTATCAACCAGCACCTCAGGGTGCGCGTAGTCTGCCATTGGAAGTTCCTTCATCGTCAGCGAAACACCCTGTCCGTAACCCTATCTTACGCTTTGCGTCTTCGCGCCTTTGCGTCATATGCACGGATGGTTTGACGCAAAGGCGCAAAGACGCAAAGACTCTCATGGTGTTCAACGTGACAGTGTTGCTTTTGCGATATTGCACATTTTCTGTTATTTTACCGCCGCAGTAGTGTCAGGTCAAGTTCTTACGCGGTATACTCAACAAACAGAGCATCACCCTCGGCCCACACCTTATACGTGGCTACAGGCATGAAGGCTGGCAAGGTACGTGGCTTGCCGCTGCGCAGGTCGAAGGGCGAACCGTGGAGTGGGCAGACCACGCATAGCTCGTCGACGTCAACCTCGCCCGCGCTCAGGGATGCGTTGGCGTGCGAACAGGTATCGGCGAGGGCGTACAGCGCACCGCCGACGTTAAACACGGCCAGCGGGACGCCTCCCACATCAAAGCGCCGCACGCCGCCCTCGGGAACATCGGCCAGACTGCCGATCTGCATAGCAGGCATAGAACCTCATGAATGCAAAATGCAAAATGCAAAATGCAAAATGCAAAATGATCACACATCTGACCATTTTGCATTTCGCATTTTGCATTTTGCATTGAACGTTACCCGACCGATCCCTCCATTTCCATCTGGATCAGGCGGTTCAGTTCCACGGCGTACTCCATAGGCAGCTCGCGGGTGAATGGCTCCATAAAGCCGAGGACAATCATCGAGAGAGCGTCAGCCTCCTTGAGACCACGGCTCATCAGGTAGAAGAGTTGCTCCGCGCCGATGCGACCCACGGTGGCCTCGTGGGCCAGGGTGCAGCGATCCTCCTCGATCTCGATGAAGGGAATCGTGTCGGAGGCCGAGCGCTCATCGAGGATCAGGGCGTCGCAGTTGACATTAACCTTCGCGCCGTAGGCTCCGGGCGCCACCTTCGCCAGGCCGCGATAGGTGGTCTTGCCGCCATTCTTGCTCACCGACTTGTTCGTGATCCGGCTGGTCGTCTCCGGCGCGATATGCACCATCTTCGCCCCGGCGTCCTGGTGCTGGCCCTTGCCCGCGTAGGCGATGCTCAGCACCTCGCCCCGCGCCTTGCGGCCCATCAGGTAGACCGAGGGGTACTTCATGGTCAGCTTGCTGCCGATGTTGCCGTCCACCCACTCCATGCTCGCCTCCTCGTGGGCCACCGCCCGCTTGGTGACGAGGTTGAAGATGTTGTTAGCCCAGTTCTGGATGGTCGTGTAGCGGAACTTCCCGCCCTTTTTAATTACGATTTCCACTACCGCAGAGTGCAGTGAATTCGTAGAGTAGATAGGTGCGGTGCAGTTGTGCGACACAACGCCCTCGCCAACATACGACTCGTCCTCCTCAACTGAGAAGTTATAGACATCCGCCTCCGACTCGCCGCACTCAATACTACGGATAGGCACGTAGAGGTAGTGTTCGTCCAGACAGAACGGCGAACCGTTCATACTACCGGCTGGTGCTGCCACACCTACCAAATCGCCAAACTGCGGGTTGAAGGGTGAAGAGACAACCACGGCATACATTGGTTGGTGTGGTGCCTCGCGCTCCTGGCAGTTCACCGATGCGGCGATGCCCAGCCGCAACAACGCATTACGGAAGGCGTAGGCCAAGTTACGCGACACACTGTTGTAGCGGAATATATTCTTCGTGGCGTCGTAGCTTCCATCGCCACACCAGAGGCCACGCACAAACTCGGCCAACAGGTAGCGTGGCGCGTTGCTGATCCACGCCGGTACGTGCTTATCGTACGCCGTAGAGCCAAATTCATAGGCAAACGCCCGAGCGGCCTCAGTCGAACAAAGCACCAGCGTTTGCCCGTTCTGGCGCTCTTTGTTGGCAATCGGCTCCTTGCCAAAGTAGTGGCTCAGTAACTGGGTCGTGTCCTGAAGGTACTCAACTTCCTGGGCGTGAAATGAGAAGGTCAGGTAGTGTTCGTTACTAACATGACCCTCGGCAAAGTAGTAGCCAAGCAAGCGATAAAAATCCGGCTCCTGGGGGAAACTCACCTCACGCTCAAGCGAGGTTCGCTGACCCTGGGGGCGGTACGGAATGGTGACGCTTGGTGTGGAAACCGGCTCCGCCTCCGGGTGCGCAATCGGTATCGCCAGATAGTCGCCTTCGCGTACATCCGAAGCAGGCATCCACGAGAGGGTCAAGCTATCGTTACGCTCGTGCATGCGCTGGCGCTTCACAACCAAGAGCGGGTGATCTGCCGTCACCTGAAGCGCCTGGGTGCTGTCACCCCAATAGCGAATGGTATAGGTGTCACCCGTATAGGGCCGCCGCATGGTGTGATAGACCCGGCGGTAGCGTCCGTGGTGGGTCAGCACCTTATCGCCAACTTCGATCTGTTCAATCGGCTTCTCGCCCGCCTCCGTCACCACCCGCGCACCTGCGAGAAAACAGCCTTCAATGTAGTGAGCTTCGGCACCCTCTTCAATAATGATCAAGGTGCGCTCGAATTGACCCATGTTCTCGGCATTGATGCGGAAGTACGCCTGAAGCGGGATGTCCACCTTGACCCCGGCGGGCACGTAGACAAACGATCCGCCCGACCAGACCGCCGTATTCAGCGCAGCGTACTTGTTATCCGCCGCTGGGATAATCGTGCCGAAGTACTCCTTGAACATCTCGGGGTACTCGCGCAGCGCCGAGTCAGTATCAAGGAAAATCACACCGAGTTTAGACCATTCTTCGCGTAGGGAGTGATAGACAACCTCCGAGTTGTGGACAATCAGCCCCTCAGCGACAAAGTTGTGCGGGCCATCAACCTCAATATCGTAAACAACCTCGACCCCGGCGGGAGTAATCGAGTCGATCTTCACATAACCGTGGAACTCGGTCACGTGTGTACGGAAGGTCGTCCCCTTGGCGCTAGAGAAATCGTGGTGATACTTGCGCTTGCTCATGCGCCCCAAGCGATTCGGTGAGCGACTACCGATCCGTTCGTAATCGCCTGCTACCTGTACCCGATAGCCAGTTATCATGCGTTCCGCGTCCACCGGATGCTTTGATTCAAAACGGTGGATAGTCGAGGTCGGCAGACCACACAACGACAACAGTTCAGTCATATCTTGCAGCAAATCACGGTTGCCGCTCGTCAGCATAATGTCGTGGTTCTTCTCGGTATCACGCACATAGCCATCCGAGTCGAGATAGCCACCAAGGAAAGCCAGCTTCTGCGTCTGCGGCAGACCGAAAACCCAGCTTGGCACACGCTTGGTTAATGCCTTGCCAGCAAAGTCATTAGCCTCAAGAAATCGTGCGACAATCGTAGAGTTAAGCGCGATCCGATAGGGGTCGCTGCTCGTTGGCGTGTGATCAAATAACTCTTCAGTTACCTTGATCAGCACTGCACGTAGCTCAGAGTCGCTGGCAGGTATCGCGATCTCAACCCGCGCCTTGTCGGCATCGTGCTGGGAGTGGATGAAGCCGTCGCCAATATACAGGCCCAGCCACCACATCAAATCCTCGGTCGTATACTCGGGCAGCTTGACTTGGTTATAGCGACCCGCGATATTCAGATCATAGCTGGTACTCTGATTACGGCCCACCACCACTGTCTTGATCTCAGGCTGCTGAAGGACGTGCAGCACGCCCGTATCGGGCAGATCCTTCGCCACCGCAACCAAATCGCCGGGTGCCAACTCGTGAAGATACTTCCAGCTACGCGCATAGCGACCGCGCACCCGATCCTCGTCCTTCTGATACGTGAGTGCGAGAAACGGATGGTTCGATGTCGCCTTAATCCTCCGTGTCCCGACCCGTACCTCGAACACCTCACGTTCGCCCTTATGCGCAGTCGCCCGCACTTCCGCTGGGATGATCCGGTTCGTCTCCTCATCAAAGGAGAAAACCGTATCGCCCGGCTGAATATCCTGAATCGGCACCAGACCCTTATTGGTGTAGACGCGGGCATCGCCGCTTAGGCACTCATACTGCGCACCTACGCCAGCCAAGAATTTACGCTCGGCCTCGGGGATGCCCAGCCGCTCGAAAGTGTTCTTGATCTCGATGGGCACCGCGTCCCAGTCGCTCTGCGGCTTCTCGCCGGCGCGCACGAAGTAGTGGATTTTATCGTAGTCCAGCTCGGCAAGCTCGTGGTTGGCCCACATGCCCACCAGCGGCGTCGGCTTCTTGTAAAAGATCTCCAGGGCCTTGAGCCGCCGTTTGAGCATCCACTCTGGCTCATTTTTCATCCCCGAGAGTTCGCGCACTACCTTCTCGCTCAGGCCCACCGGAGCCTTAAAAAGGTAGTTCTCCTCCTGCCGGAAGCCGTACTTGGCGTAGTCAAACTCAAGATTCGTCGGCTCTGATGCCATGTCGATCCTCCTGCGGATTTTAGATTGTAGATTGTGGATTTTAGATTGCCGCTCCGACAATCCATAATCCACAATCCACAATCCACAATCTAAAATCTAGAATTCCTCGTCGTCGTGAATATGGCCTACGCCGTACAGTCCGGCCTTCAACGCCTTGAGCGAGAGCAGGGCGCACTTGAGTCGCACCGGGTTTTTGCCCAAAGGGATGCCGATCAGCTCTAGCAGATCATCTTTGCTGTACACCTTGGCGGCTTCCACCGACATCCCGACTAACTCATCCGTCAGCAGTGAGGCACTGGCCTGACTGATGGCGCAGCCCTTCCCGCTGAAGCGCACATCGGTGATCACTCCGTCGGCGATCTGCACATCCATCCGCACTTTGTCGCCGCAGAGCGGGTTCAGTTCCTCGTGCGAAATTGACGGAGCGTCCAGCGACCCAAAGTTGTGCGGGTACTTCGAGTGTTCCAGAATCTGCTCACGGTATATGTCGTCCATAGTTATGACCCTAGTTAAATAGCTTCCGCGCCTTCTCCAAGCCAACCGTCAGCCGGTCAACCTCTTCGGGCAGGTTGTAGATATAGAAGCTTGCCCGCGTGCTGGCCGGGATGTCGTAGCGGCGATGGAGCAACTGCGTGCAGTGGTGCCCGGCCCGTACCGCCACGCCCTCGCCATCCAGGATGCCCGCCACATCGTGAGGATGGACGCCCTCCAGGGTAAAGCTCAGGGCGGCCCCGCGATCCTCCGTGCTCTGCGGGCCGATGATCCGCAGCCCCTCGACGCGGGAGAGCCGATCCAGGGCGTAGACGAGTAATTCCTGCTCGTAGGTGTGGATCGCTTCCATGCCCACGTTCGACAGGAAGTCGCACGCTTCGCCAAGAGCGATGGCCTCGCCAATCGCCGGTGTCCCTGCCTCAAAGCGGGTGGGTACTTCGGCGTAGGTACTCTGATCCAGTTCCACAAACTCGATCATCGAGCCGCCACCCATAAAGGGCGGCATCGCCTCCAGCAGCGCCCGCCGTCCCCATAGGGCACCAATGCCCGTGGGCGCACACATCTTGTGGCCGCTGAAGGCCAGAAAATCAATGCCCAACGCCCGCACATCCACCGGCATATGCGGCACGCTCTGCGCGCCGTCCACCAGGATCTTCGCCCCGACCGCATGCGCCCGCTCGGCCAGCATGGCTATCGGGTTCACCGTACCCAGCACATTCGACTGCTGAGTCACGGCGAACAGCTTCACGCCTTCAGTGAGCTTGGTGTCCAGCTCCGCCAGATTCAGCCGCCCGTCGTCAGTCAAGCCGATATAGTCGAGCTTCGCGCCGGTACGCTGGGCCAGCATCTGCCAGGGCACGATGTTGGAGTGATGCTCCATCAGCGTGAGCAGAATGCGGTCGCCCGCCGTGATGTTAGCCCCGCCCCAGGAATAGGCCACCAGGTTGATCGCCTCGGTCGTGTTGCGGGTGAAAACCACTTCCCGTTTATGCGCCGCCCCGATAAACCGGGCCACCTTACCGCGTGCCCGCTCGAAGGCGAAGGTCGCCTCCTCGCTGAGCTTATACACGCCACGATGAACATTGGCGTTGTAGCGGCGGTAGTAGTCATCCAGGCACTCGATCACCTGTCGCGGCTTCTGCGACGAGGCACCGCTGTCAAGGAAGGCCAGCAGTTTGCCGTTCACATGCTGCTGCAAGATCGGGAACTCGCGTCGTAGGGCGACCACGTCGAATGGAGAGAGTTTGGTCATAGTAATGCAAAATGCAAAATGCAAAATGCAAAATGCGCAAGAGCGATGATCTGTTCGGTCGAAGCGCCGCCCTTTTGCATTTTGTATGTCAAATTTTGCCTTCAATAATCCCCGTCAGCTCGTCGCGCAGCGCCTCGACCGGGATGCGGTTCAGGGCCGGCTCGAAGAAGCCCATCACGATCATCCGCCGAGCGTCGTCGCGCTTAATCCCACGCGCCTGCATGTAAAAGAGCTGGGTGTCATCCACGTCGCCGCTGGTTGAGGCGTGGCCGCCCTTGAGGACATCGTTGGTGTCAATCTTCAGGCCAGGGATTGAGTCGTTGCGGGCCTTCGGGCTGAGGTGCAGGGCGTGTTCCTCCAGCCGCGTGCTGGTCGCCTTCGACTCGTGTTCGATCTTGATCATGCCGTCGAAGACGCTGTAGGCACTATCGTTCACCACGGTCTTGAACTGCATAAAGCTCTCGGCGTTATAGCCGACGTGGCGCAACCAGGGCGCGATAACCAGGTTCTGCGTGCCATTGCCGAAGGTGGCCCCCAGCCAGTGAACCTGCGAGCCGTTGCCTTCCAGGCGGGCCTCGGCCTCGACATGCTGCACCTGGCCACCCAGGGACACCGATGTCCACTCGATTGAGGCATCGCGCCCGAGAATAACCTTCTGCCCACCGATATGGTAGACGCCCGCGCCCCAGTGCTGCACGCTGGAGAAGCGCATGCTGCTGCCGGGGCCAGCCAGGATCTCCGTGACCGGCCCGGCCAAGGCGGCGGCGACGTGGTTGTGCGAGGTGAACTCCTCGATCAAGGTTACGCTGGCGTTATCCTCCAGGATCACTAGGGTGCGCGGGAAGATCGCCTGGTTCGCGTCGGCCAGGGTGTAGCAAACCCGCAGCGGCATGTCAATTGCCACGCCCTTGGGCACATACAGGAACGCGCCATCCTGCCAGAGTGCCGCCCGCAGCGCGCTGAACTTATGATCCAGCGGCACAACCGCCGTGTCCATCTTCGCCTTAATCAGCGCCTCGTGGCTGCGCAGGGCGGCGGCCATCGTGGTGAAGACCACGCCGCTCCCGGCCAGTTCGGCGTCCCACTGGATCGCCGTACCCTGGGGAGCCTGAGTCGGCACCAGCGCCTCGGGGTTCAGGCCGGACAGGTTGGTACGCCGCCACTCGGGCGGGGCGGCCTGGGCGAAGAAGGCCCACGCCTCGCGGCGGCGCTCGGTGAGCCAATCCGGCTCACCCGCCGCAACCGACAGGGCGACGATCTGCTCGGCGGTCATATCTTTCAGGGTGAGTGATGTCGTCATATTTTTCTCGTAGAGACGCCCCGCCGGGGCGTCTGTACTAAAACCCCTACGCCGCGCCGGTCAGCTCCTCGCGGAGCCAATCGTAGCCCTTCTCCTCCAGCTCCAGCGCCAACTCCGGCCCGCCCTCGCGCACGATCCGCCCGTCCATCATCACCGAGACAAACTGCGGCTTGATGTAGTCGAGCAAGCGCTGGTAGTGGGTGATCACCAGGGCACCCATTTGCGGGCCAGCCAGCCGGTTCACGCCGCCAGCCACGATCCGCAGGGCGTCGATGTCCAGGCCCGAGTCGGTCTCGTCCATCACCGCCATCGTCGGGGCCAGCATCGTCATCTGGAGGATTTCGAGGCGCTTCTTCTCACCGCCGCTGAAGCCTTCGTTTAGGTAGCGCCGGGCGAAAGCCTCGTCCATCTCCAAAGCGGCCATACCCTCGCGCAACTGCTTGCGGAACTGCGCCACCGGGATCGAGGTCGTTTTTGGATCTTTCCCCGCCTCGGCGCGATGCGCGTTGATCGCCGCCCGCAGGAAATTCGCCACCGTCACGCCAGGCACCGCCACCGGGTACTGGAAGGCCAGAAACAGACCGAGCTTACTGCGCTCATCGATGTCAAGCTCCAGCACATTCTGGCCCTTGTACCAAATCTCGCCGCCCGTCACCGTATAGCTGGGGTGTCCCGCGATCACATGGGCCAGGGTGCTCTTACCGCCGCCGTTCGGCCCCATAATCGCGTGGACGCTGCCGTGCTGGACGGTCAGGTTCACACCCTTGAGGATCTCTTTGTCGTCGATCTTCGCCTGAAGATCCTTGATGATCAGATCGTTGCTCATGTGCTCCTCAATTCAACAAAGATCAACATCGCCTACCGGTCGAAATCTTGAGCGAAGCGAAGCATCCCGCTCACGACTTTTCTCTCTCTTTGCGCCTTTGCGCCTTTGCGTCACACGAGTGTATGGTTTGACGCAAAGGCGCAAAGATTCTCGATTCGCTCAGGCGAATTCACACGTGAAGCGGAATGATCACCCGTCCGTCGGGTGACTCTTTTTCGTGTACCGTGAAGTTACAGCTATGGGCACCCTCGCGGATACTATTCTGGAGATCCAGTTTCTCGCCCAGCACATACTCGATCATCTGGCGCTCCATCGAGCAGACCTGCGGGTGCAAGTGGGCCACGTCGTAGTAGGGGCAGGCAAAGAGCCGGATGCCATCGCCCTCGGGGGCAACCTCAGCAGGCACACCGCGCTGCTCCAGCAAGCGGCGCAATTCGCTCAGGCGCACCGGCACATCCGTACCCTTCATGCGATCCGAGTACTCAACGGCCAGACGCTGGCTGACCCGATCAAGGATCTCTTCAACCTTATCTGCCCCCTCAATTGCGATCAGTTCTCGCAGTAACTGCGAGATCAGCCGATCATACTGCTTGGGGAAGAGACTCTGCGCTTTCTCGCTCAGGCCATACACCAGTCGTGGTCGCCCAGGGCCACGGCGCTCGGCGTGCGCCACCACCAGACCATCGGCCTGCAAGTGAACCAAGTGTTCGCGCACCGCCGTTGCGCTTACATCCAGCAGCGCCGCGAAGTCCTTGATTGCGCCTTCGCCGTGCCGCTGGAGATACTCGATGATCTTGCCTGCCCCGCTCTCGGGGGTAAATCCCATATTCGTCATCATTGACCTCCTGCAAACTACAGGTAGTCTACCAGCGATGATTGGTATTGTCAATAAAATAAGGGAAAACCTCTTTTATTAAAAAAGGAGGGAAGGAGGGAGGGTACGCCCTCCCCACTTCCCTCCAAAACCCGGCCCTATTCGGGCATTCGTGACCCATTCATGGATGCCACATGCTCAACAGCTACGCAGTTGCGCCCGGCCTCTTTTGCCTTATACAGAGCGCGATCTGCGCGCTCCAGAAGCGTGTCTATCGTGTCGTCCGCGCTGATTAAACCGGCGACCCCTGCACTGATGGTCATTGGTATTAATCTGTTGCTCAAGGTAAACGGCTGTGATCCCAGCGCAAGGCAGATGCGATTGACCGTATCATACGCATGATCACAGGTTGTTTCGGGAAAAAGCAACACAAACTCATCGCCACCCAAGCGCGCAAACACATCAATCTGGCGGATATTGTTCTGACAGAAATGAGTCCATACCAATAACGCCTGATCTCCCACCGCATGTCCATAGGTGTCGTTAATCTGCTTGAAATGATCAATGTCAATCAAGGCCAGCGCTAATGGGCGGTTAAGCCGCAGTGTACGTTGAATTTCGTTCCGCGCCAACTCCAGAAAATGCCGCCGGTTGGCGATCCCGGTCAACTCATCCGTCGTCGCCCGTTGTTCCAACTCTTTTTCCAGGCGTTTGCGGTCGGAAATCTCGCGGGTCACGCCATGATAGCTAGTCAACTCTCCGCTTTGGTCGTAATGGGCGGTGACATTGATCTCGGTCCAGATCCAACTACCATCTTTACAGATTTGCTCAAGTTCATAGCGGATGGTACTGCCCTTCACCCCATGTTGTTCGTTGGCAAGCCGCTGTGCGTTCGACAGTTTCACATATTCGATACCCTCCGGCGTGAGCAAGCTCCAGACCGGCGTGCCAATGACCTCATCCCGTGTAAAGCCACGCATGCGTTCGTCGGCAGGACTGATGTAGGTAAAGCAAAAGTTGTCATCCAAATGCCAGATCACATCACTTGAATTTTCGGCCATATAGCGAAATTTCTCTTCGCTCTCGCGTAGGGCCACTTCGATCTGCTTAATCGCCGTGTTGTCACGGGTCACACTGATAATGTGTGGTTCGCCGTGCAGGGTCAGCAGGCTGGCCGTTACCATACCGATTCGTTCGCTGCCGTCTTTGAGTTGAAAGACCGTTTCCAGGTCTTTGCAACTTCCCGTCTCCGCGAGCGCACTCATCATCCTCTGGCGATCTGCCGAATATTTCCAGATATTGACATCCAATGTGGATTTTTCGATAACCTCGGCGCGGCTATAGCCGGTCAGCGTCGTAAATCCATCATTGACCGCCACAAAATGGCCGTCGTTCATGCGGGTGATCAGCACCGCATCGGGACTGGTGTTGAAGATGGTGTCAGATTTTTCCTGAGCCTCGCGACTATCCTCGCTTAAGCGCTGGTTGACCAGCATAATAAGGCCGAACGTCCACAGCGTGCTGATGATCAAAGCCATCAGGTACAGTGCGGCTTGCGTCGGCGTCGAGCGAAACGCGCCATCAACTGGCACACCAAAGAGCAGAGTCTCTAGCGCACGGATGCCGTAAAAAATGGCATTGGCCAAAAATAGCGTTATCAGAAAAGAGATCGACGTGGAGAGCGAGCGGATCCTGTAGATGAAGAGACTCCGGGCTATGAAAAGCGACATCGCGGCCAGCACAACCGCGATTGTCAAGCGCCGGATCGCGATACGATCATCAATGACTGTGAAGTAGATCACGATAAAGGTGGTCAGCACACACAGCGCAATCAGCCATCCGCGTGGTTCGCGGTGCCCGAAGAAACGCAGCACGCCGACATACAGCAAGGATGCTCCAGAGACGAACATGGCGATGCTTGCGATGGTCGCGGTCTGCCCGATGATCGGGGCGTCCCGCAGATAATTGAAACCAAACCCCAGCGCCAGCGCCGCGCTGCCCGACGCCCACCATCCCAGCCCGGCGTGGGTCTTATTAAGTCGGTATTGGATAAACAGAACAACCACCTGCACGATGTTTGTTAGGCTTTGGACAATCGCAAGGGTGTGGATGTCAATGTTCACTATACCAACTCCTTGAGGATCGTTGGGGAACTGCTCGCCGCTAGGAATTTTGATATATTTGTGATAGCGCGTCTTGGGGCGTCAATTCTACCATAGCCATAGGAGCGCGGGAATCCCGCCTCGTAGGTAGGCCGGGGCTGATGCAAAAGTCTGCAGATCGCTCGTGCCGTAGGCGTAAACGCCTCGGCTATTACCTGCGAAGGCCGCTTCAGCGACCTGCCTGAGGCCGCTTCAGCGGCCTTCGTAGGCATAGCCGGGGCTTCAGCCCCCGGCGGGTGGCACCGAACAAGGCAACTTTTGCTGACAAGGTTTCAGGTGCCAGGTTTCAGCTTTACCGTGTGGCGATGAGGCGAGGATGCGACGAGGCGATGCTATCGCATCCTCGCGTCCTCGCGTCCCCGCCACACTGTCAAGCTGTTCTGAACCATGTCTATATGCAAGTATTGGCAGATCCACGGCGATGCGGTGCCAGTGACGTTGCACTAGCCCTGCAGGTGCGCTCATCACATGTTGCGGCCTCAGGTCTGCGCTGTTATGATGGGGTACAGGCTCTCAGGCGCAGTCGTCCTGCGACAAACCACCATGCGTCGCCCCTACCGCGATCCGCGATACTATGGAGATAGATCAATGACCACCCCCACACCCGATGGTGTTATCACCATTGATGATATGCACCTGGGCCATCCACAGGTGATCGCCACGTACCTGCTGACCGGCGATGAGCCAGCCCTGGTGGATCCCGGCCCGGACAGCACGCTGCCTGCCCTAGAGGCCGGGCTGGCCGCCCACGGCATGGGCCTGGGCGACATCCGCAGTATTCTGCTTACCCATATTCACCTCGACCACGCTGGGGCCACTGGTAGTATTATTGCCCGCAATCCCCATGTCAAGATCTATGTGCATACAATCGGTGCCCCGCATATTATTGATCCCTCGCGCCTGCTCAAGAGCGCCAATCAGCTCTACGGCGAGATGATGGGTACTCTGTGGGGTCAGACCGTCCCGGTGCCGAGCGAGTCGGTTATCACCCTGGAGGGCGGCGAGATGCTGGATCTCGGCGGGCGCACCATCCACGTCTTCGATGCGCCCGGCCACGCCAAGCACCACGTGATCTACCTTGACCAGCAGAGCGGCGGAGCCTTTATTGGCGATAACGGCGGCGTGCGGCTGCCGGAACTACCCTTCGCTCGCCCGGCTACCCCGCCACCCGACATCGACCTGGAGGCGTGGGACGGCACCCTGCTCATGCTCGATGAGCTGATGCCAAGCTGGCTGATGCTGACCCACTTCGGGGCCTACGCGGATGTGGAATCACATATTACCGACTACCGCGCACGCCTGGCCCACTGGGGCGAGTATGTGCGGAAAGGCATGGAGAGCGGCGCGTCCGAGGCAGAGCAGTTGGCCGCCCTAGAGCGGCTGGTCTCCCAAGAGTCCGCTGGCCTCTCGCAAGAGGTACAGGACGCCCTGTTCCAGCAGACGGGTGCCCTCTCCAGCAGTTGGCATGGGCTGGTTCGCTACTGGCGGAAGCGCGCATCCGCCTAATACTACAGTTGTAGTTTGAATCACCCCCCCTAGCCCCCCCGCACGCGGGGGGGAACAATGCATTGGTTCCCCCCCCGCGTGCGGGGGGGCT
>Ga0194060_10001338_pt1 | contig 17541 bp, 9 predicted proteins | sample SepL225m_MetaG_FD_163427 | JGI IMG/M metagenome (GOLD analysis project Ga0194060, IMG submission 163427) | Anoxic zone freshwater microbial communities from boreal shield lake in IISD Experimental Lakes Area, Ontario, Canada - Sep2016-L222-5m | ecosystem: Environmental > Aquatic > Freshwater >...
TCGCAGGCGTGCGCCAGCCGCGTCTCCACCTCCCCGCGCAATGCCGCATCCCCCGCGCACGCCTGCGAGAGAAACACCTCCCGCGAGGCGCCCTCCAGCGCCCGCGCCGCGTGATACAACGCCTCCACCCGATTCCAGCGATCAGTGTCCATCGGTCTCGTTTGAATCTGGAGCCGACTCCGACAGCCGCCGGCTCAGCCAGGCTTTGGCCAGCCTCCAGTCCCGCTTGACGGTCTCAGGAGAAACCTGGGTCACCTCGGCGGTTTCCTCGACAAGCGGCACGAGCCGATCGAGGGCCGACCGATCGCCTTCGCTCCAGGCGACTCGCGACTGCGTGACGTCGGCGGCCGGGGATTCCGACACGTCAGAGCCTCTGTTGATGGGACGATTTGGGCTCAGCGTAGCACAGGAGACGGCCGCACGGACGGTGGAATGGCGATAGGGTGACCGGCAACGAGATGACCGGTCTGCGTCGAGCACATCTCGGGCCTTCCGCGTCTGGTCGACGAGACACGTCGTGTCGGCTCGACGAGAAACGCCGGGTGGGCCTGGCTCACCGCTTCGGCCAGCCGATCGGGGCGGCGTTGGCGTCTGCAGCTGGATCGAACCAAACTAGACCAAGTTCATTATCGATTGTCTGGAGCCGACGACCATGCCCACCGTCAACATTCACCAAGCCAAGCCGCATCTGTCCAGGCTCGTCGAGCAAGCCTCTCGCGGACAGGAAACCGTGATTGCGAAAGCCGGCACGCCGGTGGCCCGCCTCGGGCCGCTGGGGCGCGTCACACGTCCGAAGCGGTTCGGACTGCTCAAGGGCCACATCCGGATTGATCCTGACGTCGATGCCCCGCTCCCCGGCGGTGTGCTGGCACTGTTCGAGGGTCAAGGCCGATGACGCGCTTGCTGCTCGAGACGAAGGTGCCGGCCTGCGCTTGACCGTCGACACGGAGCCGGCGTCCACGCGCCAACCGCCGCCACGCGATGCTATTCTGAATCCGAATGGTCACGCCTGAAGAGATCTGCGACGAGGAGTGGGCGGAGTGGTACCGGCTGACACCGCAGGAGCGCTGGGAGCAGAGTCAGGCGCTGTGGCCGACGTTCCTCGAGTTGGGAGGCACGCTTGACGCCGACGCCGATACGCAAAGTCCTTTCTTCGATGCGGACACATGGCGTGCGCTGTCTGCTGATGGGCGGCCGGGCGTGCGTGTTCTACGGCGCAGCGGAATTTAGTCGCGATACCGACCTGGCGATCCTGTCATCCCCTGACAACCTTGCGTGTGTTCAAGGACTGGCCGATGTTGCGTCGGCTCGTTGAGGCAGACTACCTGCAACACCCCGCTCACGCGACCCCGCCCCAATTGGCGTTATTGAACAGGTTCAACGTCGTCTTCATTCCGACGGAGCGCCGGCCGTCGGCGGGATGGCAGCAGCAGACCGTGAGGCGGCTGGGAATGGGCTGTCGGGCGGCAGAGACAGTTCGACCCGGTCCGGCACACGCCGAACCGGGTCGACATCATCTCACACAGAAGAGGGGCTCGGCCGTCCAGGATGTCACCCCGACGACGCCCCACTGCGAACCTGAACGCGACCCTCGAGCCAGCGCACGTGCGCTCAGGGCCTAGAAGCGGACCCGGAACCCGAGCTGGAACTTCCGCTGTTCGTACCCCGACGGGTTCACGAACTGATAGGGGTCGGTCGGAATCGCCGCGATCGGGGCGCCGAGCGCGTCGACGGTCGTCGTCGTGTTGATCCCCGACATCTGCTGCGTGTTGAAGACGTTCTTCAACTCCATGATGATTTCGCCGCGGACCGATCCGTGGACCGGAATCCACCGCGTGTAGCGCAGGTCCACGTTCTTGCGGGCCGGCAGGTACAACGGATTACGGGCCACGTCGAGCGGGCGATCGCTGCTGACGCCATCGCCGTTGAGGTCGCGGTTGGCGAGGATGTTGATCGGCAGGCCGCTGTTGAACTGCAGCAGGACGCCGATTTCGTTGCCGCTCAGCAGCGCCCGGACAACCGGGTTCGACGACGAACTGGTCGTCGAGTAGACAATGCTGCCCGTGAAGTTGTGCCGCATGTCGAGCGGGTTGGGACCCAGGTCGCGGTTCAGGTTGCTCGGATCCGATCGTCCGGCCTCCGACTGCACCGTCATCTGCGTGAGCAGCGGCGTGTTGTCGAGCCCCTTGCCCAGCTGATACTGCACGTTGAAGGCGAGCCCCTGCGCGAAGCGCTTGGTCATCTGCAGCGTCATCGACTTGAAGGTCGACGTGCCGATCGACTGCACTTCGAGGATGTGGTTGAAGCGCGGATCGACGCGGGTGGTCGCACTGACGGCCGTGCTGTAGATCGGGCGGCCATCGCCGAGCACGCCGGTCGGGTTGATCAGGTTCGCGTCGGTGACCACCGGCAGTTGGGTGCCCTTCGCGTACATGAACCCGACCGACACCGTCATGTCGCGGCGGAACGCGTGCTCCACCTGGATGTTGTTCTGCCACGTATGCGCCACCTGGAACGCCGGATCAATCGCCCACGGCGACTGTTGCGCCAGACTGCCCGTCGTGATGCCGGCGGGGAACGCCGGCGCGCCCGGCGAGGTGGAGCTCAGGGTGTACACCGGAGCCTTCGGCGACCCAGACAACTGCAGCGCCTGCTCGTAGCCGCCGAGAATCGCCTGGTCGTACATGATGCCGGTGCTCGCGCGTACCATGGTGCTCTCGTTCGCCGACCACGCGAAACCGACGCGTGGACCGAAGTTGTTCTTGTCGATGTTGAACGACTGCGTCTGGGTGAGCGGCGCCGACGCGAGGCCGGCCGGGTACTTGTAGAGATCGTACCGGACGCCGTAGAGCATCTTGAGCGAGGGCGCCAGCTGCCAGTCGTCCTGCACGAAGAAACTCATGATATTGGTCGCCATGTTGAACGACTTGTCGCCCGTCAACTGCTGCATGGTCGTATAGCCGAACGCGTTCGCACCCGACTTCGCCGCCAGGTACGCCGCCACCGTCGGGAACGTGTAGACGAACTGCGGGGCAGCCGTGCGCTCGTCGTAGACGTGCTGGAAGTCGAAGCCGACCTTGAAACTGTGCGCGCCGTGGATCAGCGTGACGTTGTCGATCACCTGCGAGATGTTCTGCTTGAAGTCGAATCCCGCGTTGCCCTGCCCGGTGCCCGACCACGGGCCGCCGAAGGCGATGGCAGGCGAACTGATGGTGACCGCCGGTCCGGTGCCCGAATCCGCGTTGGCCACCGAGCTCTGGTGCCGGTGCGCATACTGGACGCGGAACTCGTTCAGCAGGCTCGAGCCGAACGTCGACACCATCTGCATGGCCATCGAGTCCATCGCGTCCAGAAAGTCGGTCGCCCGTTCGAGCGTCGCCGTGCCGCCGCCGCTGTTGTACGGCGCGTTGTTGTGGAACTGCACCCAGCGCCCCGTCAGCCGGTTGTTGTTGTCGAGCTGGTAGTCCAGTTTGCCGATGTAGAACTGCGCGGTCTGCACGTTGGGCGCCGCGGCGGGCTGCGCCTTGAGGCCAACCGACGCCACCACGTCAGCGCTGACCGTGATCAGGCTGCCCGACGAGAGGTCGCGCCGCGTCCGCTCGAGGCCGCCGTAGAAAAACAACTTGCTGTTGATAATGGGGCCGCCAACGTTGCCGGTGAACGTGTCGACCTTGGTGGCCGGACGCACGGCCGTGTCGGCCACCGGCGGGCAACTCGCCGCCACGGTGGTGCTGCCGCATCCGAAGAAGAACGGGAACGCGCTGAACGAATTGCGGCGGAACAGGTAACTGGTCTGACCGCGGAACACGTTGGTCCCCGACGGTGTGACGGCGTTGAACACCATGCCCATCGTCTGGCCGAACTCGGGTGCAAAGCCGGTGGTCACGACTTTGACTTCCTGAATCATCACTTCCGACATCGGAAGCAGGCGAAGGCCGGCGCGGTCCTTCTCGGTGTTGGTGTTGCCGTCAATCTGGTAGTTGATGCGCATCGCGGCGCCGTTGGCCGCCAGGCGCGGGACGCCGAACTCCACGTTCTCGATGCCGGTGACGCCCGGCTGCACGAGGGCGTAGTTATAGGGGTTGCGTGCCACCATCGGCAGGCTGTGGACTTCCTGGTCGCTCATCGTGTGGCCGATGTCGATGCGCGCCAGGTCGAGGGCGGGCCGGTCCGCCGCATTCACCGTCACCGTCTCGGTGATCGCGCCCATCCCCATCGAGATCTTGACGACGGCCGTCTGGCCCACGCTGAGCTTGACGCCCGACTCTTCATACTTCTTGAAGCCCTCGAGTTCCGCCAGCACCCGGTACGTGCCAAGCGGCAACGCCAGCGCGCGGAACATGCCGGTCTCGTTGGAGACCACGGTCCGGCGGGCGCCGGTCTCGGTGTTGGTCACCGTCACCGCCACGCCGGGCAACACCGCGCCGGACGTATCGACAACCGTGCCTTCGATGGATCCGTTCGCCGCCTGCGACTGCGCCAGAGCGGGAACCGCCAGCGCGAGCGCCAGCATGAGTACGCTGAGTATTCGAATCATGTCTTGTCTTCCTCCAAGAAGCCGGGACCCTGCCCGGAACGCCTCTACCCGTGCACCGACGGTCGCGGCGAACGCGCCACAAGCGACCGATCCGATTCCGCCATTCCGATATCGAGTCATGTGCCAGCCATCCCTCTCCGGTCCGCGGCCGCGCGGGACCCGCTACTTCCGCGTGCCGCCTGCCGGAACGATCGCCGCCGCCGGAGCCTTCGGCAGGCTGATCAGGTTGGCCAGTAACTGGTACGCGCCTTCCGTCTGCGCCGGCAGTTGCCGCCAGAGACCCAGGCCCAGGTAGATCCAGTGGCCCTTCCCCACCGTGGCATCCACCATCGATCCGAGTTTGACGCCAGGATTGTCCGGCGCCGCGTCTTCCATCGAGATCAGGTCGACGTACTTCGCGTCCTTGTCGCCCAGGAAGTACAACCCGCGTTCCTGCACCCAGCCCTGCCACGTCGCCTCGGTAATCTTGTTCGGGTAGTTGAACACCGGGTGGCCCGGCACCAGCACCTTCACCGGCACGTCCTCGTCGGTCACGCGCCCGCTGCCGACTTTCGCCGGATAGGGCCCGAACTGCGCCTGGTTGAACTCCATCTTGTTGTACTGGACGATGACGGTCCCGCCGCGCTCGGCAAACTCAATCAGCCGGCGGTTGTACGCCCGCAGATCGCTGCGCTTGAGGTAGGCGCGCACGCCCGTCATGATGACGTCGTACTTCGACAGGTCGCCCCACGCCAGTTCGTCGGGCGCGATAAAGCTCACCTTCGCGCCCAGTTGTTCGAGCGCCGGCGGCACCTGGTCGCCCGCACCCACCACGTATCCGACTTTGACGTTGGGCGTAATCCGGGCGTCAATCACCTTCAGGTCGGTCTCGGCCGGCTTGATCACCTGTCGCCGCTGGATGTGGGGATAATCGATCTCCAGGTACCCGCGATCGAACTTCGTCGTACCGGTCGCCGCCGACGTGACCACGGCCCGAAGCTGGTACTCGCCCACCTTGACGGCAGCCGGCACGCGCACGGTGAATCTGGCGGTCAGCGACTCGTCTTCGTTCGCGAAACTCAACGCCGCCGTGGCGGGCGCGACCGTCCAGCCGGCCGGCACGTCGAGGGCCACCGTGGCCTGCGCCGCCCCCTTGTTGCTGTTGGTGACCGACACGACGATCTCGCGCTCGACCGGCTTGGCTGATGCCGCGCGAACCGAGGGGATCACGGCGGTCTCCGGTGTGGTCCGAACCGAGAAGGCGGGGACCACATTGAGTTCCATCCGCTTCTCGCCGACGAAGATGTCCTTGGGATAGCGGTACTGCACCGCCAGATCCTTGGCGATCTCTGCGCCCCCCGCTTTGACGCGGAACGTCACGCGGAACGGCGACGGCCGGAACGGCGCACCGAACTCCACGTCGGTGGGATACATATTGAGCGCGGCCTTTGGCGGCCGCGTGTCCCAGTACTGGTCGGTCCAGTAAGGCTCGGTGAGTTTCGCGTCTTTCGGCACCAGCAGATCCGCGGTGCACGTAAAGGCGCCACGCGCCGCCAGGTTCCCGGCCGCGCACCCGGCCGCACCCTCGAGGCCCGCCACCGTCACGCCGCTCACCGTCACGTCGGCGGCGCCGCGGTTCGCGACGACGAGCGAGAGCTTCACGGGCTGCCCGGGCGTCACCAGGCCGTCATCGGCAATCGCTTCGAAAGCGAGGCCGTGCGCCAGCAGGACGGCGCTTTCGTAGTCGGCCTCCTTGGTCTTCAAGCGGAAGTCGATCTCGAAACGAGCGACGTCGGACAACCCGATCGACCCGAGTTGTGCGCGAAGCGCGCGAAGCGCGGTGAGGCCCGCCGCCATCGGCGCGGCAACGCCCGCGTCGTCGCCCGCGTCGAACGCCTTCTGCGCCCGCTGCGCCTGATCCACGATCGCCGCGAGGCCGGCCTTCAACCCGTCCGGCGCGGTCGGGCCGGCAAACGACACCAGCCCAGCCAGACTGGTGTCCACACCCTCGAAGAGCGACGTCTCGTCTTTTTCTGTCTGTCCCGGAATGGTCGACTCCACCAGCCGGTAGCGCGACGGGCCGGCCGGGCCGCCCCGACCTCCGCCGATTCCACCAGCCAGTGGCGGAAGTTGGCCCATGCCCTGGCACTTATGGTTGCTGCGGGCGTCGGCGCCAATTTCCTGGTACGTCCTGCCCAGCAGGGGGTCGTACGCCGCCGTGTTGGCGGTGGCGAAATGCCCCGCCGGCTGGGAGGCGGCCGCCGTCGCGGGAGCCGGACCGCCAATCACGCCGGACCCACCCGTGAAGTACAGCTTCTTGGCTTGCCATGGCCGCAGGCCCGCCTTGATCTGCTCAGGATATTTCGTGGGATCCGCCGCGGCGCGAAAGGCCTCCTGCGTGAGTACGGCCGTCGATTCGTGCGCCCGGTCGCCGCCCCGGCCCTGGATGGTCATCGTCAGCACGACATCGGGTCGGGTCGCCCGAATAAAACGGACGAAGTCGCCCGCGACCTCGTCGCGACCCCACTTCTGGTAGATCTCGGCAGGACTGAATGAGTACCCGAAATCGATCGAACGGGCAAACCACTGCTCGGCGCCGTCGAGCCGATGCGCGGCCAGCAGTTCGGAGGTCCGCAGGACGCCAATCTCCCGGAACAATTCCGGGCCGATCTCGTTCTGCCCGCCTTCGCCGCGGGTGGTCTGCACATCGACCGAGCGAATGCCCTGGCCGAGCGTCAACATCGCATACAGCTGATTGTGCTCGTCGTCGGGATGCGCGGCGGTCTGCAGAAAGGTGCCCACCACGTTCAGCCGGCGGAGCGCGAGGCCAATGGCCACGTGGCCGTTGTCCTGGGCGACCAGCGAGATCATGCGCGTCTGGGCGCGAAGCGCGGTGCTGCCCGGAGAGAGGCAGACCGCAAACAGGAGACTTGAGGCAACCGCGAACATCGATAGTCGTTTCATAGTGACAGCCCGTCAAACAGTAAGAGTGAAGCCGCAAGCGGCCGGAGGCCAGGAAGCGTTCGCACGTGTCATCATCGGCTACCTACCCGCGACAACAGGCCGCCGACCCGGCCGGCGTGCAGGAGGGCGAGGCGGCCGGGCGCCAGCCAGCCGCGTTCGCGAGAGCCGTTTCCGCCGGTCGTCGCCCAGCAACCCGTCGTACAGCACCCGATTGGCGAGTCGCAGCGCGGAGAGCACGCTGCCGAACACCTGGGCGTCGCCCCCGAGCGCCGTCATGCGGATCTCGGGGCGATTGGGCACGATGCGCCCGACCACGTGCCGGACCGGCTCCAGGAGTTGTTCGCCGATCTGGCCGATGCCGCCCCCGAGCACCACCAGGGCAGGGTCCAGCGTGGTGACGACATTGGCCACGGCCACGCCGAGCATGGTCGCCAGTTGGGTGACGAACCGGTCGGCCACCGGATTCCCGTCCTGGGCCTGCTCGAACAAGGCGGCAATGCCGGCTGCCGTTCCGCGCCCCGAACGCGACACGCGGCGCCAGTTTCTCGCGATCGCCGACGCACCGATCTGATGTTCGAGGTATCCCTGGGAGCCGAAATTCCGCCGCCACTGCCCGTGATCCAGCATCAGGTGACTGATCTCGCCGGCGTACCACTGGCTGCCCCGATGCACGCGTCCATCGATCATGATGCCCGCGCCGACCCCGCGCCCCAACGCGACGAAGACGAAGTTGGGCTCCCCTTTTGCGCAGCCCATCCAGTACTCGCCGAGCGCGGCCATGTTGACGTCGTTGTCCACCACGACCGGCACGTGGAACTGACGCGTCACCATGTCCTTGAGCGCGACATCGGTCCATCCCCGCAGATTTGCGGCTTCGATCACCACGCCGCGGCGCACGTCGGTCATCCCCGGCGCGCCAAGCCCAATCGCCAGCAGCGGGGGGCGGCCCGCCTCGTGTCCCAGGAGGCGGCGGATGCCCGCCGACAACTGGTCGACCACGCGTTCGGGCGCCGGTCCGCCGGTCGGCTCGGCGACCCGATCGAGGACGCGGCCGCTGAGGTCCGCAAGCGCGTACCGCACCGTGGTCGACCCGAGGTCCACACCGACAATGCACCCATGGTCCGCGGCGAAACTGAGGAGCGTGGGCCGTCGCCCGCCGGTCGACACGTCCCGGCCCACTTCCCGGAGCAGGCCGCGCTTGGCGATGAGATCGTCAACCAGGGCGGATACCGCCGGGGGGCTCAGCTTCGACCGTTTGGCGAGGTTGGCGCGCGAAATCGGTCCGTGGCGCCGGACCTCGTCGAGGATGCGGATCGCGTTGAGGCGGCGCATGGCCCGCAGGTCGATTTTCTCAATCGCCCTGGCGTGACCGTCCTCGAAGTCGAGCGCCGCGTGAGCATCGGACATGCGGGAGATTCCGAAAGGCCGCCGACTTAATTAACAGACATTACTAATCGGCTTCCATTCTATGCCTGCCTCGCCGGATGTGTCCAGTCGCGGGCGGGGCGGATCAGCGCGCGATGCCCGCCGACGCGTCCTTGCGGCCCAGGCTCACCATGTTGGCCAGCAACCGGAAGGCGCCGTCGGTGGCAGCCGGAACCTGGCGCCACAGGCCAAGCGCAACGTACAGCCACCGTCCCTTGCCCACCTTCGCTTCGACCAGCGCGCCCCGCTTGACCCCCGTATTGTAGGGAAACGTGTCCTCGATCTGCACCAAATCCACGTACCGCGAGTCCTTGTCGCCAAGGAAATACAGCCCGCGCTCCTGCACCCAGCCGTCCCATGCCGAGGCGTCGATCCGGTTGGGGAACTGGAACACCGGATGCGTCGGCACCAGCACCTGCACCGGCGCGCGCTCGTCGGTGACGCGATTCGAACTGACCTGCGCCGGATACGGGCCGTACTGCGCCTGGTTGAATTCCATCTTGTTGTACTGCACGATGACGGTTCCCCCGGCCGCCGCATAGTCGAGAAGGCGGCGGTTGTAGGCCCGCAGATCGGTCCGGCGCTCGTAGGCGCGAATCCCGGTCATGATCACCTGGTACCGGGACAGATCGCCCCAGGCCAGCATCGCCTCGTCGACCATCTCCACCCGCGCGCCGAGTTGTTCCAGCGCGGCAGGTACCTGATCGCCGACGCCAGCCACGTAGCCAATCCGAAGCCCCGGGGCCATGCGCACGTCGGACACCCGCACGACGCTCTCGGCCGCGTTGATCACATGCCGCCGCTGGATGTGCGGGTACTCCACCACCTGATACCCGCGGTCGAATCGTTCGGACCCGGTCGATGGCGACGTCACCACGGCGCCAATCCGGTAGCCGCCTGGCTTGACCGCGCCGGGAACGCTCACCGCAAAGCGGACCGTCAATGCTTCGTCCTCCCGCTCAAACCTCACCGGCGCGGTGGCCGGCACCGACCTCCACCCGGCAGGCAACTCGAGCGACACCACACCCGCAGAGGCACCCTTGCGGCCGTTGGACACCGACACGTGAATCTCGCGGATGGCGGCCGCAGCCCCGCCCCGAGGCGTGGGCACAACGGCGGTCGCCGGCGTCACGACCACCGAGTACGCTGGCACCACGTTCAGTTCCATCCGCTTTTCGCCGATCAGCACGTCTTTCTGGTAACGGTAGATCACCGGCATGTCCGCCTTCACCAGGACCCCGCCCAGCAGCACGCCGAACGACGCGCGGAACGGGCTCGGGCGGAACGGAGCGCCGAAGGGAACATCGGGCTCGAACGCCGATCGCGACACGCCGGGTATCGACGCCCAGTAGGGCGCTGTCAGCCTGGCGTCGCGGGGAATCGCCGCCTCGGTGGTGCACGTGTAGACGCCACGACCCTCGGCCATCCCAGCCGGGCACGCGGATGCGCCGTCGAACCCGGTCACCCGGGCCGCCGAGACGTTGACGGCAGCCTCGCCGCGGTTCGCCACCAGCAACGTCAGCCTTACCGGTTGCCCGCCCACCACGACCCCGTCGTCGGCCAGCGCTTCGAATTCGAGGCCGTACGCCTCAAGCGCCGCGTCCTCGAAATCGCGTTCCTTGATCGCCAGTCGGAAGTCGATGTCGTAACGAGCCTGGTCCGACACGTTCAGTGAACCGAGGCGCCCGCGCAGCGCGCGCACACCGCTCAACCCGGCCAGCAGCGACGAGGCCGCGGCCGGCCCGTCGCCTCCGTCGAACGCCTTCTGGGCCTGTCGGGCCGCACCGGCGATGTCGCCAAGTCCGGCGCTCAGTTCGGCCGGCGGTGTCGGCCCGGCATACTGCGCGAGCCCGGGAATCGACGTATCCACACCATCGAACAGCCACGTCTCGGATTTCTCCGACTGGCCCGGAATCGCAGACTCACCCAGCTCGAATGTGGCCACCACCGGCCCCGGCAACGGGATCACCTGCTCGGTGCCCTGGCACTTGTGGTAACTGCGAGCCTCGGCACCAATCTGCGCGTAGGTGCGGCCCAGCAGCGGGTCGAAGACTTCTGTGTCCACCCTCACCAGGGCCGGGCCCGTCGGTTGCGTGCGAACCGCGCGCGCCGCGCCCGACGACGGCTGGTTGGCCGGAAAGCCTCCGGGAGGACCGCCGCCAGCGGTGAAGTACAGCTTCTTGACCTGCCAGGGGCGCAAGCCGGCCTTGAGGTGATCGGGAAACCGCAGCGGATCTGCGGCCGCGCGAAACGCGTCCCTCGTGATGATGGCCGTGGCTTGATGGTGCTGGCCTCCACCGGCGCCGACCGGCGACATCGCGATCATGACGTCCGGACGAATCGTGCGGATCAGACGCACGACGTCGTCGAGAATGTCCTGTCTGCCCCACTTCTCAAACGCCTCGTCTGGGCTGAACGAAAAGCCGAAGTCGATCGCCCGGGCGTGATACTGCTCCGCGCCGTCAAGACGGTGCGCCGACAGCAGTTCCGAGGTGCGGACCACCGCCAGGTCTTCGAACAGTTCGGGGCCGATCTCGTTCTGGCCGCCGTTGCCGCGCGTCATGGTCAGCAGCGAGGCGTGCATCCCGTAGCCGCGCGTCAGCCACGCCAGCAGGCCGTTGTTCTCGTCGTCTGGATGCGCGTCGGTCTGGAGAAACGTCCCGACCGTGTTCACGCGACGGATCGCGAGGCCGAGCGGCACCCGCCCGTGTTGTTGAGAGACCAGCGAATACAGGCGGTTCTGTGCGCGCAGCGGGACGTGTCCCGGCCCAAAGGCGACACACGCCGCGACGACACCAACGGCGAAGAACAGACGCTTCACGAGAATCTCCTGACTGGGGCGGGTGGTCGGACGGTTCGTCATCGTGGACGGCCGGTCCATTCTCGGACATCTGGTCGGCGTCCGCAACTGGATGCGCCACTGGAGCGCCACGCACCGGATGCGGCGCGCATGATGCCCGGCCGCCACTCACCGCTCCGCGCCATGCCACTTGACGATGCGCAGGTCGAGCACGGCAATGCTGTAGAACACCGGAACCAGCAGCAGCGTGATGAACGTGGCGACGGCCAGGCCGCCGATTTGCGCGTAGCAGAGCGGCTTCCACAGGGGCCCGCCATGGGCGGCGAGAGGAAACAGCGCGAGCACGGTGGCCCCGACGGTGATGACGACCGGGCGAAGCCGCTCGATCCCGGCGTCGCAGATGGCCTGCAGGAACGGCTCTCCGGCGTCGTGCATCTCCTCGATGAAATCGAAGAGCACGATCACGTGGCTGATGATGACGCCGATGAGGCTGGCGATCCCCAGAAACGCCATGAACCCGAACGGCGTCCCCGTGACCGCCAGCGCGAGCAGGGCGCCGGCCACGCCGTACGGGGTCGCCGCAAAGACGAGCAGCGGCTTGACCGCGTTGTTGAACTGGAGCAACAGTGCAGCGTAGATCCCGATCACCGAGATCGCCAGCACGCCAATCAGATTCGCGAAGCCAGCCTGCTGCTTGGCCTGTTCGCCGCCGATCTGCATCCGGTAGCCTGCCGGCATCGTCTTCTCGAAGGCCGCCAGCGGCGCGGCCACTTCGTGCATGAGCTCAGAGGGAAGGACGCCGGGCTGCGGAAAGGCGTGGACGCCAATCGTGCGGAAGTGCTCCTGGCGCCGGATGCGCTGGGTGTCCATCTCGTTGCCAATGGTGGAAATCGCCCGCAAGGGTAGCTTCTGGGAACTCTGCGACGAAAAGACGTAGAGGTTCTGCACGTCGGACAACTGCGCCCGCTCCGAGGCGCGCAACCGGACGATCACCGGAATTTGGAGATTGCCTTCGCGCAGCGCGGTCACCGTCACGCCGGTCATCGCGGCCGTGGTGGTGTCGGCCACGTCGCGATTGGTGATGCCCGAGAGATTCGCGCGGTCGGGGTCGATTCGGAGTTTGACCTCCGGACTCGCCGCGAACCAGTCGTTCTGCACCACTTGAACGCCCCGCGCCCCGCGCAGGATGTCCTCCACCTGGCCCGCCAGCCGCCGTAATGTGTCGATGTCTTCCGGCTCCCGTGTCGGATCGACATCCGAGGTGCCCGACAGCCGCACCTCCACCGGGAATTCGACCGGATTGGTCTGCAGTTGGTGAACGGTGAGATAGGCGCCGGCAATCCCGGCCGACAACGCCCGTTGCAGCGGCTCGACCAGCTTGGAGGTCACCTCCTTGTCGCTCAGCTGGATCAGCACCTGCGCGTAATTCCGCTGCGGTTGTTCAGGCGACGCCGCGAACCAGAAACGGGAACCGCCTCCGCCCACAAACGTCGTCACCGACGACAGCAGGTTCTGCTGCGGGGGATGCGCTCGCTCGTAATCGCCGACCACGCGGCGGACGATCTGTTCGCACTGGCGCGCCGTGTCGTTGGTCAGCGATAGCGGCGCGTCGTTGGGAAGCCAGATGTCGACGTACGACCAGTACTGGACGTCTTCCGGGAAGAACTGGGTCTTGAGACGCGCGGCGGCCAGCCCGCCGACCACGAGAAAACACAGCGACACGGCGAGCACGGCCCAGCGATGTCGGATGGCGGCCTGCGCGAGCCGATAGTAGACGCCGTAGAAACCCTGGTGGCGGCGGTCGGCAATGGTGGGGGGCGGCGTCTTCGGCGCGCGCAACAGGTAGTAGCCCAGCAGCGGAATGAATGTCATCGACGCGAGCCGCGACGCGACGAGCGCGGCGGTCATCACGATGGGAAGACTGTAGAGAAAGTCTCCCGTGCTGCCCTTCAGCATGAGAAACGGCAGGTAGGCGATGATGTTGGTCGCGGTGGCGTACATGATCGCCCGCGCCAGTTTCGTGGGTCCGAGCCAGGCGGCATTGATCGGCGCCATCCCCGACGCCAGGTCGCGCTTGATCGCGTCGTTGGCCACCACCGGATCGTCCACCAGCAGGCCCAGCGCGATGATGAGGGTGGCGATCGACACCTGCTGGAGATCGATCCCCACCATGTGCACCATGCCGAACGTCATGGCCAGCGTGATGGGCATCGAAATGGCCATCAACAGCGCCGAACGCCACTCCCAGAACCCGATCAGCGAGATGAGCACCACCAGCGCGATCGCCTCATACAGGGCCGCCATGAACAGTCCGATGCTCTCCTCGACCTGCTTGGGCTGATCGGAGGTGCGGGCCACGATCAGGTCGGACGGCAGGGCGCCGCGCACCTGCTGGAGTTTCTGATCCACCGAGTCGCCGAAGGCCTGGATCTGCTGGCCCGATCGCATGTAGACCGCGAGCGTAATGGCTCGGCTGCGATGGGGCACGCCCTTCGCATCGCTCCACGAGTAGAAGTTCAAGTACTGGGGAGGCGTCTGGTAGCCGCGGCTGATGCGGACCAGATCCCGCAAGTACACGGGTGCACCGGCGCCGGCCGCGCCTACGATGACATTGCCGATCGATTGGGCGTTCTCGAATTTGCCAGACGGATCCAGCTGGATGTCGCGTCCCCCGGCTTCGATCGAGCCGCCCGGCAGGGTGATGTTGCGGGCGTTCAGGATGTGGCTCAGATCGCCGGCCTGAAAGCCGTAGGCGGCGAGCCGCTCTTGCGAGTAGTCCAGGTAGACGGCCTGCGGCAACACGCCCTTGCGTTCGACGCGCGACGCCTCGGTGACGCCCAGCAGCGTGCGGCCGATCAGATCGGTGAACTCGTCGAGTTGCGCATACGAGTACTTCGACCCGGCGACCGACGCGAGCCTGGCCCGGGTGTCGGCCACGTCCCGAATGATGATCGGCAGCGAGAGGTCGGGGTCGAATTCAGACGCCTGGAGCCGTGTGGCGATGTACTGCTGCAGAAAGGCCGCGATCGTCGCATCGTCATGTGTGGTGCGGCCGTCGACGCCGATGAACCCCTGGCCCTTGAGGAGACGGGCGCGCTGAAGCAGACCGGTCTGGTCGGCGCGCCGGCGGAAATCCTCGGCGACCTCGGCCACGCCGGCCTGCGAGAGCCCGCGCGGAAACGCGAAGACGATGCTGACCGACGGCAACGAGCCGTCGCTGGAGGCACGCACGTCCCTGATCACGGCTTCCACGGCCCGTGCGCGCAGGTCCAGGTCGAGATCGTCGAGCGGCGGGCTGGCGATGGTCATCATGATCGCCGCCGTGTCACCGAAGTCACTCTGGAACTGCACCGGAGACGCCCCGGAGGGCAGTCGCCCGTTGAGGGCCTGCAGCTTGAGGTGGATGTCGCTGAACTGCGTCCGGCTGTCCTTGGTGTCTTCGGACAACTGCACGTACACGAACGACGCACCCGGGAGCGAGGTCGACCGAATACCGAAATCCGCCGCGCTCGGCGGATGAATGGTCTTGTTCTCCGCGATCGTTTGTTCGATCGGACGCGTGATGAGCTGTTCCACCTCCTGCGCCGACGCGCCCGGCCACTGGCAGGCGGCCACCGCGACGCGGACCGGGATCTCGGGATCCTTGCGCTGCGGCATCGAGACGTAGCCGTAGATCCCCCAGATGACGACCCCGATCAACGACGCCCACGCGATCTGCCTGTTTTCAACGAAGAAGCGCGACGTGTTGTGGATGGAACGGATGCGATCGTCGTCGGTCAGGTGCGCCATGTTACGGGGTCCTCTGCAGCAGGCGCACTTCCTGCCCGTTCCGAACGAGCGACCCGCCCATTGCGACAATACGGTCGCCGGCGCTGAGCCCGGAGGTGACTTCGATCGCGTTGCCGTACGTCTGGCCGATCAGAATCTCCTGGGTCTCGGCCACCGTCTTCCCGCCGCGATCGCGGATTCGGAACACGGCGAATCGGTCGGGGCCGCCCGACGACTTCACCACCGCCGCCAGCGGCACGACCAGGCGTCGGCCGGCGGCGCGGTCTTCGCCAAACAGCAGCGTCCCAATCATGCCTGGCCGTATATCCTCGTTCGCGTTGTCGATCGTCACGTCGACCAGGAACACGCGGCTTTTCGGGTCGGCCTGCGGCGAAATGGAGGTGACCACGCCACGCAGCGTGCGCTGGACGGCCTCGAGCAGGACCGTCTGCGGCTGACCGAGCCGGACACGCGTGAGGCTCACGTCGGGAACCGCGAACACCGCCCGCACCAGGTGCGAATCGATCAGGGTGAACCCTGGCGCGGCGCTGCCAACCAGGCTGCCTTTCTGCACGGACCTGGCGGTGATCCAACCCGTGAATGGGGCCGCGATGACGGTATCGCTGAGCGACAGCCGGGCCTGATCGGCCACCGCCGTTCCGGCGGCCACCGCCGCTTGCGCGGCCGCGACCGCGGCGTCGGCCGACTCGGCGCGGCTCTTGGCCTGATCGTATTGAGGCTTGACCAGACTCGCCGATTCGAAGAGCGTCTTCGCCCGGTCGTAGTCGGCGCCGGCCAGCCTGAGGTTGGCCTGCGCCTGCGCCAACTGGGCTTCCGCCTGGGAGACGTGCGCCTGTGCCTGGCGGACACGCTGCTCGTAATCGAGCGCCCGAACAGCCGCCAGTTCGGTCCCCTTGGCCACCTTGTCGCCTACCTGAAGATCGCGCAGGCGACCATCTGCCCCTCGCACCGCGAGGATGCGCTCGACCACGCCGGCGGATTTGAAGCTGAGGTCGATCTGTTCGATGGGCGCGATCGTCGCCGAGTAACGGTCCGCGTCCTGACTGTCGGCCGCCATCTGTTCGACGACGCCCTCGCGAACCGTCGGGAGCACAGGGTCTGGAAGACCAGCCGGCCTCGTGCAGGAGGCCGTGAGCAGGAGAAGGCAGCACTGCAGAATCGTTCGCGGCACGGCTAGTCCCTTCCGATGGCGTGGTCGAAACCGGCTGTGGCGCTCCAGAGACGTGCGAGCGCCTGTTGATACTGGTTGCTGGCCTGGGCCACAGCCGCTTGCTGCCGCAAAAGATCGGCGAGCAGGACGGCCTGTTGCTGATATTGATGGGTCAGCACCCGGAGTTTCTCGCGTTCGGTCTCCTGTATGGCCGCCTGCGTCGCGAGTTGGGCGCGACTCTCGGTCAACGAGCGGAACGTCGCGTTGACATCGAGGTCGACCCGTTGCCTGGCGTCTTCGACGCTGAGCGCCGCCTGCCGCGAACCGCCCTCGAGTTCGGCGATCTTGTGCCGCGTGAGCCCCCAATCGAACGGCTGCCACTGCAGGAGCAGCGCGGCAGACACGCTCTGTTTCGGGACGAAGCTGACGTGGCTCAAAGAGAGGTAGGACAGTTGCACGCTGATGTCCGGCAGGTACTCGGCGCGCTGGCGCCGGATCTCGATGTCGGCCTTCTTCGTCTGCAGCCCGGCCATCCGGATTTCCGAGCGCTGCGCGATCGCGTTGGCGCGGGCCGCCGCCAGGTCGAGGTCGTCGGCGCCGGGAACGGGCTGCTCTTCCACCGCGAAGTCGGTTCTGAGATCGCGACCGAGGAGATGGTTCAGTGTTTCTTTCGACGAGGCCAGCGCGTTCTCCAGCACGAGCACCTGATACTGCTGCTGGAGCACCTGGCCCTTCATCGTGAGCACGTCCGATTGCAGGACGGTCTGCTCGGCGAACTGGCGATCGACCAGCGCCGAGAGTTCGATGAGATAGGCCAGCGACGCCTTCGCACCGGAGATCTGCGCCTGGGCTTGCGCGACCTGGTAGTAGGTGTCCTTGACGCGAAGCACCATGTTC
>Ga0194060_10001340_pt1 | contig 17537 bp, 13 predicted proteins | sample SepL225m_MetaG_FD_163427 | JGI IMG/M metagenome (GOLD analysis project Ga0194060, IMG submission 163427) | Anoxic zone freshwater microbial communities from boreal shield lake in IISD Experimental Lakes Area, Ontario, Canada - Sep2016-L222-5m | ecosystem: Environmental > Aquatic > Freshwater >...
GGCCGGGGGCGTGGGGCAGGGCAATAAAGTGCGGGCTGCCAGCCTCAAGAGCCGCCTCTAGCTGCTCCTCGTCTGGCGTGCTGGCGGCGTCGCCGTACCAGGCGCGGGCCAGTTCGCGCACGCTGAGCGCCTGGATGCCGCTGCCGTCGCGTAGCGCTGTCCAGAGCCGCTCCAGACCGTCGGCGTCGATGGGTGCCCCGGCACCAACTGGCTCGGTCAGGGCTGGTGCCGACACAGGCGGAGCGACCACGCGCCGTCCGCCGCGTGACGAGGGTTCGATGGTGAGATCCTGGCCGTCGTGCGGGACGAGTACCTCGGTCATGCCACGCAGACGAGCGGAGAGCGCCGCGCGGGCCTCGGGGTCGCCGTGAACGAGGGCGACGGCGCGGGGCTGGAGGGCGCGCACCATAGCGGCGAGTTCGTCGCCATCGGCGTGGGCGCTGAGGCTGTAGCGGCCAACATCGCAGAGTACCGGCAGGGTGCGTTCGCCGAAGGTCATGCGGCGAGCCTCGGGCTGGGCGTCGGCCAGGTCGAGCAGCCGCCTACCGGGAGCCTCGTCGTCGATGTAGCCGCTGAAGAAGATCGCCGAGTCGGCCCGTCCGGCCAGGCGCTCGGCGTACCAGACGGAGGGGCCGCCGGTGAGCATGCCCGACGAGGCGATGATCGCGCAGGGCGGGCCGAGGACGACCCGCTCGCGCTGTTGCGGGTTATCGACCGGCTGGATGGTGCTGCTGAAAAAGGGCTTGCCGCCATTGCGCACGTGGCGGGCCAGAGAGGGGGTGAGGGCGTCGGGGATGGCGGCGTAGGCGGCGCAGACCGCTCGCACCAGGCCGTCCACGGCGATGGGGAAGGCCGGGATGATCCCATCGCGCTGGGCGGCACGCAGGATGAGGATGACCTCCTGGGCGCGGCCAAGGGCGAAGGCCGGGATGAGGCAGTGACCGCCACGGGCGATCACCGCCGCCACGGCATCACAGAGCTTGCGCTCCTCGACCGCCCGGTTGGGGTGCAGCCGCGCACCGTAGGTACTCTCCAGCACCAGCAGGTCGGGGCGGGCGGGGGCGGGCACGGCCGCACCCAGGATGGTGCGCTGCGGGGTGGCGCTGACATCGCCCGAGATCACTAGCCGCCCATCAGACGCCTCAAAGCCGATGCTGACTGCGCCAGCAATATGCCCGGCACGCTGGGTGTAGATGACGACCCCCGGCAGTTCGGGTAGCGACTGGACGCCCATTCGGAGCGGGCGTAGGCGGCGCAGGGTCTCGGCAACCAGCGCCTCGTCGTAGAGCGGCAGTTCCAGTTCATCGGCGGCGCGGCGGGCCATGACCCGCACGGCATCGCCGAGCATCACCTCCATCAGCCGGATGGTGGCCGGGCTGGCGTAAATCGGCGTGGCCGGGTAGCGGTCGGCCACCAGGGGCAGGGCGCCGATGTGGTCGGCGTGAGCGTGGGTGATCAGAATGGCGTCGAGGGACACCCCGGCGAGGGCGGCCAAGTCGGGCAGGCGGTCTTTACCGTCCACGCGCACGCCCGCATCCACCAGAACGCGGCGTCCGCCCACCTCAACGAGTTGACAGGTGGCACCAACCCCGCTGGCCCCACCGAGAAATTGGATGTGCATAGACAGTTCAGTTCCTTATTGGGGGGAGGATCTGGACAGCCCTCACCCCCCGGCCCCCTCTCCCTGAGCGGGAGAGGGGCAGGGGGTGAGGGGCCGAGATCGTAAAGATTTGGTATAGTAGAATCATCCTGCGCGCTCTGCGCCTATGATACCAGCCAATAGGAGTTTCCATGATCAACCTCCCCGACGGCCCGCTGGTAAGCGCCGCGTGGCTCGCCGCGCATCTGGACGACCCGCAGGTGCGAGTGGTAGACGTACGTGGCAAGGTGTTGCCACCCACCGCGCCAAAGCCGCACTATTTCGCCCGCCCGGATGACTACGCGGCCGGGCACATCCCCGGCGCGGTCTACATTGATTGGACACGCGATATTGTCGATCTGGACGACCCGGTGCCAGCGCAGGTGGCCCCGCCCGCGAAGATTGCGGCGCTCTTTGCGGGCCTGGGCATCGGCGACGACACGATTGTGGTGACCTACGATGACTGGTTCTCGATGTACGCGGGTCGGCTGCTCTGGGTGCTGCGCTACTACGGTCACGAGGGCGCACGCATCCTGAACGGTGGGCTGCTTGCGTGGCAGGCCGAGGGCCAACCGTTGAGCGCCGAGGTGCCGAACTTCGCACAGGCCACCTTCACGCCCCGGCCCCAGCCAAGCCTGCGCCGCACCGCCGACGAGATCCTGGCCGGGCTAGGCTCGGACAGGCTGCTGATCGACGCACGCAGCGACAAGGAGTATCGCGGCGAGGAGTCGCGGGCCGTGCGCGGCGGCCACATCCCCGGCGCGATCAACGTCTTTTACCAGGGGCTGGTGAGCGGGCCGAACCACACCTACGCATCGCCCGAAGAGCTACGCGAGCGCTTCGCTGCCGCTGGGATCGACCTCGGCAGCCTTGAGGGCCACGATGTGGTGGCCTACTGTAACGGCGGCGTCTCGGCCACGCCAGCCGCCCTGGCGCTGGAGATCGCCACCGGCAGGCGCGTCGCCATCTACGATGGCTCGTGGAACGAGTGGGGCAACGACGCGGGCAAGCCGCTGGATTGCTGATGGTGAGAGGGGATCTTCCCTACTCGGCGGGGATCGTGGTCATCAACACATAGCCCATCCCACGGCGGGTCTGCAACAGGCCCACCGCGTCGTCTTCGATGCGGCGCAGCGCGCTGCGCAGGCCACTGACCGCCTTGTCGAGCGCCTCCGCGTCCATGCCGGGGTCGTAGTCGCGGCCCCAGACCGCCTCGGCGCATGCCTCGCGGGTGCAGAGGTCGCCCAGGTGACGGTAGAGGTGGCTGAGCAGACGGAACTGGTTAGGCGGCAGGCTCAGGGGCTGGCTGCCAAGGAAGAAGGTTTGGGTGCGGTCGTCAAGGCGTAGGCGGCTTGAGGTAACGACCGTGGGATCAGGGTCAAGGAAGCGCACGAGATCGCCGGGGCCACCGAGTCCGATCCCGTCATAGTTGTTCAACAGGTGCGGCCCGCTGATCGGCTGTCCGTTGATGAAGGTACCGTTGGCGCTGCCCGCGTCGTGGAGCAGGTAGCGCGGCCCCTCGCGGACGATCCGGGCGTGGATGCGCGAGATGTTGTTGCGGGGGATGACGATGTCGCACAGGGGTGATCGGCCGATGCTGTGCTCGCGCCCACTGAGCAGGAACTCGTCGGGTGTGGCATCGTCGCTGATAGCGATCAGCCGGGCGAAGGGGATCTCGGCGTCCGACATAGGCTGCGCTCCGATGGGGCGGCTGAAGCCGCTACGACAAACGCACGCTCCGCGTATTGAAGGCAAAAACCTCGACACTATAATAACAGAAACCTGGAGTTACGCGCCCGTCAGGGCTAGTGCAAAGTCACCCTCCGGCCCTCACCCCCTGCTCCTCTCCCTCACGGGGAGAGGGGGCTGGGGGGTGAGGGCTGAGCGGCGATCACACGACTTTGCATCAGCCCTAGGGCAGGGAGAGCAACATCAGCCTTGTGCTACAATGTGTCGTAGAACGGTGAAGAACAACGGCGAGGATCTTTCTATGATCGAGCCTGGCGCGCTCGTGATCCAGCGCTACCAGATCGTCCGTCTGATTGGGCGCGGCGGTATGGGCGCGGTCTACGAGGCAATCGACCTGCGTCTGCGTAACACCGTTGCTCTCAAGGAGATGATCGGCAGCACCGCCGAGAACGCCGAGGCGTTTGAGCATGAGGCCCAGCTCCTGGCCAGCTTGCGCCATCCGGCACTGCCAAAGGTGATCGACTATTTTTGTGACGGCACGGGCCGATTCTTGGTGATGGAGTTCTTTAGCGGTGCCGATTTGGCCGCGCTTCACGCCCGCCGTGGTGGCCCGTTTCCGCTCTCGGATGTGCTTGACTGGGCCGATCAGCTCCTGACCGCTCTGGAGTACCTGCACTCCCGCACCCCGCCGGTTATCCACCGCGATATTAAGCCACAGAACCTCAAGCTCACCCCCGACGGCCAGATTGTGCTGCTCGACTTCGGCCTGGCCCGTGGCGCTAATCGGGATGCCAGTTTCTTCGGTTATACGTTGCAGTACGCGCCGCTGGAGCAGATTGAATCCAGTGGCACCGAGCCGCGCTCTGATCTCTATGCGCTGGCGGCCACGCTCTATCATCTGCTCACTGATCGCCCGCCAACCAACGCGCCGGTGCGCGCCGAGGCGCTGCGGGCGGGTCGGCCCGATCCGCTGCGCCCGATCTGTGATCTGAACTCTGAGGTTGTGCCCGAGATGGGTGAGGTGTTTGGCCGTGCCTTGGCGATCAGCCGCGACGCCCGCCCGCCCTCGGCAGCGGTGATGCGCCAGGCCATGCGCGAATCCGGCGTGCAGCTTGTCCCTACCGTCATCAGCACGCCCGTATCCCGTCGCAGTGCCCTGCCCCCGCCCCCGTCTGCGCCCGCTGCGGTCAGGCCGCTCAGCATTGGCTGGGAGCAGGTGCGCGATTCTGCCAGCCAGCAGTGCGACCATGTGCTGCGCGAGCTTCAGGGCAACTCGCGGCGTCTGGGTACCTACATTCCCGAGGCGTATGTCGAGCGCAGCGCCGTCGAGGGAGAACTGGCCTCCTTCCTCGCTGGCCCCAGCGGGGCGCTGCTGCTGCTCGGCGACTCGGGCGTGGGCAAGACGTGTCTGCTGGCTCGCTGGGCCTCCCGTCTGCGCGAGTCCGGCGATGCGGTGTTGTTGTATCGCTGTGGCGGATCGCTTGGCCCGGAGATCGATAAGGAAATCGCTCGTGACCTGGGCCGCGAGTTGCCTGATCTGCTGCTGGGCGACCTGGGCCAGATTGCGCAGTTGGCCACCGCTGCCCACAAGCATCTGGTGATCATCTTCGACGCGCTCAACGAATACCGCAGCGGCGCTCAGTCCGGCCCCGAGGCTCTGCTCAAGCAGATTGATGGCCTGGTGGGCCGGGTGTCTAGCCCACATTTGCGAATTGTGATCAGTTGTAATAGCGCCACCTGGAGCCAGCTTGAACGTGCGGGGGCCACGCGGCTCTTCTGGGGTGCCTACCACTACGCCGCCGATGGCGAGTCGTTTTTACGCCTGGAGCCATTTATTCCCACCGAGTTGGCCAGCGCCTACGAGCGCTACCGCCGCTTCTTTCAGATCCAGACGCCTCTGGATAGCCTGCCCCTGCATCTGCGCGAGCGCCTGCGCAAGCCCTTGCTGCTGCGGATGCTCGCCGAGTCGTACCGCGATGGCTCGGTGGTCGTGGCGTCGCGTGGGCTGAGCCTGGGTATCTTCCGGCGCTTCTTTGATGAGCGGGTGCGCCAGCGCCGTGAGCAGCTTTTTATTGATGAACTGGCCGGAGAGGTTCTGCGCCGTGGACAGGCCGCCGTGCCTATCCGCGACCTGGCCCGCAACGACCAGATGCGCGCCGATTTGCTCAGCGATGAGCCGGACTCGGCCTACACGCGCCTGCTCGATGGCGGCGTGCTTACGGAACTGAGCGGCGACCTGTTGACGGGCGAGATGGTTGGGTTTACCTACGCCGAAGTCGGAGCCTACGTGCTGGCCCGGCATATTCTGCGTGAGGGTGTGGCCCGTGACGGCATTGGCCCGGTCGTGGGCGGGCTGCTGGCGCGGGCGCGCAGCTTCCCTCTGGCCTGGGACGTAGCCCGCACCGCCCTGCTGATCTACCGCCAGCCTGATGGATTCACGGAGTTGGCCCAGTCGCCTGATGTTGAGCTGCGTGAACTGGTGGTGGAGAGCCTGGTGGAACTGTACGCCGATGAGCCGCCCGCCGCCAGCGAGCTGATCAAGCAACTTTGCCAGTGTTCGTCGGACGAGGCCCGGCGCACCGGGCTGAAGGCGGCCTACTACATTGGCCCACGCGCCCGCGAGATCTTTCTCTGGGCCGCCGCTAAGGGCAGCCCGGCCCTGCGCCGCGTCGCCCGTGACGCGCTCTATCTGACGTGGCACAGCGACCCCACCTTCACCTACGAACTGCTGAAGGATCTGGTTTCCCGCGTTGGCCCTGGTGCCCTGCGCGACCTGCGCAATATTCTGGAGTTCTTCTTCGACCTCTCGGTGGTGATCTACATGAACCACTGCGACCGCCAGGACGTGATTGATCGCACGGTGGATCTGTACTACGAACTGGCCAAGCAGCGCCTGCACCTGGACATCATCAACACCGGGATCTTTGGTAAGACGATTGAGGATCTGATCTTTCAGGCAGTGGCCAGCGCTTTCTCGCAGCCGATCATCGACACGATTATGCTGGCCGAAGTGATGCCGATTGAGCAGTTCTTTGCTCTGCCGATTGAAGAACGTGCGTTGCTGGTGCGCGCCGCACCGCTATTTGATCCGGCTGTGCCACTGGCCGCGCATGTGGAGACGCTGGAGGCGCTGCTGTGCGGCGAGCATATTTTCTTTAACCTGGTGGGTGCCGCCCAGCTCGCCATCCACGCCGCCGAGAACGTCGTCGCCGCCGAGCCGGTGATCCGTGCGCTCTTTGATCGTCTGCCTGGCCCCGGTCGACTCTGGGTGCTGCTCAGTTTCTCGGTACTCATCCCGCGCACCCCGCCCGCATGGGCAGCGCTGATCGAGGAACTGACCGAGCGCATGTTTGCCGAGCACGCCGACATGATCTACGGCGAGACATCCGGTATCCTCAGCCAACTCGACATCCTGCTGCTGCCCCTCGGCCTGGCCTATGGCAAGGTTGGTCAGACGATGCCGACCATCGAGTTGCTGCTCCAGGACGGGCTGCTGCGTGGCGACGACCGTCAGATCGCACGTTGCGTGGCGGGCCTCGCCGCCGTGGGCTTCTACTACCCTGAGCCGACCTTCCGCCTGCTTGGCGATCTGCTCTCTGGGCTGGAGCCTTCAGCCTACCCGCAGACCCTGGTGCCGACCCTAGCCACCATCCGCACTCTGCATCTGGACGCGGTCGATGTGTTTATGAACCAAACTGGCTTAAGCGACAACCTCCAGCGCCAGGTGGTCGCCGCCGCCGACACCGAGTTGGTGCGCCGCTATATCTACTGGCTAGGCATGTACAACCACGTCGTCTACTCCTGCATCCACTACCCGAAGATCCGCCGCCAGATGGCTATGTCCGCAATGGATATGCTGGCCACCGCCCGCCAGCCTAGCGAGGTGATCGCCGCCTACACCGCGAATGTCTTCCGTATGCTGCGCGAGGCCGGGTTCCGTCTGAGCGAATGGACAATTTAATGCAAAATGCAAAATGCAAAATGCAAAATTTGCTCCGCACGATTTTGGATTTTGCATTTTGCATTTAAATCTGTACCGATTCTTTCGATTCTCGGCCTTCGGGGCCACGGCGGCGCTGCCGCTGCTCGGGGCGGGCAGCGCCGAGCCGCTGCTGGATACCCGGCGCACGCTGGGGTTGCTGGGAGTGGCGGCGGCCTTCCACGCTTTCGCCTACGTGCATAACGACGTATGCGACCTTGAGGTTGACCGCACCCAGCCCCTGCGCGCCGATTACCCTCTGGTGCGCGGGGATGTCTCGCCGCAGGCGGCCCTGGCGGTGGCGTTGGGCTGTGTGCCGGTGGCGTTTGCGCTGGATCGCTGGGTTGTCTGTAGAGACGCCCCGGTGGGGCGTCTAGACACCCCACCAGACGCCCCACCGGGGCGTCTCTACCTTGCGTCGGCATTTGCCCTGATGGCGACCTACAACCGTTGGGGGAAGGTGTGTCCCTTTCCGCCGCTGACCGATCTGGTGCAGGGGGCGGGCTGGGCGCTGCTGATCGCCTACGGCGCGGCGACCTCGGGCCAGCCGATGAATCGACTGACCCAGACGCTGGTCGCCTACGAACTGCTGCTCATCCTGATGGTGAACGGGGTCCACGGATCGCTACGGGATCTGGGGAATGACCGCGCACGTGGCGCACGCACCACGGCGATCATGCTGGGGGCGGAGGAGACGCCTGACGGGCTACGAGTTGGGCCAGGGCTGATCGCCTACGCCGCCGCGCTTCAAAGCGCCCTGCTGGGGTTGCCCCTGTGGGCGGCACGGGAACTGCCTGACAACCGTGCGCCCATCGCTGGTGTAGGGGCCATCGTCAGCCTGACGGCGGCCCTGCTGGCGGCGGCGGGGCGCGGCGGGGCCAGGCCCGCCGATGTAGGTATGCTCCACCTGATCCTGCTGCTCAGTGCGCCCGTGGCTCTCGTCGCCCCCGGTATGGGCCGCCCCCTGCACGTCGTCACCCTGCTGGCCCACATCCTACCGCTCTTGGCCAACGGCATGACCTACGACGCGCTGCGCTGGGTGATCGCCTGCGGCGAGGCTGGTGAGTGACCCTCTCCCTCACGGGGAGAGGGGAGATTCCGCAATAGGATGCGTCCGACTCCCCCTCTCCCTGAGCGGGAGAGGGGGCTGGGGGGTGAGGGCTGCGTCCCTAACTCGTCGGGGCCGGGTCGATCTTTGTCTTGAGCGCCTGCTGAATGTCAGGCGACAGATTGGTGAAGAAGTGGTAGCCAGTGGCGGCCTCGATGTCGGCAACCGTGACCCGGTAGCCATCCCAGTCGTTGAGCTTCTCATTGAGCTGGTTGGGGATACGCACCGCGATCACTGGCGTGTCTGCGGTGATCTTGGTAATGTCGCTCTCCCCCTTCGGCATGACCACAATAATCTTCCAGGTGTAGCCCGGCACCTGGATCTTGCCATCGGCGATTGTCCCGTTGTCGCCATCCACCCCGGCGATGACGTAGAGGACGTGCCCTTTACGCACCAGGGTGCGCGATAGTGCCTCCAGGTGTTCCCACGTGATCCGGTTGTTATCTGGAGCCTGCGGGACAATGTTGGTGAGCAAGAAGGTGGCCTGGTTATTCTCCTCAGGTGGTGCGCTGCGGTCGGCTGACGGGCACAGATGGCCGCGATCATAGCCCGTCCCGGTGTAGTCATCGGTTCTCACCTGATACCAGCCCTTAGGCAATGCGGCATCGGACTTAAAAACATTGCTGCGCGGAACATCGCCCAGATCGCTCTCGGTGATCTGCCAGCTCACCCAGTTCGGGGTGCCGTGGTCGCGGTTGTACGAGAGGACGTACTGCGGGCGCTCGATCAGGTAATTGTCGGGCTGCGCCGGGTCGTGGACGGCGGTGCTGGGGTTACCCAGGCGCAGATTACGATTGCCCTTCACCGTGGCGGGCTGCGCCGTTGCCGCTGGGGGACCATCGGCGGTGGCGACGACCGACGGGCGCTGCGTGGGCTGCGCCGGTACCGAGGCGGGTGTTCGGCCATTCGCGGTGTAGAATATCAGCGCAATGAGGCCGACGAGGAGCGGCAAGATCACGTTGATCAGGTAACTCTTTGATGGGAGGCGCATAGGATACTCACTGATAGGTTAGGTCTCAACAACCGTGGTGCGCAGTCCGGCAACGCGGCCATCGGCGAGGTACCCGACAATGAAGGTCGGCATCTCGACGCGACCGAGCTTATACACGGCCAGATCGCGGAACTGACGGCGCAGCAGCTTCACTAGGCTGCGGAAACGCGCCGCCCGATTCCGCTCCTGCGGGCCTGGGTTTGGGTCAAGGGAGAGCATGGGCGCGAAGAAGCGATCCAGGTCGTCCGTTGTCACCTCAACCGAGTCGGGCAGTGCCGTCAGTTGATAGAGCAGAGACGGCGAGAACGGCGTCGAGTCGTCCCATACAAACAGCTCCAGCGGGTAATCGGACTCGCTGGAGAAGAGCAGTCCCTCAACTGCTTTGGAAAGACGGGCGAGCGCACCTGTGGGATTGTCTGCGTTCATAAGGTTACGCGCACCACCGTCCAGCCAGCCCTGATCGCAGCGGCCAGTTGCTGGGCGTTCGGCTCGCCGTTTGCGTCCAACTCCACCTGCATAAAACGACCGACATTAGCCCCACGCACGATACGGCGCAGGTCGGCGGTGCGCTGAGCCTGGTCATCGCTCACATCGGCGCGGGCGGTCACATTCTTCCCGCGCAGGCGCAACTCCACCGACGCGCCGCCGCGCAGGTTCAGCCACCACTTCGCCCTGGTGGCGATCAAGATCGTATTGCTGTCGCGTACATAGGCCACCGGTAGCTCGTAGTGCTTGCCGCTCTTGCGCCCGCTGAAGCTCAGCAGCAGCAAGGTTTTGCTGAGCGCCCCGTGGAGCGGCGACTTCAGCACGCCGATCATAATCGATTGGACAAAGGCTGGTGGTGGCGAGGGCTGGCCTGTAGCTGGCTTGTTTGCCATTAGTGAACATCCTTCCGTTTAGATTCCTCGTTTTTGATTATACCGGGTTCTACAGTGGTGACTCCGTGTTTGCTCATCACGCACAAAGGGGCTATCCTTAGGCAGGGTCGTTAGCCATCGGCTATGAGCAGAGAGTACCACACATGCCCGACGCACGTACACACGACATCATCACCATCGCCTCAGCGGTCGTCCTCGCCCCCCTAACGCAGATCGCCCAGGTCAGCGCCCTCGGCATCGGCCCGTTTGATGCGTGGCCAAACAGCGCGTGGCTCGTGATCGCCCACGTGATCTCGGGGGTGATGTTCTCGCCCGACCTGGATCTCGACTCGGCAATCGACAACCGCTGGGGGATCTTCTTCTGGATCTGGCGGCCCTATATGTGGGTTGTCCCTCACCGCAGTTTCTGGAGCCACAGCCTGATCTTCTCGCCCCTGTTGCGCATGGCCTACTTCTACGTCGTGTCGCTCGGCATAATTCTAGGCGCAAACTGGCTCCTCAGCCAAGTCGGGATTGTTATGCCGGATTACTCCCGGCAGCTTAGCCGCACCATTAGCCAGGTTACCGCCGACTACCCAAACGCATCCTTAGCTTTTGTGATCGGTTTCTGCACGGGCAGCGCCGCCCACAGCATCGCCGACTGGCTGGTAACGAGCGGCAAGCACATCCTACGCAGCGTGGGGCTCCAGATCAAGCGCGACTATCGCCACCATGATCGGCATATGCCGAGGCAGCGCCGGGCCAGCCGGTAATCTCAGTTGGCTTTAGGGACAATACTTTTCACATAAGGCATGTTTCAAAATGGGCACATTCAGCTTTACAGTCTTGCGATGAGGCGATGAGGCGATGAGGCGATGAGGCGATGAGGCGATACGGAGCGCCTCACCGCGTCATCGTTTCGGCGCTGAATTGTCACGCTGGATTGAACCATGCCTAAGGAATCCATTGCCGACCGTGCCCCCTCACCCCCGGCCCCTCTCCCTCACGGGGAGAGGGGAGATTCTGCATCAGGACGCATCTGACTCCCCCTCTCCCGCTCAGGGAGAGGGGGCTGGGGGGTGAGGGCGGAGCGACGGTGGGCTCGTTATACCAGGATGCTCATCGGAGCCTCAAGCAGCTTCTTCAGCTCCTGGAGGAACTGGGCCGCCACGGCCCCATCCACGACCCGGTGGTCGGCGCTCAGGGTGACGTTCATGACCTGGCCGACGATGATCTGGTCATCACGTACCACTGGCACTTTGCGCACCGCGCCCACGGCCAGGGATGCTGCCTGCGGCACGATGATGATCGAGCCAAACTCGACCACCCCAAACATGCCGAGGTTAGTCACCTGAAACGTGGCTCCGTCCAGTTCACTCGGCTTGATCTTGCCGTCGCGGGCGCGGGCGGCCATGTCGCGGATCTCGGCGCTGATTGTGCCAAGGCTCTTTTTATCGGCATCGCGCACCACCGGGGCGATCAGGCCATCGGGCAGGGCTACGGCCACGCTGATGTTCACCGCCGGGTGGCTGGCAATGGCTGGCTGGCTGTCGGGGCCGCTGACATAGCTGGTGTTCACCGCTGGCATAGTGCGCAGAGCCTTGGCCGCCGCCTTCACAACCAGGTCGTTCACCGAGACCTTGGTGCCATTGGCGGCGATCTGCTCGCGTAGGGCTATCGCGGCATCCATGTCGATCTCCATCGTGACATAGATGTGTGGCACGCCGGGCTTGCTCTCGTTCATCGCACGGGAGATCGCCTTGCGCATGCGCGACATCGGCACGACACCAGACCCGACCACCGGGGCGAGTGTGGGTGTCGGTATCAGCACCGGGGCGACGACAGGTGAGGGCGCGGGTGCGGGCCGTGGGGCGGGCAGGCCCGACGTCACCTGCGCGGCGAACTCCTCTACATCCTCTTTGATGATCCGACCGCCGGGGCCGCTGCCCGTTATCTGGCGCAGATCGACGCCAAGCTCAGCGGCGATGCGTCTGGCCACCGGCGACGCCTTCAGCCTGCCATCCTCGGTGCCACGTTCATCGGGGGCCGCCTCCGTCGGCAGGGCACCATCGCCGATATAGGCGATCACATCGCCAATCGGTACCATCTGCCCCGCAGGGATGACGATCCGCTGCAAGGTACCCGCGTCAAACGACTCAAGCTCCATCGTCGCCTTATCGGTCTCAATCTCGGCGATGATCTCACCGACCGCCACCGGGTCGCCGACGTTTTTCAGCCAGCGCCCCACCGTCCCCTCCGACATCGTATCGGAGAGCCGGGGCATGGTTACTTCTGCCATAACATGCTCCTTCAATGCAAAATGCAAAATGCAAAATGCAAAATGCAAAATGGGCCGCTCTTCAATGCAAAATGCAAAATGGGCCGCTCTTCAATGCAAAATGCAAAATGGGCCGCTCACACTTTGCATTTTGCACTTTGCATTTTGGCAATAGACATGGTTCGCAGGTACTTTACAGTTTGTCGCCGATCAGCCCTCACCCCCCAGCCCCCTCTCCCTGAGCGGGAGAGGGAGAGTCGGACGTATCCTGTTGCGGAATCCTCCCCTCTCCCCGTGAGGGAGAGGGGCAGGGGGTGAGGGTCGCACACAACTGTAAAGTAAATTTGCTAATTCTGAAACCATGTCATACCGCAAAAATAACGCTGTGAGGCACCCTGTCATTCTGAGCGAAGCGAAGAATCCCGGTCGGGAACCTCGCTTCGCTCAGCGTGACAACGTTACTTCTGCGGTGTTGCCATTTTGCATTTTGCATTTTGCATTTTGCATTCTGCATTACCTCTTCCCCTGCAGCACCTTACGAATAGCGTGGATCAGGCTATTGGCGCTCGGCTTTGAGGCTGCCGAGAGATCCTTGGCGTAGGGCAGGGGCACCTCCAGGCCGGCCACCCGCTGCACCGGCGCGTCCAGGTAGTCAAATGCTTCCTCCTGGATGGTGGCGGCGATCTCGGCGGTGATCCCGTAGGAGTACCAGTCCTCGGCGATCACCACGGCGCGGTTGGTGCGCTTCACCGACTCGATGATCGTTGGTCGGTCGAGCGGGCGCAGCGAGCGTAGGTCAACAACCTCCACACTGATGCCCTCTTGCTCCAGGCGCTGGGCGACCTGCATGGCCACAGTGGTCATGCGCGAGTAGGAGATCACGGTGACATCGCTGCCCTGGCGCTTCACCTCGGCCAGGCCAATCGGCACAACATAATCATCGTCCGCTGGCACCTCGCCCTTGGTGTCGTAGAGGGACAGGCTCTCGATAAAGATCACCGGGTCATCGTCGCGGATGGCGGCGCGCAGCAGGCCCTTGGCATCGTAGGGGGTGGCCGGAGCGACTACTTTGAGCCCAGGGCAGTAGGCGAACCAGTTCTCGAAGCTCTGCGAGTGGGTCGCGCCAAGCTGACCAGTGCCGCCGGAGGGCGTGCGGATCACCAGTGGCACGCGCACCTGACCGCCGAACATATAGTGGATCTTCGAGGCATGATTAACCACTTGGTCAATCGCGACCAGGATAAAGTTAATCGTCATGATCTCGACCACCGGGCGCAGGCCGAGCATCGCCGCGCCGATGGCTAGGCCAACGAAGCCCTCCTCGGCGATGGGTGTGTCCACCACTCGGCGCGGGCCGAACTCCTCAAGCAGACCCTCGGTAATCCGGTAGGAGCCCTGGAAGAGCCCGATCTCCTCGCCCATGAGCAGGACGTTCTCGTCGCGGGCCAGTTCCTCGCCCAGCGTGTCGTTGAGGGCCTGGCGGTAGGTGATGATAGGCATATTCCATCCTCGTAGGGGCGAATGCTTCGCCCCTACATGTCACCCCGATTTATCTTCACCGCACGAATCGCGTCCTGCGCATCGGGGGTGTTTGGCACCGGGGTGGCGTACATAAAGGTGTACATATCCTTAACCTCTGGCTCGGGGCTGCCGTTGGCGAAGTCAATGGCCTCTTGTACCTCCTGATCCACCAGCGCGGCGGTCTCTCTGAGGAAGGCATCATCGACCATGCCGTTGTCGTGGAGTATCGCCCCAAAGTTGCGCACCGGGTCGAATGCCTCACGCCCACGGCGCACGGCGTCGGCATCGCGGTAGCGGTCGGCGTCGATCACCGAGTGGCCACGGAAGCGGAAGGAGGTCATTTCGAGGATAGCTGGCTCACCCTCCTGCTCGGCCCTCTGGCGCAGACGGCGCACCGCATCACGCACCGCCAGCACATCGGTGCCGTCGATTCGCTCACCGTGGATGCGGAACGATCCGCCCTTCTTATAGAGGTCTGGCTCTGACGAGCCATTCTCCACCGACGTACCCATGCCGTAACCGTTGTTGACGACGAAAAAGAGGACAGGCAGCTTCCAGAGCTTGGCTAGGTTCAGCGACTCGTAGAAGGCTCCGATGTTGGTGGTGGCGTCGCCCATCTGGGCCACGACAACGCCGGGCTTACCCTGGTACTTCAGGGCGTAGGCCGCGCCCACCGCCAGGGGCACCTGCCCGCCGACGATGGCGTAGCCGCCCATGAAGTGGGCCTTTTCACTGAACATGTGCATCGAGCCGCCGCGCCCGCCCGCCACGCCGGTCTTCTTGCCAAAGAGTTCGGCCATAATCGCGGCGGGATCTACGCCACGGGCCAGAATATAGCCGTGTTCGCGGTAGTTCGTAAAAATGTAGTCATCGGGAGTGAGGGCGGCCATCAGGCCCACGATAGTCGCCTCCTCGCCGAGGTTGAGGTGGCAGTAGCCGCCGATCTTCGCCTTCACATACATCTCGCTGGTGCGCTCTTCGAAGCGCCGCAGCAGCAGCATCTGGGAGTAGTAGTGCCGTAGCGTCCCGACATCCTCGTGGTCAAGGGCAGCCTGTACAGCTTTCTCATCCGCCATAGATGTATCCTTCAAATACCAATATTTTTCGAATAAGGGATCTTCCGCCGCTCAGCCCTCACCCCTCAGCCCCCTCTCCCTGAGTGCGAGAGGGGGAGCCGAGCTCGTCTTGATGAGGAATCTCCCCTCTCCCCGTGAGGGAGAGGGGCCGGGGGTGAGGGCTGTTCGGCTGCCAAGGCAGTTACGTAAACCGCTCGGTATCGGACCAGAGCATCTCCTGCTTGCCGATCATCACCGTGTCGTTCTCCTGGAGTCCGGCCTTCAGCAGGGCGTCACTGATGCCGGTGGCATCGAGAACGCGCTGGACACGATCCACGGCCTCGGGTTGATCGAAGTTGGTCATGGCCACCAGGCGCTCGATCTTCACACCGCGCACCCGCCAGTGGCCGCCCTCATGTTCGATGTTGTAGATGTTGGGATCGACGACGGGGACGCCCCACTCCAGGTCGGGCAGATCGTCGGCGATGGGCGCGACAAGCATGGTAGGCAGTTCGCGCAGGCGTTCGGAAACCCGGCGCAGCAGGGATTCGACGCCCTCGCGGGTAGCGGCGGCAATCGGGATAATGTCAGCCTGATCGGCGGGAATTTCGCGGCGCAGCCGCTCCAGGTTGTCCTGGGCCTCGGGCAGATCGAGCTTGTTGAGGGCCACGACCTGAGGGCGCTCGGCCAGTTCAGGGCGATACTGGCGCAGCTCGGCGTTGATCTGGTGGAAATCGTCGAGCGGGTCGCGCCCGTCCACCCCGGCGGCGTCTACCACGTGGATAAGGACGCGGGTACGCTCAACGTGGCGCAGGAAGTCGTGGCCAAGGCCGATCCCGGTATGGGCACCTTCGATCAGGCCGGGAATGTCGGCTACGACAAAGCGCTCGTAGTCGCCCACCGTCACCAGGCCAAGGTTGGGCTGGAGCGTGGTGAAGGGGTAGCTGGCGATCTTGGGCTGGGCGGCGCTGATCACCGAGAGCAGGGTACTCTTACCCGCATTAGGAAAGCCCACCAGGCCCACGTCGGCGATCAGCTTCAGCTCAAGCTCAATCGTCAGATCCTGGCCGGGCTCGCCGTACTCAGCGATGCGCGGAGCTTGGCGAGTGGAGGTGGTGAAATGGACGTTGCCCAGGCCGCCCTTGCCGCCACGGGCGGCGAGCAGACGCTGGCCGGGGATGGACATGTCAATTTCGTAGGCCACGCCATTAATCACGGTGCGGGCTACAGTGCCAGGGGGGACGCGCACCACCAGATCCTCACCGTGGGCACCGTACATCTTGTTCTTCTGGCCGTGACCGCCGCGATCAGCGGTAAACTTGCGTTCAAAGCTAAAGTGGAGCAGCGTATTCAGCTCGGGGTCGGCCACAAGATACACGTGGCCGCCGCGCCCGCCGTCGCCGCCATTGGGGCCGCCACGCGGGATAAACTTCTCGCGGCGGAAGGTGGCGGCACCGCTGCCGCCGTTACCGGCGCGCACGCTGATCGTCGCCCGGTCGAAAAAATCATTCGCCATAATACTATCTCACATCATAAAAAAACTCGGGGGCGGCGCAGCCACCCCCGAGCGCCCACGGTTTGTAGGATGTTACGCCTTGCTTTCGCCCTCGGCCTTGTCGTTTTTGGATGCGTCATCGTCACGCACAGCACTCTTGAACTCTCGGATGCTGTTACCGAGCGCCCCGCCGATGCCAGATAGGCGTTTCGCACCGAAGACTGCAACAGCGATCAACAGAATGATGAGGAGCTCGGGCCAACCGATTGGCACAGGCATCTCCTTTCAGCTGGATCCGCTGTCCGCGTATTTCCAGGCTGAATAACTATTACGTGAAGACCTTCACGGGCTATGGGGAACTCTGTTTGCATTATACCCTAGCAAGAGGGCGTGTCAACACGGCTTGTTCATACGCCCGCAGGGTGCGCTCGGCGGTGGTACGCCAGGTGAAGGCGGTCGCTCGGCGTATGCCGCGCTCGGCAAGGTCGGCGTGCAGCTCGCGGTCGTTCAACACACGGGCCAGGGCGTCGGCCAGGGCGTCGGCGCTATACGGATCCACCATCAGCCCCGCATCGCCCACCACCTCGGGGATACTCGATGTATTGGATGTCACCACGGGGGTGCCGCAGGCCATCGCCTCCAGCGGGGGCATGCCGAAGCCCTCATAGATCGAGGGGAAGACAAAGACGGTGGCGGCGGCATACCAGAGCGGCAGTTCGTCCTCGTCGAGGTAGCCCACAAACGTCACCTTATCGCGCAAACCAAGCGTATCGAGCCGCTCAAAGATCGCGTCGTAGAGCCAGCCCTTGCCGCCGCCCACCAGCAGGGGCACGTCGGGGAAACGGCGGGTCACCTCGGCGTAGGCGTCGAGCAGGGTGGTCAGATTCTTACGCGGCTCCAGGGTACCCACATAGAGGACAAAGCG
>Ga0194060_10001341_pt1 | contig 17535 bp, 5 predicted proteins | sample SepL225m_MetaG_FD_163427 | JGI IMG/M metagenome (GOLD analysis project Ga0194060, IMG submission 163427) | Anoxic zone freshwater microbial communities from boreal shield lake in IISD Experimental Lakes Area, Ontario, Canada - Sep2016-L222-5m | ecosystem: Environmental > Aquatic > Freshwater >...
TCCATCGGGAACATTTACCTCAATCCCTACGTTTAATGTAACTTTTGGTAAACCATCCTATTTTTACGGACCAACTTCGAGCACAGTTACCACAGGAGTATTCAATGAAATGCCGGCTGGTGCTCAAAATTTAGATACATTATCCATTAGTGATATTGGAGGATTATCTTCAAATAGAGCTATCACCATCAATAAATTATTAAAACTATCGGGAGGAAATCTTTTGATGGGTACCAACGATATTACCATTGGCACAAGCATTTTAAATACTGGTTCTATTAACTGGACATCGGGATTGGTTTCGATGGGTGGTGGTACATTTAAAAGATGGTACGCTACAGGATCAATTCCTGCAACAGGTTATACTTATGGATTTCCAATATTAGCAGGTAATAATGAAAGAACGGTTCAGGTAGCATCAACTGGTGCATTAACAACCGGTGGAAGTATCAGTGTGATGATGAATGATGTTGCAGGATTTTCGACTATTTCTCCATCTTTAACTGATGGTTCGGCTACAGTTAACAGAAGAACAAACAGCAATTGGATTATAACAAATACAGGTGTTAATTTAGGAGTAAATACACTTTCATTATCATTAACCGGACAAGGAATTGGTGCAGTAACAAATGTTGCTGGACTTACAATGACTAAATCAAACAGTTTAGAAACAGGAACATTTTTGAGTGGAACAGGAACCAATTCAATTCCTGTTGCGAATAGAAGTTTTATACAAGCACAATTATTTACTTCAGACACATTATTTATTGGTTCAGACTCAACCGTCAATCCGCTTTCACCAATGTATACAGCTATTACCAATGGAAATTGGAGCGATCCAACTACTTGGGATGCTGGAGCAGTTCCAACAACTTCAAATGATGTTTTGATTCCTTCGCCATACACAGTATCATTAACTAGCGGTACTTCAAATTGCAAGAACTTAAACATTACTTCAGGTGGAACATTAACAGCTAATACAGGTACATTAAATGTTATAGCAAACACCAATGTTACCGGTACACTATCAGAAGGAGGAGCAACTATTAATATCAACGGTGGTGTTGGTTCTGGTTTATCAATCATTACTGGAGGAGTTGTTGCTGTATCATCAGGAAATATTAATATCGGACCAACAGGTGGTGGAAACCAAACATTGAATGTTGCCGGAGCATTAAATATTTCGGGTGGTAACACAACAATCAACGGAAATTTCAACGTTGCTTCCGGCTCATCGTTTACACAAACAGGCGGCTTTTTAACTGTAGATGGAAACTCGGGAACAGCTGCTACAAGTGTGCCTCAAGGAACGCATATATGTAATTTCGCAACCAACACAATGAATTGTTCTGGAGGAACAATATTAATTGTAGATCCACCACATAGTTCGTATGCAACAAGCACCACAAATGCATTGCGTATTACAGCAGGTGCTTCTACTTCGGCATTTTCAGGCACTCATACTATTCAGTTTGGAGATGGCGTAAGTACAACTATTGGTAACAACAATGGATTTAGCATCGACACCAAAAGATCGGGTGTGGTTCCAATTCAAAATGTATACGTAAATGCAGGTAGTCAAACAGGCAGATGGGTTTCATCTTCTTATTCGGCTGGCTCATTTGGAACACATATGAAAGGAAGTTTAACCATTGCAAGTGGATCTGAGTTTAGACATACAACAGCTACTCAATTGGCAATAGGCGGTAGCATTAGTAATAATGGAACATTTACAGCAGCTCAAGCTTTCACCATTGGTGGAATTGGATACGTTGTTACTAGTCAGGATACCATTAGTGGTTCGGGTACATTCAGAAATTCTACAACGGTTTCTACAGGAGCATTTACTACATTAACTCTTGATAATAACAGTTCGCTTACATTAAACACAAGTGGTGTAACATTTATACCAACTGTAGCACTTACAATTGGTGCCAATAACATTGTAACAAATTCAAATATTTTAAAAATACCATCAACCGGAACGTTTACAAGAACTTCTGGATATGTAATTGGCGCATTATCTCGCAGCATTGCTGTTGGAGCTAGTGTTTCTAGAACATTTGACATAGGTGTTGCATCGGGATATTTGCCAGTTACATTAACATTCCCGACTGTTACAACGGCAGGTGATGTTACTGTTTCTTCAACTTCAAGTAATCACTTACAAATTTCATCATCGTGTATAAACAGTTTAAAAACGATAGCGAAATATTGGACATTAACCAATTCAGGTGTTGCACCAACATCTTATAATATTTCATTAAATTATTTAGCATCAGATCCTGCTTCAGGAATAAATTTATCAAACATTAATTCGCAAGTTTATAGCGGTTCTGTTTGGAATGGAAACATTGCAGCCACTGCTAATTCTACATCAGCTACAATTAATGGTCTAACTAATTTTGGAGATTTGCAGTTAGGTGAGTTCGGAAGTTATCCAGTTTCTGTTTCAATTTCTCCATCGGCTTCTCCAATTTGTATAGGAACATCTGTAACTTTTACAGCCACCCCAACAAATGGTGGACCAGCTCCAACGTACCAGTGGAAAAAGAACGGTACCAATGTAGGTACAAACAGCAATACATATACTGATAATGCTTTAGCAAATAGCGACCAAGTTACTTGTTCAATGGTTTCAAATAGCCTTTGTGCACTAAGTCCAAATGCTAATTCAAATACAGTAACGATGACTGTAAATGCGTTAAGTGTAGGAGGAAGTGTAAACGGAGGTTCGAATGTATGTTCAGGTTCAACAAGCGGAACGTTAACATTAAGTGGAAATACAGGTAATGTTGTTCGTTGGGAAAGTTCGGTAAGTCCGTTTACTACATGGACAACGATTTCAAATACATCAACAACTTATACATCGGGTGCATTAACACAAACAACACAATTTAGAGCAGTAGTTCAAAATGGTCTTTGTACTCCAGTGAATGCCGGTTCTACAACTGTTACTATTGATCCTACATCGGTTGGAGGAAGTGTTAGCGGAGGTTCAACCATATGTTCGGGAACAACCAGTGGTACATTAACATTAACAGGAAATACTGGAAGTGTTATACGATGGGAAAGTTCGGTAAGTCCGTTTACAACATGGACAACCATTGCCAATACATCATCAACTTATACATCGGGAGCACTTACGCAAACAACTCAGTTTAGAGCTGTGGTTCAAAGTGGTTCATGTTCATCAGCAAATTCATCTACAACTACAGTTACAGTAACAAGTGGATCTGTTGGAGGAAGTGTATCGGGTGGAACAAGTGTGTGTTCAGGATCTACAAGTGGAACGCTTACTTTAAGTGGGCAAACAGGTTCGGTAGTTAGCTGGTTAAGTTCTGTTGCACCATTTTCTACATGGAATGTGATTGCATCAACATCAACAACCTATACATCGGGTGTATTAACACAAACAACTCGATTTAGAGCATTGGTTCAAAACGGAACATGTGCTACAGATACATCAACCGCTACAACGGTTACTGTAACAACTGGTTCGGTAGGTGGTAGCGTAAATGGTGGTTCAAATGTATGTTCAGGTTCAACCAGTCCGTTATTAACTTTATCAGGAAATACAGGAAGTATAGTAAGATGGGAAAGTTCGGTTAGTCCGTTCACAACATGGAATACTATTTCAAACACATTAACAACTTATACTTCGGGAGCATTAACACAAACAACACAATTCAGAGCAATAGTTCAAAATGGAACTTGCCCTACAGATATTTCAGCTGCTACAACAGTAACTATCGACCCAACTTCAGTTGGTGGTAGCATAAGTGGTGGCTCAACAATATGTTCAGGTTCTACAAGTGGCTTGCTTACATTAAGCGGAAACACAGGTTCGGTAATCAGATGGGAAAGTTCGGTGAGTCCATTTACAACATGGTCAACCATTTCAAATACTTCATCAACATACACATCAGGAACACTTACACAAACAACTCAGTTCAGAGCGGTTGTACAAAGCGGAACATGCTCGAGTGCAAATTCATCAGCTGTTACAGTTACTGTTATACCTAGTTCAGTTGGAGGTAATGTTAGCGGAGGTTCAACAATATGTACAGGGTCAACAAGTGGAACATTAACTTTATCAGGAAACACTGGTTCGATAATCAATTGGGAATATTCGGTAAGTCCGTTTACAACATGGACAACCATTTCAAACACATCATCAACTTACACATCGGGTGTACTTACACAAACAACTCAATTCAGAGCAGTTGTTCAAAATGGAAGTTGCTCGAGTGCCAGTTCATCGCCAACAACAGTTACTGTTGGGCCAGCTTCGGTTGGAGGAAGTGTTAGTGGAGGAACAAATGTATGTACAGGTTCAACCAGTCCATTATTAACTTTATCAGGAAACACCGGAAGTATTTTAAGATGGGAAAGTTCGGTTAGTCCGTTTACAACATGGACAACCATTTCAAATACATCTGCAACTTATACATCGGGTGTATTGACACAAACAACACAATTTAGAGCAGTTGTTCAAAGTGGAACATGTTCGAGTGCAAACTCATCAACAACTACAGTAACTGTTGACCCTACATCTGTTGGTGGTTCGGTAAGTGGCGGTGCAACAGTTTGTTCGGGTTCAACAAGCGGAACGTTAACTTTATCAGGGAATACTGGAAGCATATTAAGATGGGAGAGTTCGGTAAATCCGTTTACAACATGGACAACCATAACCAATACATCATCAACATACACTTCGGGAGTGCTTACACAAACAACACAATTTAGAGCAGTTATTCAAAGTGGAAGTTGTTCGAGTGCAAGTTCATCACCAACAACAGTAACTGTTGATCCAACATCGGTAGGTGGCAGCGTAAATGGTGGTTCAAATGTATGTTCTGGTTCAACCAGTCCATTATTAACATTAACAGGAAATACAGGCTCGGTAGTAAGATGGGAAAGCTCGGTTAGTCCGTTTACAACATGGACAACTATATCAAGCACATCATTAACTTATACATCTGGAGTATTAACACAAACAACTCAATTTAGAGCAGTGGTTCAGAGCGGAAGTTGTTCGAATGCAAACTCATCAGCAACAACTGTTACAATTGACCCAACTTCGGTTGGTGGTTCGGTAAGTGGTGGAGCAAGTGTTTGTTCAGGTTCAAATAGTGGATTGCTTACATTAAGTGGAAATACAGGTACAGTTGTTAGATGGGAAAGTTCAGTTAGTCCTTTCACAACATGGACAACCATATCAAACACATCATCAACATACACATCAGGAGCATTGGCTCAAACAACGCAATTCAGAGCAGTTGTTCAGAGCGGAAGTTGTTCGAGTGCAAACTCATCAACAACAACTGTCACTGTAACTGCAGGTTCGGTTGGAGGTTCGGTAAGTGGTGGAACTACTATTTGTTCTGGTTCAACAAGCGGAACATTGATGTTACTTGGAAGTTCTGGTTCTGTTTTATATTGGTTGAGCTCAGTTTCTCCATTTACAACATGGACAACAATTTCAAATTTGTCAGCATCATACATTTCGGGAGTACTAACACAGACAACTCAGTTCAGGGCTTTGGTTCAGAATGGAAGTTGTAATCCAGATACTTCTACAGCAACTACGGTAACGGTTAATCCAACTTCTGTTGGAGGTAGTGTTTCGGGAGGTGCAAATATTTGTTCAGGTTCTACAAGTGGTACATTAACTTTAAGTGGAAATACAGGAAGTATAGTAAGATGGGAAAGCTCGGTTAGTCCATTTACAACTTGGACAACTATTTCAAACACATCATCAACTTATACATCGGGAGCATTAACACAAACAACACAATTCAGAGCGGTTGTTCAAAGCGGAAGTTGTTCGAGTGCAAACTCATCGACAACAACTGTTACTATTGACCCTGCATCTGTTGGTGGTTCGGTAAATGGAGGTTCAACCATTTGTTCGAGCTCTACCAGTGGAACATTAACTTTGAGTGGAAACACAGGAAGTATACTAAGATGGGAAAGTTCGGTTAGTCCGTTTACAACATGGACAACCATAGCAAATACCTCATCAACTTACTCATCAGGAGCATTGACACAAACAACACAATTCAGAGCTGTAGTTCAAAGCGGAAGTTGTTCAAGTGCAAATTCATCAGCAACTACTGTTACTGTTGACCCTACATCTGTTGGCGGTTCGGTAAGTGGAGGAGCAAATATTTGTTCGGGTTCAACAAGTGGTTTACTAACATTAAGTGGACACACAGGTACAATACTAAGATGGGAAAGTTCGGTTAGTCCGTTTACAACATGGACAACCATTTCAAATACTTCATCAACTTACACTTCGGGTACCTTAACTCAAACAACTCAATTCAGAGCAGTACTTCAAAGTGGAAGTTGTTCAAGTGCAAACTCATCAACAACAACTGTTACAGTTGATCCTACATCTGTTGGTGGTTCGGTAAGTGGAGGTTCAACCATTTGTTCGGGCTCTACCAGTGGAACATTAACTTTGAGTGGAAACACAGGAAGTATTTTAAGATGGGAGAGTTCGGTAAGTCCGTTTACAACATGGACAACCATTTCAAATACATCATTAACATATACATCAGGAACTTTGACACAAACAACTCAGTTTAGAGCAGTTGTTCAAAGTGGAAGTTGTACAAGTGCAAATTCATCAACAACAACTGTTACAGTAACTGCTGGTTCGGTTGGTGGAAGTGTTTCTGGTGGTACAAATATTTGTTCAGGTTCAACAAGTGGATTACTAACATTAAGCGGAAATACTGGTTCTATCAACAGCTGGGAATATTCGGTTAGTCCGTTTACAACATGGACAACCATATCAAATACATCATCGACATACACATCTGGAACACTAACACAAACAACTCAATTCAGAGCAGTACTTCAAAGTGGAAGTTGTTCAAGTGCAAACTCATCAACAACAACTGTTACAGTTGATCCTACATCTGTTGGTGGTTCGGTAAGTGGAGGTTCAACCATTTGTTCGGGCTCTACCAGTGGAACATTAACTTTGAGTGGAAACACCGGAAGTATAGTAAGATGGGAAAGTTCGGTTAGTCCGTTTACAACTTGGACAACCATTTCAAACACTACATCAACTTATACATCGGGAGTATTAACACAAACAACTCAATTCAGAGCAATTGTTCAAAGTGGAAGTTGCTCGAGTGCAAATGCATCATCTGCAACTGTTACAGTTAATACAGGCGGTGGTAGCTGGTTAGGAGCAACAAGTTCGAGTTGGAAAAATTCGGCAAACTGGTGTGGAGGTTCATTGCCTACAGTTTCGTCTGATATTACCATAAACAGTGGAACACCTTTTAGTCTGGTAATCGATACAAACGCAGTAGTTAATAATTTTACTGTTGGAAGTGGTGCAAGTGTTAGTTTCTCTGGTTCAACCTATAGTTTGGATATAAGAGCTGCATTAACCAATAATGGAACATTTACTGCAACAAACGGAACGGTTATATTTGGCGGTTCATCTGCACAAACTATTCCTGCAATAACCTACAGTGGTTTATCAATAAATGGTGGTTCGAATAAAACATTAGCAGGAAATACAACTGTAAATGGAGTGCTTACACTTACTAGCGGAAAAGTTCTTCTCGGATCTAAAAACTTAACAGTAAGTTCTACAGGTTCAATTTCTGGTGGTACATCATCTTCATATGTTGTTACCGATAGTTCAGGAAAATTAATTATCAATAATATTGGCCCATTAGGTAATAGCGGAAACGTGTTATATCCTATTGGATCGTCAGCAACATCATACACACCAATATGGATTTTAAACACTGGTACTACTGATAACTTTGATGTGAATGTGTTAGGTTTAGTCAGTTCATCTTACTTAGGCAACACAGCAACTGGAACATCATTAACATCAAATGTAGTTGGCAAAACTTGGTTTATTAATGAAGCAACAGCAGGCGGAAGTACATTAATGATTACAACACAATGGAATGGAGGAGATGAATTAACATCGTTTAGCCGTACCAATTGCGGATTAGCAAATTATAACGGAACAACATGGATTAGCGGTGCATTATCATCAGCATCAGGAACAGATCCATACATTCAGTTAACAAGTAATATTACCACACTAGGAGCATTTGCAATTGGCGATAACAATAGTTCAGTTCCGGTTGAGTTACTTTCATTTGATGCATATCGTAATGGCAACGATGCGCTATTAAATTGGAGCACTGCAAGCGAATTGAACAATAGTCATTTTGATGTAGAGCGTTCTATTGACGGAACAAAATACACAGCCATTGGTAAAGTGAAAGGAAACGGAACAACGAATACAGTTCACAGTTATCAGTTCACAGATAATAGTCTGTCAACCGTGAACAGTGAACTGTCAACCATTTATTATCGTTTAAAACAAGTTGATTTTGATGGCAAATATGCATATTCAAAAGTTGCATCGATTAGAAACAACACGAAAGGTAAATTTGAGATTGTAAATGTGGAGCCAAATCCGTTTAACGAACAGTTTAATCTTAACTTCATCAGTTCGTTGGCAGCACCTGTAAATATTGAAGTTGTAGATATGTTGGGTAAAACCATTTCGGTGCAAACAATGCAACCTCAAAATGGATTAAATACATATCATTATTCAACCGAATCAGGTATGAATGCAGGTGTATATTTTGTGAGATTAACTCAAGGCGAATCAACCAAAATAATTAAATTAATCAGACAAAATTAATCTGACATAAACCCATAGAAAAGGGCAACATATTGTTGCCCTTTTTTTATGTAAAGAAAAACACATATCAGTTAGTGTTGCATACATGACGTTATCGGCTTTTCTGATTTATGTGCTATTTCTTTTATAAGAAAAGTTTACAAAACCTGATGACAGATTCCTCTTTCGCAAATGCGAAATCGGAATGACAACACACGCAGGTTGTGATGGCGCGCTTCGCGCGCCTTATTCAAATAAATAAATGTCATCCGAACGTAGTGAGGAATCTCACATGTTACGAGTCAACATACATTAACAATTAGAAAGTCTAAATTATTTTGTGTTCATGTAATGATCAAAGTTTCGGATATAATCGTCAAGATTTTCGGTTAACTTTTTACGGTATTCTTCCACAAAATAATCAATCGTTTTCTCTTTTGCTTCTTCTAATTCTTTGGCGTTATTCCAACCGCCTGCACTAAGCCAGGCATTATATCTGGCAACTGCATACATCATTGCAGCACTTACTTCGCCTTTACTGCCACTTGCAAGTTGCTGGTTCGATAGCGCAATGTGTTCATCAACACGGTCGTAAAATTTGTCGTCAATATTTGTCATTTTCTATGGATTTTGATGATTAAAAATAGTTATTACGATTCTCATTTAATAGGCAAATGCAATATGAATTTACAAATCACGAATATATTGTTTTTAGTAAACTGCTAAAATTAACTTGTAGAAAGTATTAAAATGTATGTAAAAACAGAGGCAAATTGTTGCACTTTTTTAAAGCCTTCATGCAGGTTATTCTTTTCCACATTCGGGCTTAATAATGTTGGTATTTAGCGCTACAAAAACCTATTCAATCACGTATCTTGCATGCCTAGTTTTTTTATATAGAAAAATACTGATTTATGGCAGAAGATAAAATCATTCAGATTAACATTGAAGATGAAATGAAAACAGCTTACATCGATTATTCGATGTCGGTTATTGTTTCGCGTGCATTGCCCGATGTGCGTGACGGCTTAAAGCCCGTTCACCGCAGGGTTTTATACGGAATGACAGAGCTGGGACTTGCAGCAAATCGCCCTTATAAAAAATCGGCTCGTATTGTTGGAGAGGTTTTAGGTAAGTACCATCCGCATGGCGACCAATCGGTTTACGATGCAATGGTGCGTTTGGCACAAGAGTGGAACGTGCGTTATTTATTGGTTGACGGACAAGGAAACTTTGGTTCGATTGACGGTGATCCACCGGCAGCGATGCGTTATACTGAAGCAAGACTGAGAAGGATTGCAGAAGAGTTGTTAAATGACTTAGATAAAAACACTGTTGATTTCCGTCCGAACTTTGACGATTCATTATCTGAACCAACAGTTCTTCCATCAAAAGTTCCAAATTTATTGATAAACGGAGCATCGGGAATTGCGGTAGGTATGGCAACCAATATGGCTCCACATAATTTATCGGAGTGTATTGATGGTATTATTGCATATATCGACAATAAGGAAATAACCATTGCTGATTTGATGAAGCATATCAAAGCTCCTGATTTTCCTACCGGAGGTATTATATACGGATACGAAGGAGTAAAGGAAGCATTTGAAACAGGACGAGGAAGAATTGTGATGCGTGCTAAAGCAGAGTTCGAAACTTCTAAAACAGGAAAAGACCAGATTGTTGTTCGCGAAATTCCTTATCAAATCAATAAATCAACACTCATTTCAAAAACAGCCGATTTAATCAACGAAAAAATTATTGAAGGTATTTCGGAAATACGTGATGAGAGTGATAGAGAAGGAATGCGTATTGTTTATGATATTAAACGTGATGCCATTCCGAATATCGTTTTAAACAAATTATACAAATACACTGCCTTACAAACATCGTTTAGCGTAAACAATATTGCGCTTGTTAAAGGTCGCCCTCAGATGCTGAATTTGAAAGACCTTATTGTGTACTTTGTTGAACATAGGCATGAGGTTGTTGTTCGTAGAACACAATATGAATTAGAGGAAGCCAAAAAGAAGGCACACATTCTCGAAGGTTTATTAATTGCTCTTGATCATTTAGATGAAGTAATTAAGCTCATCCGTTCATCAAAAACTGTTGATGATGCTAAAACCGGATTGATGCAAAACTTTAAGTTGAGCGAAATTCAGGCTAAAGCAATTCTCGATTTACGTTTACAAAAACTTACCGGACTTGAGCGCGATAAAATCAGAGATGAATACAATGAGTTGATGAAGTTTATCACTTATTGCGAATCGGTATTGGCAAGTGAAGTATTGAGAATGCAAATTATCAAAGACGAACTCACCGAAATGAAAACCAAATACGGTGATGCGCGCAGAACAGAAATTGTGCATGCAGGCGATGAAATGAGCATGGAAGATTTGATAGCCGATGATGAAGTGGTGATTACTGTTTCGCACATGGGTTATATTAAACGTACTTCGTTAACAGAGTATAGAACTCAAAACAGAGGAGGACGTGGTTCACGGGGAGTTGCAAGCCGTCAGGAAGATTTTGTTGAGCATTTATTTATTGCTACCAACCATAATTATTTGTTGTTCTTTACCACACAGGGAAGATGTTTCTGGATGAAAGTTTGGGAAATACCTGAAGGCGGAAAAGATACCAAAGGACGTGCCATTCAAAACCTCATTAATATGCCGGCCGATGATAAAATCATGGCGTATTTAAATGTTAAAAATTTAACTGACGAGGAATACCTGAACAATAATTTTGTAATGATGTGTACGCAAAATGGTACCATCAAAAAAACAACGTTAGAAGCTTATTCTCGTCCGCGTGCTAATGGTATCAATGCCATAAATGTTCGCGAAGGAGATATGTTGGTTGAAGCAAGATTAACCAGCGGAACTTCAGAAATCATTATTGCCAGCCGCGAAGGAAAAGCAATCAGGTTTAACGAAAAAACAGTTCGCCCAATGGGACGTGGTGCTACAGGTGTTCGTGCAATACGTTTAGCCGAAGGCGATGAAGTAATGGGAATGGTTGCTGTTGAAGATCCGAAGGAAAGTAATGTGTTGGTGGTAAGTGAAAACGGAATGGGGAAACGTACTGATGTTGAAGATTACCGCATTACAAACCGTGGTGGTAAAGGTGTAATGGCAATGAACATTACTGATAAAACAGGTAAGCTTGTTTCTATTAAAGATGTAACTGATAAAGATGAATTGATGATTATCAATAAATCGGGAATCACCATTCGCATAGCTGTAAAAGATTTACGCGTAATTGGTCGTGTTACACAAGGTGTTCGATTAATTAATATTGGCGACAAAGATGAAATAGCATCGGTTGCCAAAATTGATTACATCGAGGGAAGCGATGACGAGGAAATAGTTGAAGGTACAGAAGGAATAGCAGGAGCAGGCGAAGAGCCAACAAACGAAACTCCTGATATGCCAACACCACCAACTGAATAATTCTAAAATACCACGTTACTGAATTTTATTCATGACGTGGTTAAGATAACAAACAAAAAAGCCGTTTCATATTTATGGAACGGCTTTTTAATTTATGAATAATAAATTTCGTCAAACAAATTATCTTTCTATTTTTGGCAACCTAAAATATTAGAAATTATGATCAGAGAATATATTGAACAAAACCGCCAACGCTTTTTAGACGAATTGTTTGAATTGCTTCGTATACCGTCAATCAGTTCCGATTCGGCAAACAAAAATGACATGATAACCTGTGCCGAATTTGTAAAAGCAAAACTTATCGCTGCCGGTGCCGATAAGGTAGAAGTTTGCCCAACCGCAGGTCACCCGATTGTGTATGGCGAAAAAATAATCGACCCTAAATTACCAACTGTTTTGGTTTACGGTCATTACGATGTTCAGCCCGTTGTTCCACTTGATTTATGGGACACACCACCATTTGAACCAACCATAAAGAAAACAGCAATACATCCTGAAGGAGCCATATTTGCTCGTGGTTCAGCCGATGATAAAGGTCAATTTTACATGCACGTAAAAGCATTTGAAATGATGATGAAAACCAATTCGCTTCCTTGCAATGTTAAGTTTATGATTGAAGGTGAAGAAGAAGTTGGCAGTGAAAATTTGGGTAAGTTTATTGTTGCCAACAAAGAGCGTTTAAAATCAAATGTGGTTATGATTTCGGATACATCGATGATTGCTAATGATGTTCCGAGTATTGATGTTGGATTACGCGGATTGAGTTATGTTGAAGTAGAAGTTACCGGACCAAAAATTGATTTACACTCGGGAGTTTATGGAGGTGCTGTTGCCAATCCGATAACCATATTGGCAAAAATGATTGCTTCTGTTCATGATGAAAATAACCATATTACCATTCCGGGATTTTATGATGATGTGATCACTTTAACTGATGCCGAAAGAGCCGATTTAAATAAAGCACCGTTTAATCTTGATGATTATAAAAAAGATTTAGCTATTGATGATGTATGGGGAGAAAAAGGTTATACAACACTTGAACGCACAGGTATTCGTCCAACATTTGAATTAAACGGCATTTGGGGAGGTTTTACCGGTGAAGGTTCGAAAACGGTTTTGCCTGCAAAAGCATTTGCAAAAATTTCGATGCGCATTGTACCTCATCAAAAAAATAAAAATATCACTGCATTACTCACAAAATATTTTGAGAGCATCGCTCCAAAAAGTGTGAAAGTTGTAGTGAGAGATTTACATGGTGGCGAACCAGTAATTACACCAACTGATTCGGTTGCATATATTGCTGCAGCAAAAGCAATCGAAACGGCATTTGGTAAAAAGCCGGTGCCTACACGCAGTGGTGGCAGTATTCCTATTGTTGCATTGTTTGAACAAGAGCTTGGATTAAAATCTGTTTTGATGGGCTTTGGTTTAGATAGTGATGCTTTGCACTCGCCAAACGAACATTATGGTGTATTCAATTACTTAAAAGGAATTGAAACCATCCCGTATTTCTTTAAAAATTTTACTGAAGCCAGTAAATAGTATTTACTGTTTGTTTTTAAAACAAAAAGAGTCTCCTTGCAAAGGAGATTTTTTTTTGCATAATTGGTAAATATTTGCTTAAAAACATCTTTTGTTGTAAAAAAAGGTTAAATATTGTAATCGAAAGTTTTTGCAATAAAACCTTCATAAACTAAACCATATTAAGATGAATAATAAGTACTATTTACAAGCAGTAGCTGCTTGTCGAGTTTTCGTAATTTTCACTTTTCTGATTATTATTTCCTCAATTTACAGCCACCTTCAAGCACAACAGGTTTCAACCGGTTATTCTTTTTCAACTTCAAACATTGCACCGTATATTCCTATAACTGGTGGCCATGTTATTGGAACTTCGAATGATGACGATAGCTATTATTTAGATTCAATTGGATTTTCATTTAACTATAATGGTTCAGTTTATACTGCCATGTATATTGACGCAAACGGATATCTTGTATTAGGATATACATCGCCAATTGATAGCTACTTTGGCGGACATCCGATTGGTAGAAACAAAAGATGTATAGCTGCATTCACAAATGATTTACAAGGTAAAAATTTATCGACAAGTGCCATGCGAATACAAACTATTGGTGCTGCTCCATTTAGAACATGCGTGGTTCAATTTTCAGATTGGTCGTTATATCCAAGTCCCGATACTTCAACTTATAATGATTTCTATAATTTCCAATTCAGACTGAACGAAAATAATGGATACGGTACAGTGCAAATTGTTTACGGACATATGTCGGCTACATCAACAAGTCTTGCTCCTTTTGGTACAATTAGCAGCACACTTGGTGCACAAGTTGGTTTGAGTGGTGATACATTGGCAGATTTTAATGACCGCACAGGATCATTGTGGTCGACAACAACTGCAGGGGTTACAAATACAGCATCGGTTACAACCTATTCGGGTAATTTGCCCGACTCGGGAAGATCTTTTTTATGGACACCTGTTTGTGCCATTTCATACGACACTATTTCTACAACAACGCCAAATGCTTGCTCAGGAAATACATCGATGATTATTTCGGGGGCATCGCCAACCAGTAATTATTTAACTTATACATACGAATGGATATCGAGTATAACAGGATTGCCAGGTTCATACTCAAGTGCATTGGGTTCAAATACATCGCAAGATTATTATCCAATATATATTACCAACGATACTTGGTTTAAACGTGTGGCAACTTATGGTACAAGCTGTGCCGATACAACAACTGCTTTAAAAGTTACAGTTATTAATTCGAACACATGGAATGGGTCGGTTAGCAATGCTTGGGCAAACCCTTCAAACTGGGGTTGCGGCAGGGTTCCGCTTTCAACAGATAGTGTTGTAATTCCTTCGGGAGTTGCAAGTATGCCTGTGATTATTGATGGTGGAAGAATTGTAAACAGCATAACCATTTTAAGCGGAGCATCATTAACATTAAACAATGCCGCTTCGGCATTAATTGTTTTAGGGAAATTTACGTTAAACGGAACAATTACAAACTCCAATGGTTCGGTAACATTTGCAGGAAGTAATTTACAGGTTATACCTGCAGCTACCTACAATAATCTAATATTTAACAATGCTTATGGTTTTACTACATCTGGAAATATCATCATAAACGGTGCGCTTACATTTACATCAGGAAGTGTTTCGATAGGTAATTATAATCTCACTTTATTTGGTACAACTTCATCGATGAGCGGATACAATTCATCCAAATATGTTATTACAAATGGAACAGGAACTTTAAACATACAGAACATTGGTGCAACTGGAAGAACAGGAGTTGTAACATTTCCTATCGGAAATAACAACACATCGTATAATCCAATTACCATTTTAAATGCAGGAACTAGTGATGAATTTAAATCAAGAATAGTTGCAGGAGTTAGCACCAATTACAATGCAAGTGGAACACCAACAGGTTCCGCAGTATCTGCTTTTGTTGTTAATAAAACTTGGGTGATGAACGAAACTGTTGCTGGTGGAAGCAGCGCAACCATAACTGTTCAATGGAACACTTCTGACGAACTCACAGGCTTTACAAGAGCATCATCTTACACACCCTATTTTGCTTTAACATGGAACAATATTTCATCAACATCTGCAGCATCCGGAACAAATCCATATACCAAATCAATGACAGGAGTGAGCATTTTATCAGAATTTACTGTTGCTTGTTGTGGTGCATTACCGGTTGATTTAATTTCATTTACCGGATCGAACAATGGCAAAAACGTTGAGCTTAATTGGACAACAGCTAACGAAATAAATAACGATCATTTTGAACTGCAGCGTTCGGTTGACGGATCACTGTTCATAGTTATTGGTAACATAAAAGGAAACGGATCAAGTAATTCGGTAAACAATTATCAGTTTATAGATAACAATCTGTCAACCGTGAACAGTGAACTGACAACCATATACTACCGATTAAATCAAATTGATTTTAATGGAACAGCTAACGAGAGTAAAATGATTTCGGTAAATATCTCAAAAACTATTTCGGATATTATAGTTGAAGTTAATCCAAATCCATTTAACAGTTTACTAAAAGTGAATGTAAGTTCATTTAAAGCCGAGCAAGTTAATTTGGTTTTAACTGATATAACCGGTAAAGTATTGATTGATGAAATGCTTGATGTTACTGAGTCAGCCAAAGATTTTACAATAGATAAAACCGATCATTTAACACCAGGTGTGTATATGATAATGCTTCATTCTAGCTCGGGAACTTTAGTTAAAAAAGTAATTAGAAGTAATTAAAGGAATCAAAATTTTATCAGTAACATACTGAATATTCCTGCAATCATAATTAGTTTAAGAACTAAACTAAGGCGTGAAAAATGCTTTTTGGTTGTAGCTTTATTCACCATGTAGAAAACCGACAGGCTTGGCACAAGCACCAAAATCAGTATGTAAAAACTGAATATATTTTCGCTGTTTTTTGATTGAAAAGAAATTTGGTTGGTATAAAGAAGCAACAAGATAATACCACCAACAAAAATAAAATTCATTGATTGTATCACATTTTTTGTTTTGGCAATTCCTGCAACGATGGGTAATGTTTTGCAGTTGTAGTTTCTATCACCATCAATATCCTCCGTGTCTTTTATGATCTCGCGAATAAGTGTGCTAATGAACGCGAATGATGAATAAAACAGAATGAGATGAACAGGTATAGATTTATTAAATAGCCAAATAATAAACACCATAAATCCACTTAAAAACGAAATAACAATATTGCCTATTAAGAACTGTTTCTTAAAACTAACCGAATACAAATACAACAAAATAGAGCTGGTAATAACTGCAAAAACCACTTGAATATTAATGAACATGCTTGCAGTAATTGCCAAAACATTAAGCACCGAATGAAATAGAATGGCTTGTCTTCTCGAAAAAATATTTCCAATAATTACCTTTTCGGGTTTGTTAATGATATCAAGTTTTACATCGTAGTAATCGTTGATAATATAACCTGCAGCAGCCGTTAGTGCTACCGAAATTAAGAGCAAAATAAATTTTCGGTCGAGTAAATCTTCTGCAATCAAATAATCGTTGAGGCAGTAATAACACAGCATCATTGCAATCATCATAATGATGACATTGACAACGCGTATTAATTTAAAAAAGGCGAATATTTTTTGCATCAATCTATATCGGTTACTCCACCCGAAACAATAAATTTCATCACCTCTGTTGGGTTGCCATCAAATGGTTTTATTTTATTTTTATCAACCAAAAACAGATTTCCTGAGAATGCGTAGGAGTGAGGAAAATACACAGCAGACAAACCAGGAAGGTTAAGTTTTGTTAAATCGTCTTGCGTTACAAAACCTGGTTTATGT
>Ga0194060_10001342_pt1 | contig 17530 bp, 17 predicted proteins | sample SepL225m_MetaG_FD_163427 | JGI IMG/M metagenome (GOLD analysis project Ga0194060, IMG submission 163427) | Anoxic zone freshwater microbial communities from boreal shield lake in IISD Experimental Lakes Area, Ontario, Canada - Sep2016-L222-5m | ecosystem: Environmental > Aquatic > Freshwater >...
CCATAATGTCGTGCGGAATTGCTTGAAGCCCGGCTAGCAGAACATAACTTGTGAAAGGTAGTGAAACTGTTACTCCTACCGCAAGTAGGGCCATGAAAGATGTTTTTGGGTCTCCTAAAATATCAACTGATTCTTTGACTAAATGTAAGTCAACAAGAATTCTGTTCATGATCCCGTAATAAGGATCAAGAATCCATTTCCAAGATGTTGCGGTAATTACCAGGGATGCGGCCCAGGGCACGATTACTGAGTAGCGAAGAAATCTTCTTCCGCGAAAGTTGGCATTCATCAATTGTGCCAATGGCAAAGATAGCGCCATTGTTAGTGCTACTACTACGACAAGCCAGATAGCCGTTCTTTTAAGCGTTCCGCTCAGGTCGCTGTTATCTAATAATGATTTGTAATTATCTGCTCCAGCCCAACCTTGAATAAGGCCGCTAATGCTAATTTTTCTAAAGGAGACAAAGAAGAGCTCAAACATCGGCCACAGAACAAAGATGAAAATAAGTATCAGGGCTGGACCTATCCAGGGCAACGCTTGAATACTAGATCTTTTCTTATATGTCTTTTTTGACAATTTCTTCTCTCTTCCGGTCATCAGAAGCGCTTGGTGTAAATCTTGTTCAAAACAATCTTATTCGAATCAAACTTAATAGAAAAGGAGACAAGCAATGCATTTTCAGCGATTGCTTGTCCCCTTTCTTAACTACTTATCCAGCGTTTGCAGCATCACACTTCTTCTGAATGTTAGTCAGAGATTTTTGTGGATTCAGCATTGCTGTACCCATTTGAGTGATGATATTCGCCTTACAAGCTGACCATGAACCAACGGTTCCTGGGTAGAAGATCGCCTTAGGCAATAGCTTGATGTATGGCCCAATGATTGGATCTTTCTCTGCAATTGCACCAGCTGACTTCGTAGCAGGAATAAATCCTCCTGCAGCCTTCAAGAAGCCTTGATAGTTTTCAGCAATGAAAAGGAAATCCAAGAACTTACGGATTTCATTTACGTGGCCGTTCGCCTTGTATCCCTTGAAGTAATCCTGCACACCGAGGGTCACGTCAGATTTTCCAGCAGCATGTGGGAATGCAGCGGCGCCCCACTTAATGGCTGCACCACCATTCTTAGATAGCCAATCTGGTAAGAACACTCCGCCATCAACCATGGCAACTTTGCCCTTAGCAAATAGTGTCCATGCACCGTCAGTACGATTTGTCTTACCTGGGTTTGGTTGAGTTAACTTCGAATCAACTAGCCCCTTCAAGAATGTAAGTGCACCAAGGTATTCCTTTGTGTTGATTGTATATTTATTCTTCGCGGCATCGTAAAGACGTGCACCATTTCCGCCACCCCAAACTGTAAATTCAGCTTGCGCTTCTTCTACACCGAGAGGTAATCCAAGAGGATAAACAGCTGGATACTTCTTCTTGATTTTTACAGCTGCAGCTTTGAGTTCATCCCATGTAGCTGGTGGCTTCTTAACTCCTGCACCTTTCAAAATATCCTTGTTGTAGAAGAATGCTCTAGCAGATGCTAGATCTGGTACCGCATATGCAACGCCCTTGTATTCAGAGTTGGTCATAAATGCAGGAATAATATCTTTTAGTGTTGCTGGGCTAACTATTTGATCAGCAGGATAAAGAAGTCCATCTGCTGCTTCTCCAGCGAATTCATCGTTATTTACGATATCTGGGGATTGACCTGATGCAATCAGAGTCTTTACTTTTTGCCCAATTTCTGGCCATGCAACTACATCGAGATCTACTTTTATACCTGCGTTAGCAGCTTCAAATCGTGTGATCAAATCGGTGTAATAAGGTGTCATCGCATCGGTGTACGAGGCCATAACTAACTTAATGTGAACATCCGCAGCCTGAGCAGGTGAGATAGAAAGTGCCATTGAAGCACTTAGACCTATCACTGCCAAGGTTGCAAGACGAGAAGTTTTTTTCTTTAACATCTTTTGCAACTCCCTAACTGGTTGGTTATATGGACCCTCCGAAAAGGATGGACTCATATTTCGTGGGAGAACCACACCATAATTGAATATGGCTTAGCAAGGGATTTCCCCCTCCTATTTATAACAATTTCGTATTGTTTCGTATCGTGGAATTACCATGAGCTCCAGCCACCATCGACTATTACATTCTGGCCGGTCATGTATTTGGACCCTAGGGAGGCTAAAAAGACCGCGGCCGCGGAGATATCGTCGCTGCCACCAAGCCTGCGCATAGGAACTGCGTTGTAAAATGCTTCGAGCATTTCACTAGAGCCCGCGCCGGCTTTCTCGTTCATCTCAGACCCGGCAAAACCACCAGGTGAGAGCGTGTTTATCGTTGTTCCAAACATCGCCAATCGTGGTGCTAGGTAATGGGTGATTCCATGTACGGCATGCTTGCTCGCAAAATAGGGCGCAATATCCCAATCCATTCCAGGGTATAGAGCGGGGTTGCCACCCATTATTCCGTAGACCGATCCGATATTTATTATCCTTCCAAATTGGCGTTCCATCATTAATGGGGCAAAAATTTGGCAGAGTCTAAATGGTGCCTCAACATTAACGGCAAAAGTATTTCGCCATTTTTCGATTGAGATGCTCTGCCAAGGACCGTAATCAGATGCACCGGCGTTATTACATAGGATATCAACTTGACCGGCTTCGTTTGCAATCTTTTCTAGCCCTGCAGTTGTGGTGATGTCAGCAGCGATAATTGTTGGGGTTAAGTCACTATATTTTTTTAGTATTTCAGCAGTTTGCCTCAGAGCTTCTTCGCGACGCCCAACAAGAATTAAGTCGGCTCCTGCTTCGGCAAATCCTTGTGCAATCTGACGCCCAATGCCTGAACCAGATCCGGTTACAAGTGCACGACTACCCTCTAGCGATAAAGATTTCAGCATGCGAACTCCTTTTGGAAGTATTGAATTTTGTACATACTAAGGCATAGTGTTCCAATACAGAAGAATATTTATTAATTTAATTTGGGATAGGGGCAATTAACAATGGCGCTTACTGATTTTGATTTAACGAACCGCAGAGCTTTAGTAACTGGTGGAAGCGATGGGCTTGGAAGACAATTTGCCGAAGCTCTCTTAGATGCCGGCGCAGACGTTGTTATTTGTGGGCGCAGAAAAGATTCATTAGATTCAACTGTGAGTGAATTAGCAGAGCGTTACTCTGGAATCTCATCCATGGTTTGTGATGTGACCGATCAAGATCAAGTCTCCAAGTTAGCAATAGAACTTGGCGGAATTGACATATTAGTTAATAACGCGGGTTTATCCCATCGTGCAAAGTGGGATGTAGAACAATCTGAAGAGTGGCGCAAAATAATGATTCTTAATTTAGAAGCGCCCTTCTGGCTCTCCCAAAAGTTCTTGCCGGGCATGATTGGAAAGGGTTGGGGAAGAATAATTAATATCGCTTCTATCTGTGGAATAGGCTCTCTCGACCCAAGACTCTTTCCAGGGCTAGGTGCGGATATGCCCTCATACTTTGCGAGTAAACATGGGATTATTGGATTAACAAAATTTTTATCATCTCAAGTCGGAGAAACCGGTGTGACGGTAAATGCAATTTGTCCTGGATTCTTTGATTCTCCGGCCAATCATGAAGTATTCAAACCTGGACCGTTACTAGATAGCGTCTCTGGGGCTACACCTATGCGCAGAATTGGAACAAATACCGAATTGCGCACAGCTCTGCTCTATCTGGCTGCGCCAGGATCATCATTTGTGACTGGGCAGAGCATTGTAGTTGATGGCGGCTGGTCAATCTGGTGAGTAATTATCTTGGCTAATTCCTCTTCTAAAATTCGGCTAGGAATAATTGGCTGCGGTGATATGCAGAAATCGCATCAGCAAATTTTTCAAGAGCTAGAAGGCAGAGTCATAGTAACTGCAACCGCTGATATCGATATTGAACGGGCACAGAGCGCAGCTGAAATTTTGGGCGCTGATCATGCAATTGCGGATTATCGGGATCTCTTTACATATGTTGATGCAGTTCTAGTTGCAACGCCGCACGATTTGCATCACGAAATTGGAATCGCAGCGCTTCATGCAGGTAAACATGTGCTGATGGAGAAGCCCATGGCTATTAGTGAATTCGAATGTTTAGACCTGATAAAAGTGGCTAACGAAGCTGGCAAGACCTTGATGACCGCCTATCCAATGCGCTACCACCCACTAATCGTAAAACTTAAATCGTTAATCGATGAGGAGTATTTGGGGAAAGTCTTTCATGTTGGAATCTTCACCGAACAATTAACGAAGGCTCCAGTAGGACATTGGTTGCGATCAGCTAAACAACTTGGTGGTGGCCAATTCTTTAGCCATGGCTGCCATTACATCGATTTGTTGCTCTGGTTTCTGGGCCGGCCAACCACAGGAATTCATATGGGAACTCGTTTGGGAACGCCATGGATGGAGCGCGAAGGAACAAGTGATGCAGTTATAGCTTTCGAATCCGGGGCACTGGGCCACCATTTTGGTACATGGGGAGCAAGAGCTACTCGACATGGATATGCAATTCATGTGCATTGCGAAAAAGGAATGCTTGAAGTAGATCTGACTACCGGGGTTTTATTTGCCCATCATGGCTTTGAAGGTGAACCACCAAAGGGCGGTATCGGTGGCACAATTTCACCGGACCCACTGAACGCGGAGCTAATCTTACAAACCGATAGAGAATCTAAACATCTTCAGGGGGAACTCAAACATTTCGTTGATTGCATAGAGCAATCTCTAGAGCCGCTGACAAGTGGTCTTGCAAGTATTCAAGGATTAAGAGTTATTTGGAAGTTACAAGAAGCCGAAGCGTTAGGAAAGTTCGCTGATTTAACGGGCCTCGGCCTTGATCAGTTTGAGCGGTGATTTGAATGGCTGACGCAACCATTTTGTTATATTTACTCCGATGATGATTCGTGAATTCCTGCCCGCCGATCTCCCGATGATCCATGGCTTTTTTGATCAGATGGGTGAACAGAGTACGACTTTCTTTAATCAACACAATGTCAATCGCAACTTTGCAGTGAAATTTGTAACGGAGAAAAACAAGTCAATCATTCGCTGGTTAGCGGAAGAAAATGGCGAGATGCTTGGCTATGTATTTCTCTGGGATATTGATACCACTCTCCCATGGCTTGGTGTCGCGGTCCGCGAAGATCGAAAACGGCAGGGCATTGGAAAGAAGCTTGTCGAGCATGCAAATAACTGGGCAGAAGAAAATGGTAAGGGCGGAGTAGTACTGATCACCGCTAGTACGAATAGCGGTGGACAACGACTTTATGAATCAACAGGTTACGAAAAATTTGGCGTGCATTTATCAGGAGAGTTCTTGTATATCAAACGCTTTATCACTTTTATAGACCCAGAAACTGAAGGACGTTTGCCCCACATACCTGGATTCTGATTACTTAATTCCGGTATATGAATCATTTTTAAACTTTTAATCTTTTTTTGCTTACCTAAGCAATCTAAATCGTTGCCGCTATAGGCAGATTAAAATATAGTTAAGTTTATGATTCGTAGGCCAACTACTTTTGAAGCTATTGTTTTTCAAGCAGCATTTGGCTCTTATCTGATGTGGGCCGCAGGTAGCGCGATACCACTTATTCGCATTGACTTTGGAATTAGCAGAACGCTTGCCAGCATGCATAGTATTTCTACCGGAACTGGCGCTGTACTTGGTGCGCACTTCGCACTCCGCCTTGTCAAAATAATTAGCCGAGAAAAAATTATGAAGCTTTCAATTCCAATTATGGCGACCGGGTTGTTGGGGCTAACTCTTGGTCAATCGATGTGGATTACCGTGCCCAGTTGTAGTCTCGCCGCATTTTCCCAGACGCTCGTAAACTCCATAAGCCTCGCGCAGATTTCGCTTGATACTAAACCCTCGCTTCGAAGAATTTATATTCAGAGTGGAATCCAAGCCTGCTTAGGCGCCAGTGCTATCTTTTTTATTAGCGCATCTCTGCACGCAAACTTGGGATGGCGCCTTCCGATAATTGTTGGGGTTCTAATTCTTGCTCCCTTAACCTTAATCGTGGTTTGGAAAGTAAAATTTTTAGTTGCAGAGCCGACCTTAAATTCCGAATTAGTTACTACAAAACGTAGTCGCTCTAATAGTTATTATCGAATCTTATTTGTTGGTTTCTTGCTGTCGTTTAGTGAAATGGGAATCGGGTTTTGGGCTATAGATTTGTTAATTAGCCGAGGCGCAGGGGTTGCACTAGGGGCCCTTGGGTTAGCCCTATTGAGTCTAAGCATGGGAATATCTCGAATTGGATATGCGGTTCTAAATCTTCCAGTGAAAAAAACTATGAATATAGTTCTAATTTTGTATCTTGCTGGGATTACGACAATCTGTTTAGTTCACTCTTCTACTATGACCTTAATTGGTCTATTGATAACCAGTATTGCTGGTTCTGCTCTCTATGGCGTCGGAGTATTTCAAGTATCAGAAGGATTTCCTGATCCGGCCAGCAAAATCTCAAGCTTCATGACAGGTACAGCTGCTTCCTTCGGATTGACTCCACTAATTCTCGCGCTAATTTTTGATAATTTAGGATTTATTGCTGGATATTTAATAATGCCGGTAGCACTATTTGGTGCATTTTTCTTGTGGCGAAGTTTAGGTTACAAGAACGATAGCCAGCAGAATTCTGCAATAATTTAATCAGAGCCCTCTACGACTGGATACATTGGTGCAAACCCAGCAAGTAGTCCACCATCCACAACAAATTCTGTACCGGTCATCCATGGTGCCTGATCAGAGGCAAGGTATAGAACAGCTGCGGTAATGTCGGATGGTTTTCCAACTCTGCCCAGTGGATACCAAGATTTTAAATTCTCAAAGACTGCAGGGTTTCTATCGATGCGCGCCTGCCAGACTTCAGTTGCAATTGTTCCCGGAACGATGGTGTTACAGCGAATACTGTGCTTTCCGTATCGAACCGCGACTGTTCGGGTAAGTGCATGTAGCGCCGCCTTAGATGCAGTGTATGAATCGCTGCCGATCATCATCTTCGAATTAACAGTTCCAATATTTATTATCGAACCACTATTTCGCGCAATCATTCCTGGCAATACCGCCTGAATGCAGAGGAAAGGAGCGGTCGTATTTATCGCAAAGGTCTTATTCCACATCTCAAGGGATGTTCCAAGTAGGTCTTCGGCATCATGAAATGCAGCATTATTTACAAATACTTCAATCTTGCCAAAATCTTTTTCAATCTCCGCAATTGCACTTTTAATCTCAGATTCAACTTGAAGATCAACTACGTAACCAGTTACATCTCCACCTTGCTTTATTAAGTCATTAACAGTCTCGTCAAGGGTTGTTTTATTAACCTCTAATATTGCAACCTTCATCTTTGCAGCAGCAGCGGCGGTTGCCATTTCACGACCAATGCTGCGACCCCCACCAGTTATGACAATTGTGCGTCCAGCTAGCTCTTGAGCAAATTGATAAGTCATTTACAGGGCAACCACGAAATCGATTTCAACCAAGATGTCGATTAAGCCAGAACCAACCGTCGTACGAACTGGATATGGCGTCGGCATAAATTCGCGATATACCTTGTCATACGCAGCAAAGTCGGCAGCGCAATCTTGTAGGTGCGCAGTTGTCTTAACTACTTGGCTCAAATCTGCGCCAACTTCATCAAGGATTGCCTTCAGGTTGATTAAAGTCTGCAGCGTCTGTGGTCCAACGCCACCATCAACAATCTTTCCAGTTGCAGGATCGACTGGTCCCATTCCGCAGGTATATAGAAAACCATTTGCAATAACGCCATGTGAATAAGAACCACCTGGTGCTGGTGCGCCTTTGGCTGTTACGTGCTTGATTGTTGAGTTAGGCATACTGACCTTTCGGTTGGTAGTGAATTAGAAACGTTAGAAATAAGTATGAACTAAATCTATTACATCGTAATCATCATTAACTAGAGGCAGAAGCCGCCATTTATCGAAGTTGGTACAGGGATGCGAAATTCCACAGCCAACTACATCGCCGACAACGACCGATCCAGGCGTGACCTTCATGAATGCATGTTGATCATTTAATTTCTCAATCTCGCCTTGGAATGGGGTTGGCTTACCAGCTAACTTGAGAATTGGACGTGGCTCATCTAAATCATTACCAGCATCGCGCTTACCAAAGTTCAAGATGGCCAAATCTGGCTCTGGTGTACTTAGAACTCGGGCCCATAGTTCCAGTGCCGGAAAAAAACGCTCGCTATCTTGAAGCCCCATAAAAGGATAGAGATCTTCGTAATGAATATGGTCGTGGCTTACGTATCCGCCGCTTCGAAGAATACGGTGAGCATCGCCTTCATATTTGGCAAACTCCTCGGCTACATAATCAAAGAACGAACTTCCGCCAGCAGAAATAATAATTTTGTCGCCGTGAACATAAGGCTCGGTAATTCTTGCGGCTGCAACTATTTGGCGGAGAAATGCTCGGAGTTTTTCGATGCCCGCACCAGCGCGATCGCCACCAGGAACTGCCCCTTCAAATCCAGATACGCCCCGAACGTTAATACGATCATCTTTAGAAATTTCTATCAGAATCTTTTTTAGTAAATCTAATTCACGTATTCCTGCGCGCCCACCGACTGCGCCAATCTCCATAAATACATTTAGCTTTGCATTCGAAACTTTATCGATTGAATTCTGTGCGATCTCTAGCCCCGCCAATGAATCAAAATAAAAAATAATATCTCCGGCGCCACTTCCATTTATCTCGGCAATTTCAGCGATAGTTGTTGGTTCCATAACTTCATTGCCAATAATTAATCTAGTGAAACCAGATGCAAACATAATTGATGCTTGGCTAAAATTGGCGACTGTTAGCCCCCACGCTCCTGCGTCAATTTGTCGCTTGGCAATCTGAGGTGACATCGGAGTCTTTACGTGAGGCGCTAAATCAAATCCAAGTGATTTACAGTAAGCAGCCATTCGTAGGATGTTGTGGTCTAATGCGCTATCTCGTAGAACCATAATTGGGAATTGAAAGCCAGCTGTAAATAAATTTGGCTTCGTAGCTAGGAAATCTCGAATTGATTTGCCCTGGGCTGAAATTGGCATCCCTTTATGGAATATCGATATTGATTCCTCTTCAAGCACGAGCCCACGCTACCAATTACCAAGGCACTGCGCTAGGAAAGTTTTAACTTTCATGCGAAAATATGATGTGAATCAAATTGGGACGATTATGCAGAACGAGATTTCTGAGATCCCTTCCACATTTACTAAATTAATTGGATCTGACGCGCAGTTCACCGCACTTTCGGGCCTGCTCAAAGCTAATGAGATTCAATCTGTTCTAGTTCTGGCCCGTGGCACATCCGATAACGCGGCTCACTTTCTCAAATATTTAATTGAGACCCAACTTGGTTTACCCGTTGGATTGACTTCACCATCATCAGTCACTATTTATCACGCAAAATTGCACTTTAAGAAGAGTTTAGTTATTGCAATTAGCCAGAGTGGTCAATCTACAGATTTGGTTGAGTATGCAACCGCTGCAAAGACGGCAGGCGCGAAGGTAATTTCAATTACAAATGATGGGAAGTCGCCCTTGGCTAAATTGGCAGACCACCACTTAGATTTAATGGCAGGTGAAGAGATTGCTGTTGCAGCTACCAAAACATATGCTGCCCAACTACTTGCCTGTTTGCTTTTGGTAAATGCCTGGAGTTCAACCCTTAATAACTTTCGTTTGGTTATTGCCGCTGGCGAGAAACTTCTTGCGGACACTTCCTCAGTTGTGAGAGCTGTTGCCAGATGTGAGCGATCACGTGAAATAGTCGTCTTAGGGCGAGGATTTTCTTATCCAAATGCTCGGGAAGCAGCCCTGAAGATTCAGGAGACTAGCAAGATTTCAGTTCAAGGTCTTTCTATTGCGGATTACATGCACGGACCAATTTCTGCCTTAACGAGTGAAACTCAAGTTCTTATTTTCGCGCCTAAAGGTATGCCGCTTAATTTCCTGAAAGAAGATCTCCAAAAGATTCGAGCAAAATCACCAAAGATTTTCTGGTTTGGTTCTGGCGAATTGGCTTTAGAAAATGAAGTTGTTATTGATGGCGCTGACTGTGAGAATGAAATTTATGCGAGTGTTGTTGATTCCATAATCTTGCAGATATTTGCCCTGGAGTTTGCGCGTAAGAATGGTTTAAATCCTGATAGTCCAGAGGGACTAAGTAAGGTAACACTGACTCGCTAATGTTGAATAAGGTAATTTTTTTCGATGGTGGCGGCTCTGGAATCCGAGCTAAATCAGAGGGCGCAGATGGCAGTTCAACCACAAAATCATTTGCAGGATTCTCGCCAGGCGAACTTCCACTAGTTGAATATCTAGCAAAGCTAATTGTTGATTTTGCAGATGAAGTAGGCGGAGTTATTAATCGCGCGGTACTTGCGGTTGCAACACTTCCAGCCGACGACAAACAGTATGGGGATATTGCAAAGTTAGTTCTTGCTAATTCTGAGGTTAAAGTACTCTGGATCTGCAGTGATTCAGTGAGCGCCTGCGCAGCTGCAATTGAAAAGGATGGTGTGGTTATTGCGGCAGGTACCGGTACTACTGCCCTAGCAATCGGCAAAAATCGTACAATTGCGCACTCACTTGCTGGCGATGGTTTTTTATTAGGCGATGAAGGCAGTGCGTATTGGATTGGAAAGCTCGCGCTTAATTCCGCGCTTCGGGCGCGCGATGGACGCGGCGGAGATAGTGAACTACTCAAAATTGCTTGTAAATACTTTGATAGCGAGCCATACCAACTTCCACACATAGTTCATCAATTAGAACGCCCAGTTCATTCCATAGCAGCCTTTGCGCAAGTAGTTAGTGAACTAGCAGCAACTGGCAACAGAACTGCTCATTCAATCCTAGAAGCAGCTGCAGATGAAATAACTTTAATTGCGACAACCGCAAAGCGAGAATGTGAAGGTGGAGCTGATTTCCAAGTGGCGCTAATTGGTGGTGTTCTTGCGCCAGAAAATTTAGTAACAAAGTTGGTTGCTAAGAAACTAGCAGAGCAGAGCCTAAGTATTCACGTATCGGGAAAGAGTTCACTAGATGGTGCTGGCATTTTGGCTAACCTAACTGGTCCAGGAGTATTTGGACCACTAATTAGAACTTTCACTAAATAATGAGACCTTTATATGTTGATCTCCAGGTAAATGGTCATGGTGGAATCGATCTGCTGACAGCCAAGAACGCTGATGAAGTTCGTAAGGTTTCCCAATCTTTATATAGAAATGGAGTTGTTGGTTACCTACCAACGATAATCACATCAGCACTTAGTAGCGCTGTACGTGCAATAAAGTTAATTGAGGAAGTTCGAACCAATCCCCTGCCGGGTGAAGCCAAGATTTTGGGAACGCATTTAGAAGGACCATTTATTTCGAAAGAGAAACGGGGTGTGCATCCAATCGAACAAATCGCCGCCCCTGATTTAAACCACTTGAAGGCCCTACTAAATGCGGGTCTAGTAAAGATTGTGACGATTGCACCTGAACTTCCGGGCGCTATTGAATTGATTCAATACTTAGTAGCAAAAGGCGTGCTTGTATCGCTTGGACACACAAACGCTAATCGCAACGAAGCAATCGCAGGTTTTGACGCTGGTGCCAAAACAGTTACTCATCTCTTTAACGCGATGCCGAAGCCGCCACTAGATGGCACTGCGCAAGTTGCCATCGAGCGCGATGATGTTGCTATTCAAATAATTATCGACCGGGTACATGTGCCAAATGAAATGGTTAAAGATGTACTCGGGAAAGTTAGTAAGCGATTCATTGTTACAAATGACCCGATTGCTGCCGCTGGCCTCGGCGCAGGAACATATCCATTTGGTGGTATGGAGATCACCGTAAAAGATGGCCAGGCCCGTCGCGCCGACGGAACTTTGGCTGGTGGAATTGGAACTTTGGCACAATCCCTGGAGATAATGTCTGAAATTGGTGTCGATAGCGGTGATGCAATTGCCAGCGTTACTACTCGACCATGTGAATTAATTGGCATTGATTATCAAGAGCTAATTAGCCTCTCGGATTAATTAATACTTTAGGCCCGACTCCCATACCAGCAGGTCGATTGCCTAGAAAGATATCTCCCGCTTCACTCATTCCAACTGTGCCGCCCAAGATTTTAAGTACATCTATCTTGCCCTCAGCAATGTAGCGAATCGATTCCCGTAGTCCCGGCGATGCTGAAAGAATGCCCACTACTGTGACTTCCTTGAAAACTAATTGCCGCGAATCAAATGGAGCGGCGTGATTATCTACGCCTATTAGAACTACTCGCCCACCTGGTTCAACAATGTCAACTAATTTTGCTGGAACCGTGGAATCAAAAGTTGCATCTACAACAGAGTCATAACCGCCTTCTATCTTCTTAACTTCGCTTCCGGCACTTGTTACACCAATTTCTAAAGCCAACTTAATGGTCTTTGAATCGATGCCAACCATGTGTACTGAAGCGCCCATAGCCAGACAAAATTGCGCCGTAAGAAGCCCCACCGTTCCAGTTCCCCAGATGAGGATTTGCTTACCTGGTAATGGTTTTGCCGCATCAGCTACACGCCAAGCATTGGCTGCAGGTTCAACTAATGCGCCGAGTTCAAAGTCAAAATCATCTGGAAGAACATATGCAAAACGGGCCGGTATCAATAGCTTTTCAGCAAGCGCACCTGCGAAACCATTTCTGATTCCAAGCTCATAACGATCAGCACAGGTATGTTGGCGGCCATCATGGCATCGCTTACATTTACCGCAGCCCATCATTACATCACTAATAATTTTCTTACCAAGCAGTGACTTATCTACGCCTTCGCCAATTTCAATTACGGTGCCAGACCATTCATGGCCGATACGAATCGGGAATTTTGCTTGACCATCTTGCAGATAAGGCATTGAGCCATTGAAAAACTCAACATCGGTACCGCAAACGCCTACGCGTTCGACTTGGGCAACAATTTCACCGGTGCCAGCCTTTGGCTCGGCCACATCTTGAATTTCAAAGGTGTTTGGAGCGGTTACAACAAAGGCTCTCATAATTCACCGATTCTATTTGATATTAGTGACAAAACTGAAGAGCCTCGAATAACAATTAAATCTGCGGCAATCGCTGGAAAATAGCTGGGATTCAATTTTCTGGTGAATTCAGGCAGGCTTAACGTTTTAGTAACTGCATCTAAAGCATCTGATATTTGGGCTAGGGGAACTAATTTGTGAGCCAGTGGATCATCGATTTCTGAGTTGGTTGCTAAGAAATGAATCCAGATTGCAACTGCAGCTATGTGAAGTGGGGCCGCAATACCCTGGTTTGCTAATTCATTAGCACCATCGAAGATTCGTTGTTGCATCTTCTGCGAGCCATCCATTGCGATTTGATGAGCACGGTGGCGCAGAGTTGGATTGGATATCCGTTCGCGAATCGTCTTGGCATAAGAAATTAAATCAATTCCACCCGTATCTAATATCGATGGCACCATCTCACTTTCTTGCAAGGCTTTTATGAATGGTGCTATGACTGGGTGGACAATTGCATCAGCAACAAATTCGATACCTTCTACTTCACCGATATATGCCAGGGTCGAATGCACCCCGTTGAATAAACGAATCTTGGCTAGTTCGTAAGGCTTCACATCGGGAACAAATTCAACACCAGAACCTTGGAATAATGGTTCGATTGGGTCGTTCGCTATTACCCATTGATTAAAGGGCTCAGTAGTAATCGCATCACTAGTCATTGCAGGCACAATGCGATCAATCATGGAATTTGGAAAGCGAATATTCGAATTCACCCAGTCCAGCAGTTCAGTATTTCCTTGAGCCGATATTACTTCTAGGACTAGGCTCTGCAAAAATTTGCTATTGCTTGGCACGTTGTCGCACGAGATTATCGCTATGCCCGGTGCCCCAGCTTTAAATCTCTCACCCAATAAATATGCGAGCCGTGCTGGTACGCCATCTATTCCATCATTCTTATATGCCTTTTCAGTGACAGTTAGGGTAATTGCTTTTAACTCTGGGCTCTTAACGATTTCAGTAATTCGGGAAATATCGCGTGGATAAAAAAGTGGCTCCTTTATTGATTCGACGAGGGTTGTAGTTTCCCCTTTGGCATCCCGAGCAATTACTTCGAATTTATTTCCTTTTGCACTTAGTGAATCTGCTACATCTGATTTGCGCATTGAAACGCTGGCGATATTCTGCTTAATAAAAACGGCCTGATGCGCACGATGAAAGGCGCCCAGCCCGAGATGCAAGAATTGAATCTGATTAGACATTACAAATTGAAGAATTCTTTGGAGAGGTTATAGGCAAGATCACTAGCAAGTTCCATGGCCTCATTCTCGGTAATCCGGTGGCGGCTAACTTCACGAGCCAAGTAACCAGAATCAAAGCGGCGTGCAACATCATGACGCACTGGGATTGAAGCGAAGGCACGAGTGTCATCTATAAAACCAACGGTGTTGTAATACCCAGCGGTTTCCGTAATGGCTTCGCGCCATCTAGATAAACCATTTAGCGAATCATGGAACCACCATGGTGGGCCGAGGCGAAGAGATGGATATGCCCCAGCAAGAGGTGCAAGTTCTCTGGAATATGTTGATTCATCTAAGGTGAAAATTACCGCTCGAAAATTGGGATGCTTGCCTACTGCATTCAAAAGTGGTTTAAGTTCTTGGGTAAAGGTAGTTGCAACTGGAATATCAAAACCTTTATCGGCGCCAAATTTTTCGAAGATTTCTGCGTCATAGTTCCGAAGCGAACCAGGATGGATCTGCATTACAAGTCCATCATCGGCTGCCATTATGGCGTGTTCAAAGAGCATCGCAGCCCGAAAGTTATCGAGTTCTACTTCGTTGGCAGTTCCTGCAAAAACTTTAGCAATTAGGTTTTCAGACTCGCTATTTGTTAGTTTCAAAGTGCGCGCACTAAATACGCCATGATCAGTTGCAGTTGCGCCGCTGTCTTTAAAGTGCGCTCTTGCTTTGCGAAGAGCGGCGAGTAAATTAGAAAATGAATCTATTTCGATTCTATATCTTCGGCCTAGCGTAACCAGATTGGTTTTCCAATCCGCACGGCTTGGATCAGAAACATCATCCGGCCTAAAGGTTGGAATTACTCGCCCACCTAGATCAATTTTGGCTAGTTCAATATGTGAATCAAGTGAAGCTGCAGTTGCATCTGTTGTTGCTAGAAGTTCGATGTTAAAGGTTTTGAAGAGTGTTTGCGGTTTAAATTCTGGGCTCTGTAATTTGGAAGTTATCTGACCATAAATCTTTGCAGCGTTATCTGGTGCCAATATTTCACTTACATCAAAGAGGGTTGCCAGAATTTCTTGAAACCAGATCCGAGACGGCGTCGATCTAAATAACTTCCAATTTTGTGCCAACACCTGCCAATTAGCCTCCGGTGAATTTGCAGCAAGTGATTCATAACTGACTCCTTGGCTATGTAACATCCGCAAGATGTAATGATCTGGTGACATTAAAAGTGCAACTGGATCAGCGAAGTTTTCATTTGCAAGAATCATTGAAGCTTCTACATGGCCATGCGGTGAGATAATTGGAAATTTACGCATCTCGGCGTAGATAGCGCGAGCTAGAGGTAGATGTTCGCTCTCCCCTAAATATCTATCTGCGTAGGAGTTAGCCATTTTTACTTAACCCCTGCAGCCAATTAAAGGCTGATTCCTGCATCTCTACTGTAAAGCTGTGGCCAACTGGATAGGTATCTGATTTGTAATTGCCTGGGTTCTTTACAAAGGCAGTTTTCAGCAAGGAATCTGCATCACGCATACCCTCCTTAGTAAATAATTGATCCTCGCCACAGAATTGCACATAGAGCGCAGTCGAATTAATTGTGCAGAGAGCTGGCCAATCACTTTTGGCGGCTAAGCCTTGCGGAAAGAACATCCAAGAATGTGGTGCGATATGTGTTGGCAGCATCGACTTATAAGTAGCCATCGCGCCAACACTTACTACGGCTCTTAATTCTGGGTTAGTTGCATGTAAATAGACTGCACGACAACCACCACCTGAAAGTCCGACAACTGATATTGAATCTGAAATCTCTGGGAGGGATTTTGCAACTTCGAGGGCGATGCGATCATCTAAATTTAATAGGCCCGCAAGTGTGGTTCCAAATAAACTTAAATACTTTGAGAGCGCCATTGACTCATGCATTACCGATAGCCGCTCGTAATCTTTTGCGCCAAGTAATTCAATCAAGCGTGCCGGCATATCTTCCATCTTGAATCGGCGCGAGCCCCACATAAAACAATCGAATGCCAGAACCGCAAAACCTCTCTTTGCCAGTGCATTTGCCGCGCCACGATTACCGTAATGATCGCGCTTCACCCATGCTGCACTTTCTGGCAATTCACCTGCGCCATCCACAACTTTCTCTTTCCCAAATTCCTTCACATCATCGTGGCTGTGAAGAAATAAAGCTCCGGGAAGTGGAGTCGTTACATCCTCTGGAGTTAATAAGAAGGCTTCGGTTCGCGGCCCGTATCCGGTATCCCAACTTACTTCAGTTATTTCTACGCCGTCATGTATCCAACTCTTGCCTCGTTGAATTTTGAAGTCGGTTGGAAATTTTGGAAGTTGGCCAAATAAGTTGAGAAGTCCAGCCGTATCAATATTTGGAATTTCTGGTGGCGAAAACTCGAGTACTTTTTCTAAGTCTGCAAAGTTTCCTAAATTTGTGAACATCTTACGAGTATATAACCAATATTCTTTCAGTAAAGGAAGGGTCAATTGCGTAAAATTGAACTAAACTTCAAACATGAAACCAATTGTTCAAGTATCGCTCGATCTAACCGATATCAAAGAAGCGCTAGAAATGGCGCATACTGCCGTTAGAGCGGGCGTTGATTGGCTAGAAGCAGGAACACCTTTTATTTTGGCAGAGGGCTTGCACGGTGTTAAAGCACTTCGTAAAGAATTTCCAAACCATCCCATCATCGCTGACTTAAAGACAATGGATGGTGGTTACCTAGAAGCCGAGATGATGGCGAAAGCTGGTGCGACACATGTTGTTGTAATGGCGAGATCACATCCGGAGACAATCAAATGTGTAGTTCAAGCTGGAAAAGATTATGGCGTTATGGTCATGGGAGATAACTTAGGTTGTCCCGACATGGTCGAAGGTGCACGTCAATTGGAAGAACTTGGCTGTGACATGGTTATTCACCACATCGGTTATGACGAGCGACGCGGCCTTGCGGCAGCAGGCAAACCTTGGATGAATCCACTTGATCAATTACGTGAAGTTGTAGATGCGGTAAACGTTCCGGTGCAAGCAGTTGGTGGGTTATCTCTTGAACAAGCAATCGCCTGTCCTTCATACGGCGCTCCCCTTGTTGTAATTGGCGCTCCTCTTGCAATTGATGCTGATTCATTTAGCCAAGGCGCTGGTGATGTGGAAGAAGTTTTGCGCAAAATTTGTGAAGCGGTTCATGGCTTCGGGGATGTAAAAGTTAAGGGAGAGAAATAAATGAAATCG
>Ga0194060_10001345_pt1 | contig 17523 bp, 12 predicted proteins | sample SepL225m_MetaG_FD_163427 | JGI IMG/M metagenome (GOLD analysis project Ga0194060, IMG submission 163427) | Anoxic zone freshwater microbial communities from boreal shield lake in IISD Experimental Lakes Area, Ontario, Canada - Sep2016-L222-5m | ecosystem: Environmental > Aquatic > Freshwater >...
GGAAAAAAATGTGTAGCCATTTACTATAGAGCTAAAATGCTGATTCACGTGCAAATTTTCAGAGAAACGTTCGTTCACTGAATTGAACGGGTACGAACGTTTTATCGTTTTTTTTCGTGAAAACACGATGAAATTTGCGGTTGGGGTGCATTGGTTGGGGTACATTAATACAAGGTAGAGCCGTCATTATTTATTTTTTTTATCGCATTTGCAATTAGTATTATTTTATTGCTTGCCTTATCAAACTCATTATATACTCCAGGTCTTTATCTGTTTCCACCTGTATCTGATAATCTCCATTGCCCCAATGTCCTTTTTCTGATACGTCTTCTGCCAACTTCTTGGGGTCATCTAACTTTCCCTTTTTTAGGTTGATCCATATTTTAAGAGAGTTTTTCAAAATGCATATATCCGTAAATACGTTGCTGTCTTTACGAAAACCGATTTCCATTTTCTTGGGCTTAATCTCAATGTCATCTGCTAATTGAATAACTCCTTGTCTGAATTTTTGATAGAGTTCGGCAATGAGTTCATTTGTCTTTTGGATGTGTTCTTCTTCGGTGTAAACTTTTATTTCTTCCGTTACTTTTTTGAGTGCTTCTTTATTTTGGGTTAGTGGCTTTATACTTTCTGCTGCGTTAGATTTTTTAATAGGATTGATGATGATAGTATCATTCTCAAACTGCTTTACTTCCCATAGCTCAATGGCAATGTCTTTAAAGTTTGTTGCCTGTATTTGATTTTCTGTAAAGCTCGGTGAAACAAATGCTACCCTTGTTTGACTCCAGTCTACATCTTCTCTTTTAAGATTGCGTTTTAAACTTTCATTATACTCCACAATGAAATCTGCTTTATTTTCAAGCATTAGGCTTAGGTAAGTAAAGCCCTGGTCAACTACACTGATATTTTTATCTCTCTTGTATTCGATGATTATAAAGGCACAAGCCTGTGCATCATAAGCCAATGTATCTATACGCTTGTTTTTAATAGTAAACTCACTTCTAACCAATTCCAAACCCATAATGGCATACAGGTTTGCCTCAAAGACTTTTTGAATGTCTTTCTCCAATTTGAAGGGTTTTTCTTTTACCTCTTTTAGTTTCCCAGTTTGGTTTATGTATAGTGCCATTTCTATTTGCGTTTATTTTTTTATAAGCTGTTACCGTATTTATCAAGCCAATTGATTGCATCCTTGTAATCGGGATAATACGACTTGAGCATTGTCCAAAATTTGTGAGTATGATTCATCACAACTGTGTGAAGCAACTCATGTACTATCAGGTAATCCATCACAAACATTGGGGCTTTTATCAAACGCCAATTGAGTGATATGTTTTTTTCTTTTGAGCAATTGCCCCACTTCTTACGCTGATTGCGGATGTATAACCTGTTGTATTTAAAATTTAGCTTTCCTGCTAATTCTTCCGTTCGGTTTGCAAGATGTTTCTTTGCAACATCGGTTAACCAAAGCTGTTGAATGGTCTTATCTAAAAGATTTCGTTTTGCCCTAATGGTTTTATACTCATGGTCAACTATCACTTTATGCTCATAGGTTGAATCATAAAAATAGGTGTACCTGTTTCCATACAATAGTATTTGATTTCGTTGAAGGTTTATTTTTGACATGCCTTTGAAGAATTTCAAATGCCTGTCAATCCATCTTTGCTTTTTCTTTATCAGTGCCTCTACATCTTCCTGAGAAAATGCTTGTGGAATAATTACACGAATACGGCCGTCTTCACTTACCCGTAATCGGGCATGTTTAACTTCCTTTTGTATCAATATGTAATTATCAGGTAACTGCATTAGTTTAAACTATAATTTACTAAGATTGCTTTCATTATTCTTTCAATAAGTTCTTCCTGCTCATTAATTTTCAATTCTTCAAATTTTGGATTAGCAGCCAATAGCTCAATGTCAGTTTGAAGACGTTCGTACTCTCTTGGAACATCTTGCCATCCGATGTATATTTTCTTTTTAATGACACTATCAAATGCACTCAATGAAAAATCTCTTGTAAGCTCCTCATTGAAATCTGCCTTTACTGCGTTTTTAATCAGGGTGAACATTTCAAACGTACCTTTGTCAGGGAAACCCATACGCTGCGGTAATGATGCAACTTCATCCAGTTCAGAATATAAGACACCTAACTGATTCAGTATTTCCTCTATTGCTAAACTCTGTTCCTGCTTTTGCTTAATCAAATCATCTAAGCGATTTTGAAACTCCACATAAATAGCAGAGTTGACTTCATTCTGCCTGATTACAGTTTCAATATCCCTGATGATTTTTTCTGCCTTGTCAGAAGGATTCAGTTTGGTTTCTTTGAGCTTGCTCAAATAATCCGAATCAATTTTAATCTCTGGCAGATGACCCTTAAAGTTTATCAGCTTGGCAGTTTCCTGAATCAGTTTACGAGTTTTAGCTGCATAAATCTCTGCATCAAAATCTACCCGTTTAAATTCTTCAAGGTATATTTCGTAAATCTCATTTAGCCACAGGTACTTTTCTCTGTGCTCCCTGAGTTTTGGGTGAGGTGAAATTGATTCCCAAAGCTGAACTACTTCCCTAAAGGTATTTTCATACTTGCCATGATCCATCTCTGTCAGCTTCCTTACAATGTTCATTGCACACTCGTAACTATCTTCCAGTTGAATATCTTCAAATGGTTTAAAGGCATCATCTAATACTTTAGGGAATGTGGCAACTAAACTTTCTACATCTTCAAATTCACCAATATCTTCGGGGTCATAATTTAATGCCTCTTTATAATTTGTAAATACACCCACATAATCTACGATACGCCCAAACTCTTTTGACAACTTGGACACTTTATCATCATAAGGTCTGTTCGTTCGTGCAACAGCTTGTAAAAGATTGTGGTCACGGATTGGACTATCGAGATACATTGTTTGCTCAATGGGTGCATCAAAACCAGTGAGCAGCATATTGCATACGATAAACACTTTTAGGTTATTGCCTAATTTCTGTTCCTCTTCTGTAATCCTTCGCTTAAACTGCTTGATTAATTTTTTGCGTTCAGCATCCTCTTTGTAATGGTCTTTATAGAGTTCATATTTTTCACCTTCATCATATGCACCTGTTGAAAAAATGATGCAGATTTCTGAACGGTCGAAATATTTGAGTAGTTCGTTGTAATACAAAACACAGGCTTCTTTATCGCAAGCCACCACCTGGGCTTTGTAGCCCTGCGGCTCAACAACACTACGAAAGTCTTCTGCAATATCCTTTGCCAAAGTTTGAATCCTTTCCGGGTGTTTCAAAAAAACCTTCCAAGCCTGAACTCTTTTCTCAACCAGTCTTTTTTGGTCTTCATCCAATTCTGCTGTGATTTCATCATAGCCTTGCTTCAGCTTTTCCTTGTCTAAAAACCACTCTTGTGGACCAAATGTGTAACGTATCGGCTTTGTTGCTCCATCGTCAATTGCATCCTGAATACTATACCTGTCCAGGTAATACTCATGCTCGCCTTTTTGCCTTACTATACCAAACTCCTGATGTGTTTTTGGAATTGGAGTACCTGTAAATGCAAAACGTTTTGCATTGGGCAAAACTGACTGCAATTCGATTTGAAAATCACCATACTGTGAACGGTGAGCTTCATCTATCAATATGATAACATTATCCCTTGTGTCCTGCCGATTGCCTAATTCCCTAAACTTTTGGATTGTGGTAATAAATACACCGGCAGGTGTTTTATCAATAATGTATTTTAAGTCGCCAATGTTATTTACTGCTCTTGCATTCGGAAATTCACAATCATCAAATGTGCCACCAATTTGCTCTCTCAAATCCTTTCTATCTACAACAATATAAACAGTAGGGTCTTTTAATTCTTTGCTCTGCCTTAGTTTAAATGCGGTATAAAGCATTGTCAAACTCTTGCCTGAACCTTGTGTATGCCAGATTACACCTTGCTTTAAATCGGAATTAATAACACGGTCTGCAATTTTGTTGGCTGCTCTTAGCTGTTGGTAACGGGCCACTTTCTTAATGATTTTGCCTTCTGTTCTTTCAAACACCATGAAGTGTTTTACAATATCCAATACCCTTGCAGGTTGCAGCAATCCTATGATGCCGAGCTTCATTCTCTCCAGCACCTCACCATTGGGTAAACGTGCTACATCGAAATTCCAAAGGCTGTCTTTTTCATCCTGATAGCATGGACATAAATCATTGGTGGGTTCCGTTATCGGGTTTGGCTGGCTTACATCTAACAATGTACTTTTCCATTCATTGAAGTAAGAAGATGATGCACCCGGAATACCATACTTTGCAATACGACCATTACAGGCAACTCCAAAAGAATGGCACATATACAATTTATCTGCCCTTTGGTCATAGGTGGAAAACTGAGCAACCCCTTCTAACCAGTTTGTGCCTTTTCTTGCCCTTTGCTTTGCTTCGATTGGCACTAATGGAATACCATTAACAAGCAGCACTATATCGGTTTTTACCATTTTGTACCCTTGCACCCAGTATTGATTGGTAACTATAAAATCATTGTTCCAAATATTTTCGTAGTCAATAAAATGTACATCAATATCATCACCCTCTACTGTAATCGTAACATGAGAAGCCAGCTTGTCTAAAAATGATTCGTTGCCTAAAATTGGAATAGGGTTGTTGAGGTTTTGAAGCAATTGCTCAACCGCAATTTTTGCAACCGCCTGACTGATGTTATTGATAAGTGCAGTTTTCTCTATGAGAATACTATCAAGCACCGGATTGGAAAATGGACGGTTGTAAACTTTCAAATCATCATTGCTTTTGAAAGTCCAACCCATTTTACTGAGCCATTCGGTTACTGGTTTTTCAACCCCTTTTAATTCTGATAGTTTGCCCATATTATGAAATGCTTTTTATTATGCGGTTTATAAATTCTACCTCTGATTGGCGGTGATGGTCATTCTCAACTTTTTCAGCCAACTCAATTCCATCTATTGAAAAATTCATTTTTACCCCTTCTTCATTAATCAGGTTAGGGCTTTGGTATTCGTCAAAGTTTGGTGTGGTTGAAATCGGGTAAAGCAGACCACCTGCTTTTACGGCTTTATGATTTAGCTGATACTGGATGTAAGTATGTATCTGGAAAAAGTCAGAACGATCAACATCAAAGTACCTTCCCTTCATCCGTTTGTATTTGGCATCCCAAACAGCAACTTCGTTTTCTTTTTGAAACACCAAATCAGGTATCAATTCCCTTTGAAAGAAATAGCCTTTGTATGCAAGCTGTATATCATTCCTGTAACGCCAGCCATAAGGCATAAGGTTTTTCTTTAGAATGGCTCTGAGATATTGCTCCCATACTTCGGCCATGTCAATAAAAAAGCCGAATCCCTTTTTTGCTTTGTCTTGTTTTAAGCTGAATTGTTTTCGTTTGATTATATCCCAAGATAAATCAACCAATGGCTTCCAGCTTAAATAAATGTCTTTGTACTTAATGTTTTTGTAATCGCTTTCGCTGATGTGTACTTTGTTTTGAACTACGCTGTGAACCTGATTGATTGCTTCCCTTGCCGAATCAGGAATATTGATTTTGCCGATTTCAAAATCTGACTTTAAAATTTGGTAAGCCTGAAATATAATTTGTGCAATGTGTTCGTCAATTTGCTTTTCACGGAAGGTTGAAACCACTTCGTTACTGCGATGCAAAGGCTTCATTGATTGCCTTACATCTAAACGGCCTCTGATTGCCTGGCCTCTGTATTCTCTTTTTACCTGTGTTTTAGGAACGCCATGTAAATTGGCATTGGCTAATTTTTGCAGCCATATAAATGCAATGATTCGTTTAATGTAATGTTGCCAATCAACGCTTTTACTGGTTTGACTTGCCGAAGTAGTAATCCGAATATTGAAAATCTCTTCCAACATTCTGAAAAGCAACTTTTCACCAAATCTTGGTTTGATGGTTATTTTATAATCCGTTTGGTTGTGGTTGAAAATTGCTTCGCCAACAAACCTTCCGGCTGTCCAATTATTATTTCGATAATCGTATTCAGCTAACTTGGAATCATCATCTGCATTGTAATTGGCAGAGAACCAAAACACATTTTTGCTTTGCGATTGTATGAACTCCTGCAATACATCGGCTGTTGCCGTTTCATTATCAAAAGGCAAGCAATCAAAAGCTGTGATATGTTTAAGCGTTTCAGCCATTAATCAATACTTTCTGTAAATCGTTTATTTTATCTCTTTTAGAATCTGCATCCATATTACCCAAGAATGCCTGTAAGATTGGTTTTATACTTATTTCCCAGAGAATGTTTACCGGTTGGTTTAAAAAATAGAGGCGACCTGAATGGACACCTTTTAGTGACTTGAATATATCAACCACTTCTGCAAAGAATGTATGACCCACCTGATAGTTTTCGCCTAATTCAGGCATGGCCGAAACTTCTTTATTCAACCGTTCGCAACGATTGATAAAGGTTTCAATATCTGCATCGCTGATATTCATACCTAATTCCTTTTTCTTTTGCTGTATCATATTCCAAAGAATACCTTTGTCAAAACATTTGAACTGCCATAGAAACCTTCTGCGGAGTGCAAAGTCAATGCGTTCGAGTGAAAAGTCTATTTCGTTCATTGTGCCAATGAAATAGAGATTGGCCGGAAGGGCTATCTCCAAATCACCAATAGAAAGTCTTATTTTTTTATTACGATACTCTAATGCAGAAAACAGTTCGCCAAACAGCCTTGAAATATCTGTACGGTTTATTTCATCGAGTATTAAAATATGAGGGAGTGGATCAGCTTTTATTTTATCAATTAAATTTAGAAGATAGCCGGGCTTTACCACACTGCTTTTATCTTCAATGTGCATACCGGCTATAAAATCTTCGTAATTGTAATTACTGTGCAGTTGCAGGTGGTGGATGTGTTCTTCAAAAATCTTGTCAGAATTTTCAAAATACTCTTTGATGTTTTGCTTGTTGCGAAAATATTGCTTGGTGATTAGCAACTCGGCCAATCGGGTGGCTGAATGTGTTTTGGATGTGCCCGGAGGACCATAAAACACCATTGCCTTTTTATATTCAAACAAGGTAACTTCTGAAACATCGTCCTTGCTTTCGCCAAAGTTCCAGGCATCCTGAATATCTTCATCATAAAAACTTACTTCATAGCCAAATACCTCATCCAGTTTCTTACGTATAGCCAAAATACTTTCGTCAATATCATCCCATAGACCTTCTGTATTCTCTTTATCTAAAAGACTAAAGAAAGTATTGATGATGGCATCCTTGTGTTTCTGGGCTGCAATCGCCTCGTATTTATCAGGGTCGCATAGATGTAAAAGAATATGGTGGAGGGCAAGAAATTCCTTCCCTGCTTTTTTCAGTTTTTCGTCTGCGGTGGCGGTGGTAGTTTCGTTGTTATAATATAGTTCCCTGCAAAGTGTTTCTATGTATTTTTTTAAAGAAGCAACATCATTGATATTCTTAGCTTGGAGGTTGCTTTTTACATCTCTGAAAAGCAAAAGCAAATAGGATATTTCAAAGGGCTTATTTAGTTTGTGGCGTTGACCTGCCGAACCTATACCACCATCTACAAAAACATTGGTGAGTTTGTCGCTATAATCATCACCTAAAAATCTAATAACTGTTCCTTTCTTTCCTGAACTTGTCATATCAGAAGCTGGCATACCCCAAAGCCAAATGAAATGAGCAAATACTTCCTGAACCTCTTTTGATGTTCTTGAAAACTGGTCTTTTGATTTAGCATCAAAATTGCGGTCGCCTGTATCCGGATTATCTACAAAAGCTGTTACACAAGCATTGAGGTTGTCAATGGTAAAAATGCCCGGATTATCGGTTATATAACTATCGTTATTGAGGATACTCTTTTGCAGAAAAGCATCAAAGTAATTGTACACATCTTGTTTTGCCCAGCTTGGTTTCATATCAGTTGATTAGGGTTTTTAATTGTTTCCAAATGCTTTCATCCCAATAGGCAAATGCTTTAGGTGAAGTTGAAGGAGCTATAAATATTTTTGTTTTATTAATGGTGGCTGCATTTAAGCCGTAGGCTATGAGCTTTGTATCAGCAATTCCTAAATACTTTGATGCTGCCGTTTTACCATTAAAGCAGATGTACTCGGGCTGATGAATTAAAATTTTTTCTTCAAAACCCTTTGCATCGTAATCCTCATGTTTCAAATCCTTATCCATACCAAAAGTAAATTTTGCCAAATCGGTTAATCCAATTTGGTAGTTAAGCAATTCAGGAAATTCCTGAGGCTTTAGGATACGTGGAGTAAAACCGCAACTTGCTAAGGTTGGATAAAATAAATTACCTGCACCAGCATAGTATGCCTTACGTTCAGCAGATTTGTTTCCTGCGGCAGTGCCACAGAAAACGATTTTTAAATTATCTTTTAATAAGTCAGGTAATACCATTTTAATTCAATTGTGATTGTAATACTTGCTCAATTTTATTTACATCAACTCTTACTTTACCTGTAAGCAGGTTTTGCATAAGTGATTTTCTGAGCCTTTGAAGTGTTTTTATTTTCTTGTGCTTAGAAATATAGATGCTGTCAATTTCCTTGACTTTAGCAGAAATCAAACACTGCTCATCCTTTGTTTCCGGTATAATGAATTTGAATTTTCTAAAATCACCTAAAGACAAATTTGCCCTTGCTGTTTCTACAGAATTGCCGAGCAATCTTTGCTGGGTTTGCTCCAGTTGAATGTAGTAAGCAATAAAATCACTATCATTTTCGCTGTTGGGTCTAAAAACGCAAACTGCTTGGTTAGTATTTGCAAATTCTACATCAAGTTCATAAACTGCACATCTTCCTATTGAAGCACCGACAATGTTAATTAGAATATCGCCTTTTTGTAGTTGGCTGTTCTTTATTTTGTCATTGAACTCAATTGGTAAATATTTTGGAGAACTAACATCAATAAAACCATCAAGCACATTCTCGCTTGTAACGAATAATACACCTTCTGTTTGATATTCAAACCCCTGCCATTTCGGAGATTGACCTTTTGTAATTTTATCTGTGATTTTATTTCCCTTCTTTACTACCCAGCCTAAAGGAACATTTCCAAACTTTTCGTCTTTATAAAATTCATCCGCTTTTCTCCAAGATCCATCAACTTTCAATTTGCCGGTGAAAAGGTTTTGCATCAAGCCCCTTTTTAGTTTCTCTGCTGCCTTAATACTATTTTCTGTTGCTCTTATTGCTGCATCCACTTTTGATAGAATAGTAGCAATTGCTTTTTGTTCAGTCTTTTCCGGTTTAAAGAAGTCGAGCCTTTTGATTACTCCTTTATCAGCGTGGGGAATACCTGAACCTGCGGTTTTAGCTTTTAGAAAATATTCAAGATATTGAAAAGAGTATGAGTAATAAGGTTTATCTATTTCAGTTTCATCAAAATCTAATTTCACCATTGTAGAAGCCAGTATGCCTTTTTTTGATATGAATATTTCACCAGCATTACTACCGTCCCAAAGAACTATTACTTCACCTTCATCAACCTGAACTGTTTTTGAAGTAGGAAAAGCGTAAAATTCAGGGGCCGCTTTATCTCTTAAATAATCAGGGGACAAATAAGGCATTAAGCCTTCAGCCGGAGCTTCATAAAGCTCCTTTGGTGTTTTGCCCTTTACATATTTTGTTATGTATTTGCCAATCTTTTCCATATTAAAATACCAATAATTGATTGAGTGATATTTCTGTATTTTTCTCAGTTTGTTGAACTGATTTAAACTCTTCAATCGCTGCTTTCAAATCAATTTCTTCTTCTGGTTCAAAGGTGTCCACATAGCGAGGGATGTTTAGATTGAACTCATTTTCTTCGAGTTCCTCCATATCCACAACTGAGAAATATCTTTTTCTTAACTCTGGGTCAGCTAACATTGTAAGCAATTCTATTTCAATTTCATCTATTGCCTTACGCTCCTTGTCTGCCTGAATATGTACTGCTTTAATTTTACTTTCTTTCTCTGCCATCAACTTATCGAAAGAAGCCTTTGCTGTTTCTAAGTTTTTTAGGTCTGATTTGGTAAGATTTTTAGATTCTTCCTTTTTATCCGCAATAATCTTTTCAGCCTTTTGCAGTTTACCAAAAAGCGTGGTTAAATCTTCATGAAAATATTCTTCTATCTCTGATAGTTTATATTCTAAATCTTCCTGTATTAAGCCCTTTAACCTTGCCTTTTGTGAATCAATCCATGTTTTAGCAATTGTAGCATCACCCCAACTTTCTAAAATAGTAGAAATGCGGAGCATATCATGAGGCAAAATAACATTCATGTTAGGCTCTTCTTTGTACCAACCCTTTTTAGCAGCGTAAATCATTAGCACTTTATCCTTGCGGTGTTCAGGCTTATTTTTATTAATGAATAAAATAGAACCTGGAATGGTAGTGCCATAAAACAAATTGCCGGGTAACACTACTACCGCATCTACAATGTTGTGCATGGCTGTGAACTCACCATTGTTATCAATGGGGCCCTGTAAAAAGCCTCTGCGTATTAAATATTCATCATCGGCTTTACGGTTTTGTCCATCTTCTTCTTCAGTTTTCTCAGGTTGCCCTCTGAACAATACTCCTTGCGGACAAACTACACCTGCTTTGCCATCGTCTTTTAAAGAGGCTACAATGTGCTGGAGAAATGCAAAATCACCATTGGAAAATGGGGGATTGCCAAACGTAAAGCGTTCGTAAGGGTCGCTGAAATCTTCTTTTCCGGGATATTCTAATTGCGGTGAGCCGTCTTTTTTATTTACCGTTTTTCCTTTTGCATCTTTTTTAGGTTCGCCATTCTTCCACCAGTTTTCCTGAGAGAATGGAAAATTAGCCATCACCAAATCAAACTTTTTTATCTCTAATTCATTGTCTTCATCTTTAAACTTCGGGTCGAGGATGGTATCGCCTTTTTCAATTTTTGCATCTAACCCGTGGAGGATCATATTAATATTTGAAATCGCCCAAGTGTTCCAAACATCTTCCTGTCCATTTAAACGAATGGCTTTTTGATTGCCATAGTTTATTTTGCAATACTTGGCTGCATCAATCAGGAAACCACCTGAACCACAAGTAGGGTCATACACTACATTGCCACTTTGTGGCTTCAGGTAACGTACAATTATATCCCGTACTTCCGTTGGTGTGTAAAATTGCCCGGCAGTAGTGCCGCCTTTGTTTTCATCAGCAAAACGTTTTATCAAATATTCGTATGCATCGCCCAATACATCTACACTTGCATTCTTATTACTTAGGTCAACCGCATCCAGATAACTCACTAATAAAGTAAGCACATCAGGGTTTAGTTTTTTACCACCTGACCCGTCTGGTGCTGGTTCATTCCAGCGAACTGTATTGATAACACCTTTGAGAAAAAACTTGCCGTCTTTATCTACGTTGGCTTCTGCAATGCCGTTTACAGCTTTATGCAATGCTTCATTCTTTTTATCACTAATTGCTTCACGGACATCTATCCAAAAGCATTCTTCAGGAATTTTGAAGTCGTGTTTTTTACCGATAATAACTTTCGTCTCCCTATCATTCGGCTCTCTGCCATTCTCTTTAATGAACTCCTTTATTCCGTTTTCATTCTCCCATTCATAGTTATCTGAAAGGCGTTTAAAAAACAAAAGGGAAAGGATATAGGCTTTATAGTCCTCTACCTTATCTCTTAATATATCGGCCATTCCGAAAAGGGTACTGCCCAGTGCTTGTTTTGTTATCATTACGTCAGTTACTTTTTGGTTCGTTTTTTACTATAAATTTTTTTCTCTGCAAATTGCATTGCTGTCAAAAAGTTATTATTCATTACTATTATTGCACAATTCTTTTTACTCTGTTTTTTGTTTCACCACTTCGGTTATCTACATACTCTTCAATTTCTACTGAAATAGGTAATCCGTTTGTAAGGCTATTAGCTGTTACTAAATGTGGAGGAATAAGAATATTTGAACCACCAGCATCAGGTTGAAAAAATGCAAAGCCCTTATCAATATTCATATTAATCACTTTGCCCTCAGTTAAATCAGCCGGTTCTGCACCAACTTCAGAAATAACACCTTCAGTTCTTTGCCAATTCTCTGTTTTAGGATTTCCATCTACATACATTTTAAACCAAACCAGCACGTCTATCAATTGATACAAAACACTTTTAAATAGATAAGGTGTCCTTACCTGCTTTACGAACTTATCAATATTTGAACGGTGCGAACCTGCCTGAGTAATTGATAAAATGCTTCTTATATAGGATGCTACCTGCTGAGGCAAATGTGTTTCTTCCAAATGCTGAAAACCCTTTTCAGTAAACAATGATCCATCGGACGATTTGCCTGCCAAAAATTTACTGCTTTCGTTTAATGCTACTCCCGGACTGACAAATTCAATAGGAAGTAAATTGTACTTGTGAAATGCCGTAAATAGATCTTCAACTATTTTCCGGATGGTATTGAAATCATTATCAATATCAGATTCGTCAGTAACCTTTAATAAGTTTAGTAAATCTTGTCCGGCTAATTCACCAACGTATCTTTCGGTACATAAATCAAAAACCCTTTTATATGAATGGCGTAGCTGTGTATCAAGTTGACCCTTTGCCGCTTCTTTAATATCACTAAAAAGGCGATTTACATCTTCGTCTTTACCTTTTTCGTATACCTTAGTAAAAGCTTTCTTAAAGGTTCTATCCTCATATGCTTCTGCCTGGCCTGTCAAAATAAAAATCTCAAATTTCTTTGGGAGCTGAAGTATCCGGTCTTTAGCACGGAAAGATGCATAGGTATCCTCAGAACCTGCTTCATCATCCTCGTTTTCAAAAAATTTGGCATCTAAAAGAACGCCATCATAATAAGGATAGTTGCGTTCTAACTCACTCATACCTCCATCTAAGGATTTATAAGGGATTAGATTAATGCCATTCCGCTTTGCCCGGCCTTTAGTGCCGGACAATGTTTCATGTTCATCATCTATCCAAAGTATGTTATAAAAAATGTCTTCCATATTATTTCACAAATTTTAATGAAAACTGAAACTTGAATTTTACAGGATAAATAGGATCTTCATTAAGTATCAATTCCCAAGTTGGATTATTAAAGTATTCTGCAATCCGATTAACGTCATAGCCACCAAGACCACTGCCTGCATCAGGATTTGCAGTAGAATATTTACTGATAAACTTTTCCTTATCGAAATTTTTAGGAAATGGCTTACCATTATTTTTGATTTCAAGAATCAACTGTTCATCAACAACAGTTAATTCAATTACCACTTCATTCGATATGTCTTTCTTTGCATAACCATGCTTGTTTGCATTGGTTAAAACATTATCAATAAGTGTTCTTAAAAGAGTTGGATTACACTCTATGCCACGTTCCTTTAATTTTTCACCCTTCAATGGCAGTTTCTTAATTTTAAACTTGAAACCATTGTGGGTAATTTCATTAACTAAAGCATTAATGTCAGACAAGGGCACTAACTTCAAAGGATAGTCATTGACAACAAGTCCATTTTCGCCTTTCTCCAGTATCTCGGACATGAAATTAATATCTCTCTTAATTTCATTAAGAGCAGAAAGCATATCAATATCATAGAACTCAGCAAAGGATTTATTCAGCTTATCAATTTCTTTACCCTTGTCACCTAAAAAATGAATCAGGTTATCAGACCAATCTAAAATATTTTGTCTTGGACGGCCCAGGGTGTGCTTTAATGATGCAAACTCATTGAAACGAGAATTTGAACGGCCATGAGCCAAAGCGTTTCTCTCCTGTTGAAGCGACTTTATCTTGTTGGATAATTCTTCAATGCCCTGCACTTTTGCAATTTGCTCATTAAGTGAAGGGAGCTTAATTTTTATATCCAGTAGATCATCTCTTCTTATAAAAGGAATAGTATCTCCAATACGGTATGATTCTAATTGCTCCTGTATATAATCAGCATGAAGCTCATTTACTAAGTACCCAATATTTACTACTGAATCATTAACCTTAAACGCAATAATATCATTGGGTAACAAAATAGGCGTACCTGTATATTTGAAAAAAGTTGGCTTTAGCGTACGCCATCTAATAGCAAGTAATAAAACAGAATCTTCGATTACCCTAATATCTGGTCTTTTTAATTCGGATTCCTCAACACTCTTTTCATCAAGAAAATAATCAAGTTTATCATCTTTTAAATCTCTAATTCTGATAAGCTTGCCACTTTCAACATTTGCAATTCTACTGCCCCGGACATACTCCAGAATATCAAACAATTTTACACCTTCAAAATTCTTTTGAAAATATCTTGGAACACTTAGGTTATACTCAAGCTCTCTTATTTGATTGATAGAAACTATCCTAACAGAATCAGACTCTTGATCTTTACTCAGGACTGAAAGCAATGCGTAATCATTTAGTCTCTTTTCTCTGGAGCCTTTTGATTCTACGTAATTCTTAGCATCAATAAACTTAACAACTCCCGGCATTCTCTTAGCCTTGTTAAGTACCAAAATAACCAAAGGCATACCTGTATTTAACAGTAAACCACCCGGCAGTGCAATAATGGAATCAACTAAATCAGATTCAACTAAATGTTCTCGTAAACGCTGCTCTAAGCCACCTCTAAACAAAAAGCCATTAGGAAGAATAGCGATTAGTTTTCCTTTATAAGATAGTGAAGAAATCCCTTTTTCAATTAGGAGTTGTTCAGCCGTTCTATATTCAGGATAGACTTCCCTGTAGTTGTTGCCCAACCTTAACCCATAAGGAGGATTGGAAACTACAAGATCAAATTTCTGATTGTCGTCTGGCCAATGAAGAATTGAATCATCTTTAACATATCTTGATTCACCAGGTCTTTCATAAGCAAGAATACGAAGAGCACCAATCGCCCATGTAGTATAATTAATTTCCTGCCCAAAATAGTTTTGACCTTCATCAAGAAATACTCCAAATGATGCAACCCCGGCAAAGGGATTGAAAACCGTAGAATTTGATTCAAGGTCAGCTAAATTGCAAACCAGCCTTGACAATTCAATTGGCTGTATAAACTCACCGCCATGACGACCCTGGGATTTTGCTAACCGATATAATACGTTATCGAAAATATCCGAAAAGTGAAGTTTCAGTTCATCGATATTTATGCTGAAGAGTACGTGAATAATTTCTTGTAAAGCTCTATTGCTTAAACGCTTTAATGAATGATCAAAAGCACCAGAAATCTCAATAATTTGATGATGATTTTCGGCATTAGATTTTCTAATAGAATCTTCAATGGAATACCTTACATCATTAGGCGTAGCGTTGATAGCATCATGTAAATAACCATCTTTGTATATTGTTAAAAGAAAAAGAATAAGATGATAATCTTCCGAAGAAACAGGTTCACTTCTTAACACATCAAAAACTGACCACAATCTACTTGTGATTGCCTCTACCGGAATAATATTATCTAATTTCAATTCTCTCATCATAGCTCAATTATTTTATTGACGATGCAAAGATGAATAGTATGTGTGCAGTGGATGTGCATAGGTTATAAATAGTTGTTTAATAAGGCTTTTGCCTTGTTCATAATACCCACCCGCACTTCTTCTGGTTGCAACACTTTTACCCCTTCACCATAAGCAAAAATTGTTGTTATTAACTCATAATTAATTTGTACTTCAAGTTCAATAATCACATTGGTTTGTTTTTTAGAAATGATTCTTTGAGAACCGTGGATTGGTTTGCTTTCAATATATGGCCAAAGTGATTTTACAATTTCAAGTTGGATTTTTATAGGCTTTACCGTTTCAGAAACAGTTACACCAACTACATCATCGAAATACTCTTCAAAATTTATTGCATTATTTTCTTGGTATTTCTTGCTGATGGCTTTTAAGCTAACAATGCGGTCTAAGGCTAAATTGCTAATTGAATTAAAGTCTTCATTGTAGCCAAAAAGGAACCATCTGCTGTTGTATTGTTTTAGAAAATAAGGATGGAAAATTACTTGTGTTGATTTAATTTGTTTAAATCCTTTGTATTCGATTTTGAGCACCCTTTTGTATTGGATAGAATTAAATATTTCAGTAAAGTGGTTTAGCCCCTTCAAGTATTGATTATGTTCAAAGCCTACTATTATATTGGTGCTACCTTTTAGATTAAAAGCTGATTCTATCCTTATAAGCATTTCTTCCATCCACTCAAATTGAGGCATGCCTTTGAATCTCGTAAGTATTGATAAAGTCTCCTTTAATTGCTTTGCTTCTGATTCATTTACGGCTTGGTTTTTTATCGAATAATTCCTATCTGAATAACGATAATATACTTGTTTGCCATCTTTAAAACGCTCAAGAGGCACAGACCACCCTTGCTCACTTTCCATGAATTTTATATCCTCAAATATTTGTCTCCTTTTCACGCCATCTGATGCCCCTGTATACTCATACAAAGCATCATTGCAAACCTCTATGAGGTCATCAATAAAATACCTTTTCCCAGGGTTACTGAAACACTGGTCTAAAGCATGGTATCTTATTATAGCATGTTTATTTGTTGCCACTATTGTCCTTTTTCTTTCTATTACTTTTAATTTCCTTCTCTGCAACTTGCATTGCTTTCAATGCAACATCTTCGCCACTTGTGACATCAATAATTTGATCAGCTACCCAAAGCGTTAAGAGTTCATCTTTTTCAACTTTGAGAATATCTGCTAAGATTGCTATCTGCTCCCGTTTCAATTGCCGAAGTCCTTTTTCAATTTTACTCAGTTGAGCCGTGTCCATTTCAAGCAATGGTGCAACTTGGCGCAGATATAAATGCTGCTTCTCCCTGAGTTCTCGTATTCGTGCACCAAATTGACTAACATGGGTTTTATGTTGACTTGTCATATTTTGACAAATATACTAATAGGATGAGAAGAAAAAATACCATTAAGTGGTAATTGATGAATTACTCATTATTTAGTACATTATTACAAAATTGTAAATGAAATTAGATTTGCAACTGCAACTTTGTCGGTTATTTGATTCAACTGTATGTCTTCAAATCAAAGTAATCTAATTCTTAGAGAGTGTATTGTGTTTTAGCTCAACTGCTGGGTGCATAATCCGCAATATTTACCAATTTTTTATACCCAACCAATCTATGCCACCGACAACAGTTTCTTACCCCAATTAGCTTTAATATGGGCACTTAACCGCTTGGCTGTATCTAATTTACTTACCCGGATATATTTCAAAAATGATCGCTCTGTTTTGTGGCCTGTTATCTTCATTAAGTCCAAAGTTGGAAATCCTTGCAAATAGTAATTAGTAGCAAATGACCTTCGGGCTGTATGGCTGGAAACTAAATCAGCTAAAATATCCTTTGGCTTTGAACTGATTCTTCCCTTTTCATTAAATTCTGCCAATTTACAAACATCCTTTATGTAGTCATTGAATTTTTGATTACTTATGGTTTTGGGGAGCCTATTCGGCCTATCGGCATACTTCTCGAAAATTTGCATTACAACGGGGTTACAAGGAATAATGACGAGCTCTTTTGTTTTCTGGGTAATC
>Ga0194060_10001346_pt1 | contig 17521 bp, 10 predicted proteins | sample SepL225m_MetaG_FD_163427 | JGI IMG/M metagenome (GOLD analysis project Ga0194060, IMG submission 163427) | Anoxic zone freshwater microbial communities from boreal shield lake in IISD Experimental Lakes Area, Ontario, Canada - Sep2016-L222-5m | ecosystem: Environmental > Aquatic > Freshwater >...
TTACAAACCAATGCAACGCTAAAAAAAGTCGTAGATTTTGGTGATTTGCAGGTTTTTGAAGGTGTGACCACCTATCCAGCGATTTTGATTTTTCAAAATGCGAAACCGAAAGATGACAGCGAAATTCAGACGCTGGTGTTAAAAAATGAATTGCCAAAAAAATTAAGCGAAACCTTTGCCGCACAACATGGCGTGATGGCTCACGCGCAATTACGGGCTGATAGTTGGCAGTTGGAAGATGCACGGCTTGCTCAATTGCGAAATAAACTTACGCAGGGTTATCCAACGCTGAAAGACGTTTATGGTTCACCGCTTTACGGTATCAAAACAGGATTGAATGAAGCCTTTGTGATTGACCGCTCTACCAAAGACAAATTGATGCAACAAGACCCAAACTCTGCCGAATTATTAAAACCGTTTTTGGAAGGCAAAGATTTAAAAAAATGGCACGCCGCACCGCGTGATTTGTGGCTGATATTAATGCCAAAAGGTTGGACGCAAGAAAAAATGGGCTATACCAAAGAAAAGGATTTTTCCGTCCACCCTTCGACAAGCTCAGGGCGAACGGAAAAATCCGAAGCCATTAATATTAAGCCGTTCGTGCTGAGCTTGTCGAAGCATGAACGGCTTAACTTGGAGGAAGAGGCGTGGGCGTTTTTACAAAACCGTTACCCCAGCATCGCTAAACATTTAAGCAGCTATGAAACACAAGCACGCAAGCGCGGTGATAAAGGCGATTTTTGGTGGGAATTACGAGCTTGCGCCTATTACGAAGAATTTGAAAAGCCGAAGATTTTTTACCCTGTCATTTCACAAGGTGCGAAATTTTCAATTGAAAATACAAAAGCGTTTTCTAATGACAAAACGTTTATGCTGAATTCGGCGGATAAATTTTGTTTAGGTGTGCTTAATTCAAAAGTGATTTGGTTTATCGTCAGTACAACGTTTTCATCTTTGCGCGGGGGAGTTTGGCGTTTTGAATTACGCGGTCAAGATATGGAAAAATTACCCATTCCACCCGCAACACCCGAACAAAAAACCCATATCGACACACTCGCCGAACAATGCCAAACCCTAACCGAACAACGCTACACGCTAGAAACCAACATCCGCCGCCGTTTTCCTGATTTGGGTGTGGTGAAATTAACCCAAAAACTAGAACGCTGGTGGCTGTTGGATTTTAAAGCCGTGCAGGATGAATTAAAAAAATCCTATAAAATCGACATTCCTTTAAAAGAACGCGGCGCGTGGCAAGAATTTCTCGAAGAAGCAAAAACTGAACGTGAACAATTGACGGCAAAGATTACGTTATTAGAAAAGGAGTTAAACACGGCGGTGTACGCCTTGTTCGACTTAACCGCTGAAGAAATTAGTTTGATTGAAAGTGCATAGCACATCGTATTAGGAGTCCAAAACAAGTTTTGGACGTTTTTATTCGTCCAAGTCATGCCTTGGACTCCTCGCCACGTCACCGCCCAGAATTAAGCAGCGCGTGGGAACGAGTCGAAAGTTTTAGCTATGGAGTCCAAACTCATGAGTTTGGACTCCATCGTGAATGGTTTATTCGTCTTTTGGCTTAGCGCGTCTGGAGGTTGAACTCATGCGTTTTTTGCTTTTGTCTGGGGTTTTCTCACCAGACTCTATTTTGCTACCGTCCATTTTGGAGATGTTCAGCAACTGACCTGCAACGCGAATTTTTTTCAGTTCTTGTAACAGTTCTTTAGGCATACCAGCGGGTAATTCAACGGTGCTGTAGTCGTCAGAAATTTTTATTCTAGCGATATGGTCGCCATCAATACCCGTTTCATTGGCAATCGCACCGACAATATTACCTGGTTTAACGCCGTGTGCGTGTCCGACTTCGATACGGAAAGTTTCCATTTCTATGTCGCTACCAAAACTACGTTTGGGTTTACGTTCTCTATCACCGCCTCTGCTGTCACCTCTGTCGCCTCTATCAGTTCTTTCACCTCTGTCGCGTGAGGGTCGGTCATCACGGTCGCGACGTGGACTTTCTTCACGACTTTCTTTGACTTTTTTCGGCGGCTGCATCAGTAAAGGCACTTCACCTTGGACTAATTTAGCTAAGGCAGCAGCTATTTCTAAGGCACTGACATTATGTTCTTGTTGATACTGTTCGATTAGTTGACTAAAAAAGCTCAGTTCTTCTGCGGCTAAGGTGTCAGTAATATTTTGTTTGAAACGGGAAATACGTTTGTTGTTAATGACTTCGGTAGAAGGCAAGCCCATTTCTTCGATTTTTTGTTTGGTGGCTTTTTCGATATTACCTAGCAGTTTTCTTTCTCTAGGTGCAATAAACAAAATCGCATCACCTGTACGACCTGCGCGACCTGTACGACCAATACGATGAACGTAAGATTCGGTATCGTAAGGAATATCGTAGTTGACAACGTGGGTAACGCGATCTACGTCTAAACCACGCGCAGCCACGTCAGTGGCAATCAGAATATCCAGCTTGCCACTTTTTAGATGGGCAATGCTGCGTTCGCGTAAGGCTTGCGACATATCGCCATTAATCGCAGACGCTGAATAACCGCGTGCTTCTAATTTTTCAGCCAATTCAACGGTGGCGGTTTTGGTTCTGACAAAAATAATCATACCGTCAAAGGTTTCCGCTTCGAGTATGCGGGTCAGTGCATCTAGTTTGTGTACGCCACTGACTACCCAAAAACGTTGGCGAATATTTTCCGCAGACGCTGTGGTCACTTTGATAGTGATTTGTTCGGGTTCGTGCAGATATTGTTGGGCAATTTTGCGAATCACTGACGGCATAGTTGCCGAAAATAATGCAATTTGGCGTTGTTCTGGAAGTTGATCTAATATCCATTCTACGTCATCAATAAAACCCATGCGTAGCATTTCATCGGCTTCATCTAATACTAAAACACTGAGTGATTTAAGATTAAGTGTGCCTTTGCGCATGTGATCCATGACGCGACCTGGTGTACCTACCACAACGTGTGCGCCACGTTTTAGTTGACGTAATTGGGTGCTGTAATCTTGTCCGCCGTAAATTGGCAGGACGTGAAAGCCTTTTAAATGGGCTGCATAACGTTGAAAGGCTTCGGCAACTTGAATGGCAAGTTCACGAGTCGGGGCTAATACCAACACTTGTGGGTCTTTTTGCTTTAAATCAATACGCGATAAAATCGGCAGTGCAAAAGCAGCAGTTTTTCCTGTACCTGTTTGTGCTTGTCCCAAAACGTCTTTGCCTTGGAGCATGAAAGGAATAACTTGGGCTTGAATGGGTGAAGGTGTTTCGTAACCGACATCATCGAGTGCTTTTAGCAGAGGTTCAATCAGTGCTAAATCACGGAAAGAGGGTAATGTTGAAACATCGTTGGACATGTATGTACCTGTATGGAGTCTTGGAGAGGCGCGAAAGCGCGGGGAAACGTCTTTATGATGGGATTATAGCGCATTACACGGCTATTTTACTAATTTAGCGGTGATGTAGTCTGAGTAAGTTTGATACCGCTTGTACCTTTTTTAAGCATTTGCTTGTTATAATGCCCATCGTTTTGTAAATGTATTAATTTTGATCGAGAGATTTCATGATTCAAGGTAGTATCGTAGCGTTAGTAACACCGATGGAGGCAAGCGGGGCAATCGATTTTAAACGGCTTAAGACCTTAGTTACTTTTCATATTGAACAAGGCACGGATGCACTGGTTGCTGTGGGAACAACGGGCGAGTCTGCCACCTTGGACGAGGGTGAGCATTGCACAGTTATTAAAGCAGTGGTTGACTACGTTGACGGAAAAATACCCGTTATTGCTGGCACGGGTGCAAATTCTACCACCGAAGCGATTAATCTTACCCAGAAAGCCAAACAAGCAGGTGCGGATGCCTGTTTAATCGTTACGCCTTATTACAATAAACCAACTCAAGAAGGTTTATATTTACATCATAAAGCTATTGCGGAAGCGGTGGATATTCCGCAAATTTTATACAATGTTCCAGGTCGTACTGTTTGTGATATGTTGCCTGAAACCGTTGGACGCTTATCGCACATTCCTAATATTGTTGGTATCAAAGAAGCTACGGGCGATTTATCGCGAGTTAAAAAAATCCGTGATTTAGTCGATAGCGATTTTGCGATTTACACAGGGGATGATGCCTCTAGCCGTGAATTTTGTTTATTAGGTGGTCATGGTTCTATTACGGTGACGGGTAATGTCGCGCCGCGCTTAGTTCATGATATGTTGATGGCAGCAATCGCAGGCGATAGCGAAACCGCTTTGGCAATAGATAACAAATTAACAGGTTTACATGAAGCTCTATTTATTCAATCCAACCCTATTCCTGTGAAATGGGCAATGGTTGAAATGGGTTTGATGGACAAAGGTATTCGTTTGCCCTTAACGTGGTTGACCGAAGAGTGTTTTGATGTAGTGCGTGCTGCAATGCACCAAGCAGAAGTTATTCAATGAAAAATAAACTATTAACTCGCTTTATTTATGCCACCGCTGTGTTAAGTGCTTTATCAGCTTGTAGCTCTATTAAAGAAGCATTCCCTGATAAGGAAAAAGACTATCAGTTCACCACAGAAATCCCTAAGTTGACCGTACCTGCTGATCTAGCAAAAGGAACTAATTTAAGCTCTGTCGCCAGCTCAGCAAAACCTCAAAGTGCTGAGGCTACGGCTAATACAACTGCGACTGCAACTAAGCCTTCCGAAACTGAGACTAAACCCGCTGACAATGCCGCTTCCACTGAATCGGCAAGCGATGAGCTACCCGCTACTATAGATCCAAAATCGATTACTGCTGAATTGCAAGAATCGAGTAATCATATCAACTACTTACGCATTAACACGCCATTTCTTACTGCGTGGCGAGTTGTTAGCAAAGCCTTAAGCAGAAAATCCATTGAAGTGAACGAACGCAATCAAGCTGACAAAGTGTTCACTGTTCAATATGATCCCGATGAAAAAGCCGCAGAAGACGGTACTTATATGGATGAGATAAACTTCATGCTGCATGGCTTTCAAGGCAATGAAAAAGAGTATTTTCTTAAGTTAGTTGAAAACAACCAACAGACCGATGTAGTGGTTTTAAATGAAGAACAAAAACCAACCACTGATGAAGGTGGTTTAAAATTACTAAAAACTCTACAACAAAGTATTAAAGCGAATTTAGCGGGTAAATAATCCTTAGCATGGGCTGACGCAAGAAAGCCCAATACAATAACCGTTTCTTGTTGGTTTTTGCTTTACACATAGCCCAATCTACATACATTGCCTTATTCATCATGCTAAAAATCTCTGGTAGCTCTGCTCTTTCTGACTTTCGTGTCAACAATCTATTAGTTTCTCTGCAAGCGATAGAACCCTCTATCACCTCTGTGACTGCACGCTTTATGCACTTTGTCGGGACTGAACGCGATTTAGACGACAATTCATTGGTTATACTTAAGCAGTTACTCGCCTACGGTGGTGACAGTATCGACACTGAATCACAAGGTGAATCGCTGTTAGTTGTACCACGTTCAGGCACGATTTCACCTTGGTCAAGTAAAGCCACTGAAATTGCGCAACGCTGTGGTTTGTCTAGTGTCAAACGCTTGGAACGCGGTATTGAATACACGTTAACCGCCAGTAATTGCTTGTCAGAAGACAGTAAACACCAACTAGCTACGTTATTGCATGACCGTATGACGCAAACTGTTATTTACGATGCTAGCCAGTTAGATTTATTTGCCGAACATCACCCCGCGCCTTTGCAAACCATTAATATTATGGAGCAAGGACAAGACGCGCTCATTCAAGCTAATGCTGAATTGGGCATGGCACTATCCGATGACGAAATCACTTATTTAGTCGAAAGTTTTCAAGCCTTAGGCAGAAACCCATCCGATGTGGAATTGATGATGTTTGCGCAAGCTAACTCCGAACATTGTCGCCATAAAATATTTAATGCGAATTGGACGATTGATGGCATAGAACAAGCGCACACACTGTTTGGCATGATACGCAACACGGCAAAACAAAGCCCTGCTGATATTTTATCTGCCTACAGCGATAACTCCTCAGTGATTGAAGGATCACGCGCAAAAGTCTTTATTCGCAACGCCATGACAGGCGAATACCGCTATACGGAAGAACACGCGCATTTATTGATGAAAGTCGAAACCCACAATCACCCGACTGCTATTTCACCATTTTCTGGTGCGGCAACAGGTTCAGGCGGCGAAATTCGTGATGAAGGCGCGACAGGACGTGGTTCTGCGACTAAAGCAGGTTTAACGGGTTTTTCGGTGTCGCATTTAAAAATCCCCAACTTCGCTCAACCGTGGGAACAAGACAACGGCAAACCTGAGCGTATTGCCTCCGCCTTAGACATTATGTTGGCAGGGCCTTTAGGTGGCGCGGCATTTAATAACGAATTTGGTCGTCCAAATCTGGCGGGTTATTTTCGTAGCTTTGAACAACCCGTATTAGGCACTGATAACGCCTTTCGCGGCTACCATAAACCGATTATGTTAGCAGGCGGCATGGGCAATATTCGCCCGATGCTGGTTGAAAAACAAAAAATTCCTGCGGGTTCTTTGATTATTATCTTAGGTGGCCCTGCGATGTTAATTGGCTTGGGTGGTGGGGCGGCTTCGTCGCAAGCCTCAGGTGCAAGCTCAGAATCCTTGGATTTTGCTTCCGTACAACGTGAAAATCCTGAAATGCAACGGCGTTGCCAAGAAGTGATTAATCACTGTAATTCGCTAGGTCACGACACACCGATTATTTCCATACATGACATCGGTGCGGGTGGTTTATCGAATGCCGTGCCTGAAATTATTCACGACTGCAATAAAGGCGGACGGTTTGAATTACGCAAAGTTAACAATGACGACATCGGTATGTCGCCGATGCAAATCTGGTGTAATGAAGCACAAGAGCGTTATGTAGTGGCTATTAAACCCACGTCATTACTTCTATTTACTGAATTTTGTGAGCGTGAACACTGCTTGTTTGCGGTGATTGGTGAAGCCTCCGATGAAGAACATTTAACGTTAACCGATAATTTATTAGGCGACAAACCTGTCGATATTCCGATGTCAGTGTTATTTGGCAAGCCTCCTAAAATGCACCGTAATGTCACCCATACCCAACCTGTTGCCGCCAAGCTGGATTTTAGCGGCGTTACCCTCGCTGATGCTGTACAACGGGTACTGTCATTTCCTGCGGTAGCCGATAAAAGTTTTCTGATTCACATCGGCGACCGTTCCGTGACAGGTCTAGTGGCGCGAGATCAACTCGTTGGCCCGTGGCAAGTACCAGTTGCCGATGTTGCTGTCACTGCCTCAGGTTTTCACGCACTGACAGGTGAAGCAATGGCATTGGGTGAACGCACACCGATTGCGGTAATCAATGCCCCCGCATCTGGACGCATGGCAATCGCCGAAGCCATTACCAATATTGCTGCCGCCCGCATTGATTCATTGAAAAAAATCAAACTGTCTGCTAACTGGATGGCAGCAGCAGGTGCAGAAGGCGAAGATGCCGCATTATTTGATACCGTCAAAACCGTGGGTATGGAACTCTGCCCTGCCCTAGGTATCGCTATTCCTGTCGGCAAAGATTCTTTATCGATGCAAACCCGCTGGCAGGATGAAGCGGGTAATAAAACCATGACTTCACCGTTATCGTTAATTATTACCGCGTTTGCACCTGTGTTGGATGTCAGCAAAACTCTCACCCCACAAATGCAGGCGGTGAATAACAGCGCGTTGATTTTAATTGACTTAGGGGCGGGTAAAAATCGTTTAGGCGGTTCAGTATTAGCGCAAGTGTATTCACAACTTGGCGAACACTGCCCTGATTTAGACCACGCCGAATTATTAAAAGCCTTCTTTGAAGCCATTCAAACCCTGAACAACCAAGGTAAATTACTCAGTTATCATGACCGTTCTGATGGTGGTTTATTTGCCACGGTTGCGGAGATGCTATTTGCAGGTAGAGTAGGTGCGAATTTAACCATCGACAATTTAGGCGCAGATGCCTTAGCCGCCTTGTTCAATGAAGAACTGGGTGCGGTTATCCAAGTGCGTGACAGTGATGCCGATGATGTGGTTAAGCTGTTAAAACACTGGGGCTTAGTCGATTGTATTTATGTTATTGGGCGCGTTATTCCTGAACAACGGATTAATATTCATCACGCAGGTGAACTGATTTATTCCGCCAGCCGCGTCCAACTGCAAACTATCTGGTCAGAAGTCAGCTACCGAATGCAGGCATTACGCGATAATCCTGACTGTGCTAAACAACAGTTTGACCGACTCACCGATGATAACGACATCGGCTTACATACCAAACTCAGCTTTGATGTGCATAACGATGTTGCTGCGCCGTTTATTGTTTTAACGCGACCAAAAATCGCCATTTTGCGTGAGCAAGGCGTGAATGGTCATGTCGAAATGGCAGCTGCGTTTGACCGTGCGGGTTTTACCAGTGTTGACGTGCATATTAGTGATATTATTCACGGGCGTGTTAGCTTAGCAGACTTCACAGGCTTGGCAGCGTGCGGCGGTTTTTCTTACGGTGACGTACTCGGTGCAGGCGGCGGCTGGGCAAAATCCATTTTATTTAATGCTCGCGCTCGCGATGAATTTTCCGCCTTTTTTCAACGCACTGATACCTTTGGTTTAGGCGTGTGTAATGGTTGTCAAATGATGTCAGGTTTAAAAGACATCATCACAGGTGCTGAGCATTGGCCGCGTTTTATGCGCAATACGTCTGAACAGTTTGAAGCTAGAGTCGCAATGGTTGAGGTACAAAAATCGCCGTCTATTTTATTTGCAGGTATGGAAGGTTCAAGAATGCCTGTGAGTATTGCGCATGGTGAAGGACGCGCTGTGTTTGCAGGTAATCCACAGGCAGCGTTTGATGCAGGGGCAGTGGCATTGTGTTATGTTGACAATTACGGTGCATTGACCACAGACTTTCCTGCTAACCCGAATGGATCGCCGCTAGGTATTACAGGCTTAACCAGCAACGACGGGCGTTTTACTATTATGATGCCACACCCTGAACGTTGTTTTAGAACGGTACAAAATTCATGGTATCCTGATGATTGGCGTGAATATGGTGTATGGATGCGTCTATTTAGAAATGCACGAGTATGGACACAATAGATGTTGGTAAAAGGCAGTGCCTTTTAAGTTTTTAGCTTTGTTTGGAGTGTCGTTTGAATTTCCCTAATAAACAGCAGATACTGCGGGTATCATTTTGGACGGTTATTACCATCTTTTTTGCCGCGCCTATAGAGATATTTCATTTACTACTGGAGTGCTTTCATGTCTTGTTTGAATGGACAGAAACCTCACTAGATTTCATGATTGAACTTTTATTTGATACCTCGCTACACACGACACAAGTCGTTGTGTTTTACATTATAATAGCGGGTATTTTTTATGGGTTTTATCGATTATGGAGGGGATTACCCGAGTTTTGTAGTCGCCAGAAAGCAAATCTTTCTATGTTTTTTGCTAACGAAATAGAGTCTATCTTGATTTATTGGCAAGAATCTATTGCGAATAAAGCTAAATTATTAAGTGCCGCAGCTGGACTGATTTTTTTATTATTTATTTAAAAGACTACTTGAATCCAAGCCTCTTAATACGGGATAACGGTATTTCCTATGTATTCTGACACCAATTATGACGAGATGTTATCGTCTTCTAATGTAGCAAAAACAACAAACTCACCATGCTCCATGATACTGCTGCGGCGGCTGGAATGGTAAAAACCCATGCCCAGACAATTCGCTCGATGACGGTCAGTTTTAGCGCGTGCGGATTTTTGGCAAAACCAACGCCCATAATCGCGGTTGAAATGCTGTGGGTGGTAGACACTGGCATACCAAAATGGGCGGCGATTAATAAGATGGTCGCTGAACTGGTTTCTGCGGCAAAACCGTTTATCGGGTGTAATTTGACCATTTTGTGACCGAGGGTTCTGATAATACGCCATCCGCCTACGGATGTGCCAAGTGCCATGACAAAGGCGCAACTGAAGATAATCCACGCATCGATGTCTTTTTCGCCGCCATCGGGGCGTAAAAATTCAGCCCATTGCGGCAACTGATCGAGTGTACCCGCGCTGTTAGCGGTAAAAATAGCTAAGGCAATGATGCCCATGGTTTTTTGCGCATCGTTGCTACCATGTGCAAAACCCATATAAGCCGCTGATAAAAGTTGGGCTTTTCCAAACACGGTATTAACCCATTTTGGACGCGCTAGTCGCGCCATGACACCGCCAGCGGAATTCATGCTGCTTATGATAGCCATTAAAGCCCCCATGATAATGACACCTAAGATAAAACCAGCAATCGGCGAGCTAATCATAGGAATAACCACTTTCCACAATAGACCTTTGTTTTCCGTCCAGACGATTGCTGTTTTTGACCAGATTAAAACATCAAAATTGTTGTTGCCTGCGGCGAGTGCTGCACCGCATAAACCACCGATTAACGCATGACTGGAAGAGGAGGGTAGACCCAATGCCCAAGTGATGAGATTCCAAATAATTGCACCCGTTAATGCACAGATTAATACTTCGGAAGAGATAGTCACTAAGCCCGTATCAACTAAGCCAGAGGAAATGGTTTTGGCAACCGCTGTACCCGAAAATGCACCTACTAAGTTGGTGACGGCGGCGAGCATGATGGCTTGTGTTGGCGTTAATACTTTGGTGGCAACCACGGTGGCAATTGAGTTAGCAGTGTCGTGGAATCCGTTGATGAACTCGAATATTAGTGCTACCAGAATGACAAGCAAGAGCAAAATCAACATAAAAATCCTTTTATGAGTTTTTTAAGGCGATGTGGTAAACGACATTACCCGCATTACGGCAGCGTTCAATAGCTTTTTCGAGGATTTCAAACAAGTCCATTTTTACCAGATAACGAATCGGATCAGTTTCATTGGTATAGGCATCTCGATAAAGCTCAAGTATATGAATATCCGCTTTCGCTTCAATAGCTTTCAACTGATCGTTTAATTTTTTGATTTTATCCAAATCCATGCCTTTGCGTAATAGTCCGACCATTTGTTCCAAAACTATACAGGCTTGTTCTAGCATTTCAGCGCGGCTGACAAAATTCACATCACCAATACGCTCCAAGGCGAGTGTATAGCGTTCGGCAAATTTTTCGATGATTTTTGGGATTTTGTACAGCGCACCGTTAAGAGCTTCAATATCTTCACGGTCGAGTACGGTAACAAAAGTGTTGACTAATTCTTCGCTGATTTGTGCGAATAACTCCTTTTCTTGGCGACGCGCCTGTTTCAATTTTTCTAAGAATTGTTGTGTCGCTGGCGTACTAAGAATCTCGATTAATACGCTAGCCGACAAACGAGCTGATTCGGCACTGGCTTCCAATAAGCCGTAGAATTTATCGCCTTTGCCGAAGATGGTTTGCAATGAGAACATGGTGTTTCCTTTTTATGAGCTATAAGGCGTTTGTTACGCAGTGAAAAAAACTTTTATTTAAGGAGTTAAAGGCATGGTATAGCTAACGCAGTATTTGTGATTAAAAAACCGTTCGACAAGCTCACAGTTTACCACGAGCGGTATCATTTTATTTTGCGTGTTACTCTAGTCGGCATAAAATGCTGCACAATACCTCCCACGCTAGCCTATTAAGTAACCCATCATGCAAACACATAACGATAAACCCACCGAAAGGCATTGCCCTTAATGGCTATTGGGGAACGGGTAAAACCAGTGCTTTATTGCAGTTGTATAAGGCATTAACAGGCGTTTCACTCAAAGAAAAAATTCCTAAAACGTCACCAGTCATTCCTATATGGTTTGAAGCGTGGCGTTATCAACATGAAGCAATGCCAATTGTCGCGTTATTACATGAAATCCGTGCAGCGTTTAGTTTGTGGAATAAAGTATTGGAAAAATCAGGCGATATTGCGGGCATTACCTTTTTAGGCGTTTTAGGCGCGTTTGATGAAACCATTAAAGCCATCAGTGGTGGGGTGATGTCGCCTAAATTGGGAGACCTGCCAAAAATCGCCGCTGAGTATGAAAAAGAGCGTTATCGTACTCACTTAGCCAGTCAAGACCTCAGTAATTTATTAGAGCAAGCGATAGAAACCGCCTTAGGCAAGAATAAAAAGCTGGTGATTTTTATCGATGATTTAGATCGTTGTCATTCTGAACCTGAAGCGGCGTTAAAGAATTACTCTCAGTTCTTAATAATTCAACTATTCTCACCGTTTCTACTGACACTGTACAAACTCGACTTAATAACTCAATCACCTGCTCTTTATAATCAGCAAAATGATAAGTATTAAACTGTTCGGCAATCGTTGCATCTTTCGGATTTTTTTCTTTGTACTGGTCTAAAATCCACTCTAACGCGCTACGATTGCCTAGTTTGTAATCCCACGCGGCGGCAGGTATTTCGCTTAACGTGGTGTTATCATCAATAAAAATTAAACCTTGCTCTTTGTCGGTTTTAAGTTTTGTCTTAGGAATTTTACTTACTTTTAAATTTTGTCTTTTTAACGGATAGTGTTCAGCCGTTTCATAATTCAAATGCAAATCCATTAATTGCTTGCCGTAATCAGCCCATTGACTAAAGTTTTCATAAAATGGTATGCGGGGGAATTCACGCTTTAAATTCTGTTCGTATTTTTCTCGATAAGCGGGATTATGTAGCACAGCATAGACATAATGAAATATGTCTAATTTATTGAGTGATTCAATCGTAGAATAGTGATTTTTGAATTGGGTAAATGCCCAATCTGTTATGTTGTCGTGACGAATGCCGTCTTTATCATAACTGTACAGTGGTAGACATTGAAAGCCATCTGAACTAGCAGCAAAATGTAATTCAGGAATATTTTTTACAGCAATTGACGAAAATTGTGAGCGAAAAGATGTATCACTAAAAACTATACAATTATTATCCAATTTTCCAAGTCCACCGAAAATACTTGGCAATTGATACCGCATTTCATTAAGTTGACTGCTAAAATACAGACTTTTTTTAATAAACGGTCTGTAAATACAATCAACAATCAAATCATCACAAAATTTATACTTAATTCTTTTTTTCAAATCTGCTTTAACTGCTCTTGTCCATTTAATGGACATATCTAAATTATCACCTTTTTGAGCGTTGTATTTTTTAATTAGATATTTGACTTTTTTTGATAACTGTTTTTTATCGTTATCATAAACCCACTCATCTCTATTAGTCACAACTCCAAGCGAATACAATCTAAAAATAGCGTTTTGTTTTTTATTTAATTTAACATCTTTGTCACAAACAGGCAAAAAGCTATCAAAATCATTATCTGTTTGATTAATCCAGTTATTATTTTTATCAGGAATAATTTTGTCAAATGGCAAGTCGTCAAATCTTTTTGATTGCAATAGCTCTAATTTTTCTTCTTTGCTTTCGCAGTTTGGAAGACGATAATAATTAATTTCACATTTTCTTAATTTTTTATCGTCTTTTTTTACTAAAATTAAAATAGCAACGCCTAGCGTAATACCAAAAACATTATCATTGCTGTCTGTGTTTTTACGCATATCACCGCCAAAATCGATAATATAAGCAAAATCAAACTCCCAGCCAATACACTTTCTAAAGCCATCAAAAGTACGACTATCGATAAATGAACTATTAGTTATAAAGGCAATAATGCCTTGTTCCTCATCTAATCTGTCAGAAGCCCAACGATAAAAACGTGAATACATATCATACAATTTTGTTTTTTGTGCGGTACTGTGTTCTATATAAGTGTCTTTAATTCGCCCATCAATACCGCCTATTTTCTTTTTAGTATCTTGATAATATTCACGGTTTTTATTATTATCATTTTCATTTTGTTGGTTAGCGTTATACGGTGGATTGCCAATAATGACAGATATTTTTTGCTCATTTTGCTTTTTTATCCGCGCAGTATTTTCGATACTTAAACCGAATAAATCTATTGTCGTACCTTTCAACTCAAATCCTGTATTATCTAGCGTATCTGTCCAGCAAAGATGGTCAAATTCAACGTAGTTTTTCATTTTTTGTTGGTAGGTGTATTCGATATTTAAGTAAGCAATGTAATACGGCAATAATCCAAGTTCATTGGCAAAAATATCATGCTTGTATTTATGGGCTAATCGATGTACTGGCAAATAGTCGATTAAATCACATATATATGTTCCTGTCCCTGTGCAAGGGTCTAAAATTTTAATTCCTTCGGCGGCTAACGACTTCTTAAAATGTTTCCCCAGTAAATAATCAACACTTTCAATTTGAAACTTAACACAAGCATGGGGAGTATAGACAATACCCATTCTGTCAGCAGCTTTAGGATTATAGGCTTTATAAAAATCCTCATAAATGCGTTTTAAGAAAATTTGTTTATCGTGATAATCCGCAATATTTACCGCATTTGATTTAATTACTTCATAATAAACTTTAATTTCAGTTAGCGTATTTCGTTTAGTCTCTTTTTTGAAAAAAGTTGACTCAACATCATACAGTTTTTTAGCGATATTATTTTCTTGGTGAAATTGACTATTATCAAATATGCTAGTAAAAATCTCTTCCGTTAAAATATGTTGCAATAGCATTTCATTGACATCCGCTAAGGTAACATCTTTGTTAATGCTGAGTTGGCAAATTTTTAGAAAATCAGTGCGAGTTTTTACAAATTCTGCGTTGATTTTTTCTTGCTCAATAATCATATCACGCAATATATTAAGGACACGCGGCAAATCATTTTTAAATCTTTCTACAGCAGCGTAAAACTCTTTTGTTTCTTTACTTTCGTAGCTAACAAATTCAGTTAATAATTTGTCGAGTTCGTCTTCGTTAGTTAATAACGCTGTTAAAATTCGTTTACCTTCTCTATACAAGATAGCTGTTTTATCATCTTGGAATAAGATATTAGTTAATGAATAGCCTGCATTAATTTTTTTTATAATTTCCTTTTCTAAATCAACATTGGCTTTACTTTCCCAGTACCCGCAATTATGTTGTAAAATATTTTTTAATAGTCCATCTGGACGAATTAAATCACTCTTTTTATTAGCAATATTTATTTCACTAATAACTAATAAATGACGTTTTTTAGCATAATGATTAAGCAAACTTTTAAATTCATCTTTAATTGCTTGTTCATGATCTTTCCCACTGTATAGATAAATTTCGTGAACGGCGTTGTGGTATTGGTTAATCGCTTGAATGGACATAAAAATAATATTAAAGTTTTTTTAGATAATCATAAGTAGCACTGTAACTACTGCCAATAACGTGTTTTTCGGCTACGTTTTCCAGAGCAACCCTAAGCAAAAGAGAAAGAGGCATATTTTCCAGTCCGAGCATACCTGAACTATTTTTAGCCAACCTTTCAATTTCGCGTAACGTATTTATTTCCAGTTTGTAGGTCATATCATCTAAAAGATCCTGTTGAGCCTCGCTTATTAAGCATTGTCATTTTTTACCTCTGCAACAACATAACGAAACCGTGCCATTAGTAGCCCATAAGATGATTAGGTTTATATGAAACCGATTATACCAGCCATGAATTCATACTATCCGATTAATCCATAGTCATGGGCGGCACTATTACCTAAGTACCGCCTCGTCGCAACGTTTTATTAGGCATAGAGGCAAGTCAGAAATCGTGCCGAAGCTCAAACATTAAAGTCCATGATGAACCATAAATTCTTGAGTCATTGATATGAATGCCGTTTATCATGGCTTTACTCTGTTTTGCGTACACAAGCGAAGTAATTATTAACCTCAGCGGGATAAAACACATTGAATTTATTGAGGTTACAGTGTGTTAGTCCATCGTCATTCCAGCATGGATGCTGGAATCCAGTCACAAGGATGTGAATTGATTGCCATCCTTGGCTCTGGATTGCGGCATCCCTGCCGCAATGACGGCACACCTTGATACTTAACAACTCCTTATCTAACTCAGGTTAATTATTAGGGTCGTCCAGATTCGAGAATCGTAGCCCCCATATCAGGAAACTTCTTTGCCATATTGTCGTGAAAAAGCTGGTTTAATTCTTCACAAGCCGCATGATACGCGGCTTTGTCTTGCCACATATTTGCTGGATTGAGATTTCGTTCATCCACCCCTGCAACGTGTTTAGGAACACGCAGATTATGCTCAGGAAGTAGCACCGTGTCTTCATCATGGATTTTGTTATGCTGTATGGCATGAACAATATTTCTGGAGGTAGCAATAGAAAATCGTCTGCCCGCAGGTGAACCCATAGGGCCGCCCGTCCAGCCTGTGTTGACCAGATAAACAGGAACATGATGATCGCGCAATTTGGCTTGGAATAAATCGAGATAGTATTTGCTTAACAGTGGAAAAAATACTTCACCAAAATAGGCACTGAAGGTAGGCTCAAAATCGTGCAGACTATTCGCCTCGGTACTGCCAATTTTGGTGGTGTAGCCTGCGGCAAAATAATACGCTGCCTGTTCATCTGTTAGTTTTGCCACGGGTGGCAACACGCCATACATATCGCAAGTCAGGAAAATAATTGCGTCGGGGTGTCCAGCGTGTTCAGCGGGATACACATCTTCAATAAACTCCATTGGATAGAGTCCGCGAATATTCTCCGCACCTATTTCAAAATTGGGGGTGCGATTATCATCTAATACCACATTTTCCATGATAGTGCCAAAACGTAGCGCGTCCCAGATTAGCTGCTCGCGTTCTCTGGTGATGTCATGCAGTTTTGCATAACAACCGCCTGCAATATTAAAAATCCCATTAGGTCCCCACGCATGACCATCATCACCGATAAGCAGACAATCTGGGTCAGCAGACAACGCCGTTTTACCCGTACCAGAAAGCCCTAAAAATAGGGTGACACGTCCTTCTTTTTTGGTAATATTCGCGCCGCAGTGCATGGTAAGAACGCCCTCCAGCGGAAGCAGGGTATTCATTGCGGTAAAAAATGCCTTCCATTGACAGCCGCCGTAGGTACGGTTTGCAATCAAAATCACTTGCTCATCCAAGTCGATGGCAATCACGCCATCACTATGAGTAGAATCACGCTCTGGATCAGTGACAAATGACGGAATGTTGAGTAATGTCCACGGTTTTTTACTGCCATCATGTTGTTCGCCTCTAATAAAAAAATTGCGTGCAAACAGGTGATGCCATGCGTATTTAGTCGCAAGGCGAATCGGTTGGCGATATTCGCTATCCTTACCCACATAAAGATCATCGGAGAAAAATAAGGGTTCGGCAAGGTTTTCTACATGGCTCATGACTTTATCCGTGAGCGCGAGAAAAACATCACGCGGCATTTCTTTATTGACCGAATTCCAGTTAATTTGTGAAGAATATTTTCCTGCAACGATGTATCGATCAGCGGGCGAGCGTCCTGTGCGATTTGTGTCAACACAGAGCGTGCCATTTGAGGCGAAACGCGCATTAATAGGGGCTTTGCATTCTCGTTGAATGGCGTGTTCAATAAGCCCTATGTCGCTTATTGGTCGTCTAAAGC
>Ga0194060_10001348_pt1 | contig 17515 bp, 17 predicted proteins | sample SepL225m_MetaG_FD_163427 | JGI IMG/M metagenome (GOLD analysis project Ga0194060, IMG submission 163427) | Anoxic zone freshwater microbial communities from boreal shield lake in IISD Experimental Lakes Area, Ontario, Canada - Sep2016-L222-5m | ecosystem: Environmental > Aquatic > Freshwater >...
TACAGTTCGAGCATTCGCCAATGTTTCCTTTGCCTTTTCCAAAACCTCCTTACCACTTGCTGGTCGTGCCATATACCCACCTCCTTTTAGGGTATATTATAACACTTTTGTTTTAGAAATGGAATAAATCCCATATAAGGGGGATATTGGATGTTTTTTGGCCGAAAAAAGAGGCTCCTTTTTGTCTTAAAGAGCCTTTTTTTTCAGGGTATGGATTTATTGAGCATCCGGATGGGGGAGAGGATATTTTTGTCCATTACTCAAACATTATTTCTGATCAGGAGCTCAAGTTCCCGAAACAGAGCACTGAGGTTGAATTCGACATAGAGGATAGCGGAAAAGGGTTGCAGGCAAAAAACGTTCACGAAATCAGGAACTATTCCTGAGTATCGCTTCAAAAAATATCCCCACCGCTTACTTTATAGTTACCTCAGAAGACTTGTCACAGTTTCTGTTGTGCGAGGTACATTCTTAATTCCCCCTTTACGGTGTTTATCGGTTTTGATTTTTCAAGGCATTGTGATTATTATGAGCCCGATGCTTTTATACGGCACATGATGTCGAACCATTCAAAAGGAGATCAAGATGACCAAAACAGCAAAAATAATGAAGATGAGTCGTGTGCTATTGTTCAATTGTCATACGGCTCTCTTCGTTGTCATAACTCTTTTTCTCTATTGTAGTCCGGTATTGGCCCAAAAGCCCAAAGGTGCCCCTGATGGCGGGAAATTGCTTGATATGACCTATGTTTTTGATGAAAATACCATTTATTGGCCGACAGCCGAGCCATTCACCCTGTCAAAGTTGGACTGGAAAGTCAATGCGGGTGGCTGGTGGTACGCATCCAACAATTATGGTGCTTCTGAACATGGCGGTACTCATGTGGATGCGCCTGTTCATTTTGCCGAGAAGGGGAGAACCATCGATCAGATACCCCTGAACGAATGGATTGGGCAGGCAGTGAAAATTGATGTGGTCTCAAAATGTTTAAAGAACCGGAATTATCAGTTGACGGTAAAAGATGTGCAACAATGGGAAGAAAAAAATGGCAGACTGCCCGAGAATGTATGGGTTCTTATGTATACAGGTATTGATACCAGATATTATCCCGACAGAAAAAAAGTTTTGGGGACGGCAAAAACCGGAAAAGAGGCACTGCCTGAATTGAGTTTCCCCGGATTTTCAGCAGAGGTTGCAGAATTTTTGGTTACCAGGAGAAATATCAAAGGAATAGGTCTTGATACACCAAGCATTGATCATGGAAAATCAAAAGATTTTCAGGTGCATCGGATCTGTTTTGCTGCCAATAAACTTGCCATTGAAAATATTGCAGCTCTTGACAAGTTGCTGGCAAAGGGAGCAATGCTCTATGTCATTCCGATGCTTATCAAGGATGGCACTGGCTCGCCAGCTCGTATTTTTGCGTTGCTGCCTTAAACGTTCTTTGATGATTGTAAATATTTTTTGAATCTATAATCCCTTGGGTTATGCTCAGGAAGCAGACAAGATTTATGTGAACTACTCCCTCGACGTTCTGCTTCGAGCTCGTGTATTCCCCCGATCTATTGCTCTTGTGGAGGGGCCATGAGTCAGCACTGCTCCTTATGGTCATTGCACAATCAGGTTCAGATATGACAACAGGGAGAGTTCGGTGCAGTACGTTCTCTCTTTAGCTCCTTCTTCTATGCAAAATTACTGCAAAATGACCTGATCCCGAAGGTGCCCGGGAGTTTGAACCCTTCACCGTAAAGGGTGCCGATCTGTTCACCAAAGTAGTGAGCCCTCGCTTCGAGAGCGGTGAGAAATTCTCGGCGTTTGATCAAGGTGTTTGCCTCCTCTTCAGCTCCCTCCTGGTAAAATTGTGTACGAAAGGCAAGGATTCCTTTTCTTGAGGCCTTGAACGTTTTTGTGATGTCAACAATGATGTCTGGTTCAAGGTGCTTGTACTGGAGATAGTAGAGGATGTGTTTGGGACGGTGGGGCTCTTGTGCTTTTCCGTTTATAGTAGTTGTGACCTGTTGCAGTCCGGCATAGTAACAGGCATCGGTGACAAGTCTTGAGGCTTTAATGTGGTCGGGATGGCGTTCATCAGGAGGGTTGGCAAAGACCACCGTTGGTTGTAACTCTCTTATAACCGTTATAATTTCAGCAATGTTCTCCTCGGTATGGAAAAGTTTTGAGTCGCCAAGATTCAGGGTGATACGACTGTTGTACCCCATAAGCTTTGTAGCAGTCTCAGCCTCATTTTTTCTTGTTTCAGGGGTGCCGTGTGTTCCCATTTCTCCTCTTGTGAGGTCACAGACAGCGACGGATTCGCCCTCTTCAATAATTTTAAGGAGTGTTGCTCCGCAAGAGAGCTCCACATCATCCGGGTGGGCACCAAATGCAAGCGCATAAATTGTTTGGGATGATTGTTTCAATTGTCCTGTATATTGTTGTTCTATAAAAAATACTGATAACAAACCTCTTCTGACTGATGCTCAAAGTAAAGATAGTTCGTCTTAACAAACAAGCGATAGTGCCGGTTTATGCGACTGCTCATGCCGCAGGTATGGATATTTCAGCCTGCCTTGACGCGCCGGTGACGCTTGCCCCCTTTTCAACCATGCTCGTTCCATCCGGTTTTGCCATTGAGCTTCCTGAAGGGTATGAAGCGCAACTCCGACCCCGAAGCGGGCTTGCTCTTCGTTCAATGATCTCTCTTCCCAACTCTCCGGCGACCATTGATGCCGATTATCGTGGAGAGGTCAAGGTGATTCTCATCAATTATGGTAAAGAGCCCTTTACGGTGAACCATGGAGACCGTATCGCCCAAATGGTGGTGGCAAGGGTTGAGCAGATTTATTTCGAAGAGGTTGGTGAGCTTGCTCCAACCGTTCGTGGCGCACAGGGGTTTGGACATACCGGAACAGGGAGGCAGGAAGCGTAGCTTCAAAACTGAGCGAAGTATCCATCATGGAACGGTGACTTCGCCCAGCTTGAGTTGTACTGGATTATCTGACTCAGAGGTAATTTACTCTGAGAGAAGTGGCTGCCACCGCCCTTCCGACAAGTAAACGCCTTTGTAGCCGGTTCAGCGTTTTAAACATTTTTCGGTTCAATCACCTTGACGGCTGGCTGAAAAACAACCTCTTTTGCGGCGACAGAGGAAGGTGTTGGCCCTTTAGGAGTGAAGCGTATCTCCGTAACATCTTTTTTAGAGCGATTGTCACGATTCCCCATCGCTCCTGGCATAAAGGAGTTGTTCATGAGCTGCCCAAGTCCCGCACTGACATTGTTGAAAAGGTTCTGAATCTGATTTGCACTGCCAGCAGCATTCATGTTTTCGAGCAGGCTGGTCCATAATTTTCCAAGATCCTGAAAGGAGTTCTGTCCCAAACCGGAAACACCATCAATCACCTGTCCTGAAACAGAGCTGACGTTGTTAATGATCTCCTGCACCGGTTGCGAATTGATGGTAGCGGCAACACCATCAATCAGTTGCCCGGTAGCAGAGCTGACTGAGTTAAAGACTCCCTGAATCGACTCTGCATTGATCGTGGAGGTGACACCGTTAATCAATTGTCCTGTGACGGTGCTTACCGAGTTGATAACACCCTGCACTGGCTCCGACTGAATAGTTGCGGAGACACCCTCAATGATCTGTCCAGTTGTTGAGCTTACCGAACTGATTGCTTCCTGTACCGATACAATAGTTGAATCAATAAGGGAGCCCATGCTTCCGATAAGTTGAGCCATGTCACCATTTCCGGCACCGGTTTCCGTATCTTTTAGTGATGCAGGTGTGCCTGCCGGGTTGCTGAGTTCTTCTGCGGCCATAATTATAAAGTATATTGATGGTGGGTAGTTGGATGGTATTTTTTTGAATATAACAACTTATTTACTAAGGTCATTCACCTTAAGCAGCCCTTTTTATGGAGAGGTAATTGCGGGGAGTATGCCAAAGCCGGTACCTGAGAAGCTCACATCTGGCTAAAAGATTTTTTCAAAATGATTTATTCAGTTCCCATATCTACCGAGAAGCTTTTCCGCAACCAGTTTTCCGCTGAGCGCAGCACCCTCCATGGAGGCGAGATAGTGTTGATCAGTGTAGTCACCGGCAAGAAAAAAGTTTTTTACGGGGCTGATCTGATCTGGACGGAATTTGTCGACGTCCGGCACCGCCTTGTAGACAGACTGGGGAATTTTAACAATAGTTGATTTAAGCAGTTTGGCATCTCGTGACTTCGGGAAGCGATTATGAATCTCTTTTACGACGAGATCGGTAATAAAGCCGTTTGGCATATCAAGCAACTGATGGGCTGGAGCAAGGACCAGACTCATGACACTGCCTCCATTGGCACTTCCCATTCCACTCTGGAAATCGTCAGGACAGGTGATTGAGACATCGGCAAAGGTCGCAAAAAGCGTACCTTGAGAAAACATGAGGTTATCGGTGTCGGTTATTTTGCGGTCAAACCAGAGTTGGCAGTTGATGACAGGACTGCCAACAAATTCGTGCAGGTTGCGAAAATATTTGTGTTCAAGCCATTCAAGAGGCAGGATTTTTTTAAGGTTGTGGACAGGCAAGGCTGATATGTAGGCATCGGCAGTAACCTTATGGCCATCCATGAGGAGAGCCTCCCTGATGGTAGTATCGCCGTTCAGCTCAAATCGGTTAAGTTTTGCATCCACAAAAATGCGACCACCTTTGCTTTGGATGTACTGACGCATCGGTTCAATCATCGAATCGCCGGGATTTTTACGGAAAAAGGCAAACCTTGTAGCCGTGTAATTTGTGCCGAAATAGTTGAAAATGGTAATCATCGGGCGGGCACTGATCACATTTGGCTCGATGAAGTTCATCGCCAGAGCAATTGCACGCCACAGTTTCTGAAGCGAGTGCTCCGAAATCCCCTTTAATCGATGCCATTCCGAATAGGTCATGCAATCCTGGCCGCGGAAATAGGTTTCGTTACCAGTGATTGCAGGATAGAGCCCTTTGATCAGAGAAATTTTATCCCAGAGTGTCAAAAAGTCGGTTTGCAGGCAACCAACAATCTCTCCCCATGGACTGCGCAGATTTGCCTTTCCAAAGACCGACTGTTTACCATTTTCTTCAGCGTAGATAAGCGAGTGCTCTTTCCACTGATAGTTGTCTTCAGCACCGACCCGTTTCAAATAGCTCTGAAGCTGTTCGTAGCCACCAAAAACGATATGCAGCCCCGATTCTATAGAGTCGCCATCACTATCCTTCCAAACTGAAACTTTCCCCCCAAGCACCTTGCGTTTTTCATAAATCTCTACGGTATGGCCTTTATCGACAAGCTCCACCGCTGCGGCAAGACCAGCGACTCCGGCGCCGAAAATTGCTATTCTCATCTGTATTTAGGGATCAGTGCTTTAAGTGACATATAGAGATATTTTTATGCTTGCTTTATTGCGAAAAACCTTTTCCGCTGAAAACATTGTTCTTAACCAGGTGTTTCTCTCTTTTCGTAAAATCAGGACGAAAGATATTGAAATTTTTCCGATTTGGAAGAGTATCCTGAAAAGAAGAGCTACAAGGGGATGGAGCTATGGATAAAAGGGAGGTGGCTGTGATGAGTTGAGGCAATACGACCTTTAAATGGTTATGGCTCGCTGTCAGGTGAGGAGCTGGATGAGCCTTACCAATAAATTGTTGACTTGCGAACTATTATGCACCGTATGCTTCACTCAATGAATGAAAATCGTGCTATCACCTAAATTAATTAAGATATTTGCTATGTATTTTATGAATTATTAAGAAATGGATTGTTTTTTTCTTACTTTTATGTAATTTCTCCCAACATTGAAATGGAATAGTATTTATGTCTGGCCATCTTGATCTCATCGATCTTAAAATTATTGAGTCTCTTGGAGAGAACGGCAGGGTACGGCTGAGTGAGCTTGCTGAAGTGGTTGGACTTTCGATTCCTTCAGTCAGCGAGCGGCTCGACAAGTTGCAGAAGGGGGGTATTATCAAAGGTTTTACCATGGATGTCGATGAGCGGCAGCTTGGCTTTGATATTCATGCTTTTGTCAGGGTTCGGATTGATTCGTCCAGGCACTATAAGTCATTTATGGAGCATGTGATGAAAGAGGAGGAGATTATGGAGTGTTTTTCAGTTACTGGTGAGGGATCACATATTCTGAAGGTGATGACCCATAATACCGCTTCACTTGAGCAGTTCCTTTCACGAATCCAGAGTTGGCCTGGTGTTTTGGGAACCAATACAAGCTTTGTGCTTTCCCAGTTAAAGAAAAATAAAAAAATCTGTGCTGAAATAGTGCGGAAAAATCTCCAGGATCGACAGGTACTGACAACTTTTGATGAGAAGAGATCGAAAAAATAATACGAAAAGAGGATTATTCTCAAAGGCAAACAAGCCAATATCATGCAATCAAACAAGGAGGCTCTTTTGAACAGTGATAGTAAAATTCCGGTTTCGACCTACTTTGGTTCGATGACTTTTGATCATAAGGCCATGCGTGCAAAACTGCCTAAAGAGGAGTTTGTTGCATTGCAGGATACGATCAAGGCTGGTAAAAAAATTACTTCTGAAATAGCCGGAGTGGTGGCACATGGGATGAAAGAGTGGGCCATGGAGCAGGGCGCTACCCATTACACCCACTGGTTTCAACCGATGACAGGCTCTACGGCAGAGAAACATGACGCGTTTTTATCAATTGATCGCGATGGAACACCTATCGAGCGCTTTTCAGGCGAGCAACTGATCCAGGGTGAGCCTGATGCCTCAAGTTTCCCGTCAGGCGGTATGCGTACCACTTTCGAAGCGCGTGGATATACGGCATGGGATCCCTCCAGCCCTGCATTTCTCATGAAAGGAGGCAAGGATCTTACCCTTTGTATTCCGACCGTTTTCATCTCCTATCACGGCGAAGCGCTTGATGCAAAAACGCCGCTGTTGCGCTCAATGGAGGCGGTCAGCAAGTCGGCGATCAGACTGCTTGAGGTGCTTGGTGTTACCGGTGTTTCTCGGGTAAAAACCTATGCGGGTATCGAACAGGAGTATTTCTTGATCGACAAAAAGTTCTACTCCGAGCGTCCTGACCTGGTGATGTGCGGACGTACACTTCTTGGCGCGCTTCCTCCAAAAGGGCAGCAGCTTGAGGATCACTATTTTGGTGCTATCCCTGACCGAGTGCTTGAATTTATGCAGGATGTAGAACATGAACTCTATCTGCTCGGCATTCCAGCCAAAACTCGTCACAACGAGGTGGCTCCTCACCAGTTTGAGATTGCTCCGATTTTTGAAGAGGCCAATATTTCAGTTGACCACAATCTGCTGGTGATGGAGGTGATGAGAAAGATTGCTGACAAGAGAGGTTTTGCCTTGTTGCTGGCTGAAAAGCCTTTTGCCGGTATCAACGGCTCCGGCAAGCACAATAACTGGTCAATAGGTACCGATACCGGCATTAATCTTCTTGATCCGGGTGATACTCCTGAAAAGAATGTCCACTTCCTTGTTTTCCTTGTTGCAGTTCTTAAAGGTGTGTACAAGAGGGCGGATGTTTTAAGGATGTCGATAGCGAGCATGGGTAACGACCACCGTCTTGGTGCCAATGAGGCTCCACCGGCTGTGGTAACTGTTTTCCTTGGCGAACTGCTCGAAAAGGTGCTTGATGCCATTGAGAGCGGTAAGGTGGACCTGAAAACTGAAAAACAGGTGCTCAATCTTGGCCTTTCACAGGTTCCTGTGGTCAACAAGGACTATACCGATCGCAACCGTACATCACCGTTCGCCTTTACCGGCAACAAGTTTGAATTCAGGGCTGTTGGCTCCTCCCAGGCCACCTCTGTTCCGAATATGGTGCTGAACACTCTCATGGCAGAGGCCGTTGATGATATGGCTGATGCAATTCTTGCAAAAATCAAGGCAGGGAAGGAGCGGGATTCTGCAATTCTTGAAACTCTCCGTGAGCAGATTACGGCCACCAAGCCGATCCGTTATCAGGGTGATAACTACGCAGAAGCACTTCAGCAGGCAGCCAAAGAGAGAGGTTTGCCGAACCTGAAAAACACGCCGCAGGCGCTCAGAACCCTGCTGAAGAGGGATGTTCAGCAGATGTACATAAAGTATGGTGTGTTGAGTGAACAGGAGATTGATGCTCGTCTGCATATTCGTCTTGAACGCTATGTCAAGGGCATTGATATTGAAGCTCGTACGTTGCAGCTCATGTTGAAGACCTTTGTTATTCCTGATGTTTCAGAATATCAGGGGAGCATTGGCAGCTCATTCAATAATCTGGCGGCGGCGGCTGAAGCGATCGGACTCTCTGGCAAGTCACTCAAAAGCCAGGCTGATCACCTCAAGTTACTTGCGGAAAATCTTTCAACATTGATTGATATGTCAGGTGAGCTTGATGAGGCGATTGAAAAAATTGAGACGCTTGGGGCTGAGTTTGACAAGGCTGATTATTGTGCCGACACACTGCTTCCGTTTATGCTGAAGATTCGTGTTGTTGCTGACAGACTGGAACAGATGGTTGATCGCAGTCGCTGGCAGCTTCCTACCTATTCTGAAATGTTGTTTGAACACTGATTGCTTTTATCAGATGCTGACAAAGTGGGCCTGCTTTTGCGGGCTCTCTTTGTTTCAGGAAAAAATATTTTATTGCAATCGTTGAGTTAAGCCTTATTTTCAGCATCATGTTACTTCCTCTCCAACCTAATAATAATAACGTACTGACATGCCAGAGGTTTTTCACTATCCCATGAGTTATTCTGCCTTTTGGCTTGATTATTATTTTATCATAACATGGTGCTTGAGTATGCTTTTTCTTGCATTGGTATGGGCACTTTTTTTTCGATTCGGTAAATTTTCTTACGGCGTTGATTTTGGTTGTTTCTGGAAAACGGCAGTACTCATTCTCTGCACAACAGTATCGCTTGGCGTGCCGAATTACTATAACACCCGTTTTGTCGGTGAGCATGGCCAGGATGGAGATTCTGTAAAAATTGCGGACGAAAAGCTGCTCTCTATAGATCGTAAAGGGAACCAAAAACAGCTTGCACTTGCCGATATCACAGCCATCTACCAGGAGAATATTACCTATAATCCGCCTCCGAAAATCTTTATTGTAGCAGCAAAATCCTCTGTCAGGGACTCTCTCTTTGTAACCACCAATCTTCTTGAATACAGGCGTTTTCTTGCCGAGCTGTCAAAAAGAACCGGTATAAAAGCCAGGATCCGTTGAAAATTCTGGAGATCTGAGTATGTTTTTTCCCGAATCAAAGCTCTCTCCCGGGAGGTTGCTTTTTGTTGTAGAAGCAGGCAATACAACAACATCTTTTGTCGTTTTCAAGGGTTGTGAGATTCTTGAAGTGCTCGGGGTTTCAACAAAAAGTCTTTCGGATCATGATGCTTGTCGAAGTACTTTAGAACCGATCATCAGAAGATATCCAGAGCTTTGTGATGCTGCAATTTGCAGTGTTGTTCCCTTTCTTGAGAAGATAACCGAAGAGTACCTTCGTCATCATCTGACCGGTACAATTCTTACAGTTTCTGCGTCACTTATCCTGCCCTTCAAGCTTCATTATGTTTCACCCGCCTCTTTTGGCGCTGACCGTCTTGCGCTTTGTGCAATGAGTCAGAGTCTTTATCCTGAAGATGCAGTCATTGCGCTTGATCTTGGCACAGCCATTACCGTGGATGTACTCAGCTCCACGCGGCACTACCTCGGTGGATTGATTATGCCTGGTCTTGATCTTATGGCAAAGGCATTGCATGAGTATACGGCACGGTTGCCCCTTGTTGCTCTTGAGCGTCCAGAAACTCTTCTTGGCTGCTCAACGGTTGATGGTATCAGAAACGGAATCATTCATGGAACAGTGTCCAGTCTTGATGGACTCATCGAAAAGATTCAACAATGGCTCGATGAAAAGCATCATGAGAAGCGGGTGAGAGTGCTGGCCACCGGTGGAAATGCCCCTTTTCTTGCCAGCGTGCTCTCTTCACCTCTGGAGGTTGAAGAGCTGGCGGTTGTCAAGGGGACTCGCTATCTTTTTTCCCTTAACGCTGAAGCTCCTGACTGAACAGCCTCTGTGCATCCGCTATAGCCTGGAGTGTCTGCTGGTCGTCAACATTCTCATTGAGCAAAAAAGCCTCTCCGATATTTTTCAGCAGCACAAAACGAAGCTTTTTGTTCTGTTTCTTTTTGTCAGAGAACATACTTTCAAGAAGCATGTTGCCCTCAATATCAAGAAACCTGCGTTTCAAAACCCCTTTTGGAAAGAGAAATTTTCGCAAAAGAGCAAGCCCGCGATCGAGTGATGCATGGTTCAGAAAACCAAGGTTATGCGATAAAAAGAGGGCGCAGACCATACCGATGGTGACCGCTTCACCATGACGCAGGTAACGGTATTCAGCCAGCTTTTCAAGTCCGTGGGCAAAGGTGTGGCCGAAATTTAGCGTTGCCCGTAATCCTTCGGTCTCCCTGAAATCCTTTTCGACCACATCGTCTTTGATAAATGCGCTTCGTTTTACCGCTTCAGTCAGATATGGCTCCTTCAGTTTTGTAATATCGCTGAAATGAAGTTCAAGAAAGCTGAAGAGCTGCTCGTCAGCAATAAAGCCATATTTAACAACCTCAGCCATTCCTGCGTAAATTTCACGCTGAGGCAGGGTAAGAAGATATGAGGGATCAATCAGTACCAGAGTTGGGGAGTGAAAAAACCCTATCAGATTCTTGCCAAGCGGGTGGTTGATCGCCACTTTTCCGCCAATGGAGCTGTCCGTCATGGCAAGCAGGGTTGTGGGGAGCTGTATCACCGGAATTCCCCGAAAATAGCTGGCGGCAATAAAGCCACCGAGATCGCCAACAACTCCGCCACCAACGACCAGCAGGTTCCAGCTCCGGTCAACATCAGCCTCAATCATGCTTCCATAGAGTCGAAAAGCAACCCCGAAGCTTTTCGAAGCCTCCCGTGCCGGAACGACCAGCTCTTTGAACTGAAACTCCTCATCGTGAAGTTGTTTAAGAATTTTGTCGCCAAACAGCTTTCGGGTATGGTCATCGAAAAGAACCACGCTCTTTTTTGCAAGCCCATGGGCTTTAAACAACTCTGCCAGCCCGGCAATAACCGGTGTTTCAACTCTGATGGTGCTCACGATGGTATTTTGTTTATTGATCTTCGGCGGTTGTTGAGGCATTACGAAGATATCGCTCAATTTTTCGGGTCAGCTCCTCGACGGTCGATCCAATGCGCTTGATATCAGTTTCAACGGTAATCTCCGCAGATTCATAGCGAAGCCTCCTTTGTGCAAGAATGGCAGTAATCTTTTCTTCAATCTCTTCACGTGAAAGCTTGCTGCCATTTTCTCCTCTCAACAACGGGCGGTCACTTTTGTTGCTGAGTCGCCTTGCAACTGTTTTTACAGGTGATTTCAGATAGACCAGGGTGCCGGATTTCTGGATAAGTGCCCAGGATTGGTCGTTCTCCAGCACTCCACCGCCAAGAGAGATGACCATATTTTTTCGTGCTACAATCCTGTCGAGAGTCATCTTTTCAAGATTTCGGAAGAACGTCTCCCCATCCTCTGCGAAAATATTGGTAATAGATTTGCCAGCACTCTTTTCAATAGCTTGATCAAGATCGATAAACTCATAGCCGAGCGAATTAGCCAGTAACGGGCCTATCGTCGATTTACCGGATCCGCTGAGTCCAGTCAAAAAAATAAGTGAGTGTTGCTTGTTCACTGGTATTTGTTCAATAAAAATCTGTTACACTCGGCCGTGCGATAACATTATCAATGGCGTTGTACCAAAATAAACAAAATCCGGCATTTCCCTTTTTCACATTATCTGGTTTTTGCTACAGAACGTACCATATTAGCGGTATTTTTATGGTATATGCTTGGGTTTTATGATGATAGAGAGCTTTATTGAGACCAGTGAATCAAATATTACGGAAATGAGCCATCAGACTTTTTCATATCAAGAAGCAATACAGATCACTCTACAAAGCGACTGTTGTTGTTCTTCCTGTGATGCCAGAAGGCGAAACAAGCGATTATCGACATAGTTGTCCTGCCGTGCAGGATAATGTATGAAAATCGAAGCCAGCTTTTTCGTCATCCAGAAAGCTGGCTTTTTCTTTTACTGAATTATTTATCGACAAAAACACACAACAAAAAAAAGGGGAACAAACTATGAAAAAGATTCTTTCACTTGCAGCAATGTTTGCAGTCTTATCGTACGCATCATCAGCTTCGGCTGAGGTGAAGTTCGGTGGGGAAGCTTCTGTCCGTTTGAGAGATGACTTCGCTCACACAAAGTCAACCGCAGGCGTAACAACCAACCCGCAGGATCAATATTTTCAGTACAGGGTACGCCTTAAACCTTCAGCCGATCTTGGCGATGGCTACTACTTCAAGGCATTAGTCCAAAATGAAGCAGTTGCTGGCAGTTGGCAGACTTTAGCCGCGTCAAATACTGAACAGTATAATTTTCAGGCCTCGCAATTCTACTTTGGACATAACGATGAAAGCAGCCACTGGGTATTTGGCCGTATTCCCCTTGGAAGCCTCGATAACCCGATTCTTGATCTGACACTCTATGCGATTCCTGGTGCTGGTCCTCAAGGTACAACATTGTATCCAGTAGATACGCCAATCTCTACAAACCACTTTGATCGTCTTCTTGGTTTCAACTATGGTGTCAAGCTTGGTGATGGTGAGCTGAACGCCGTGCTTGTCAATTTTGACAATCTTTCAACCTCAGCCGCAGCAACTCCAACTGCACCCAACGCAAACAGGGGATTATTAAACGATGGTTATGGCCTTGTTGCAAGCTATAAGACAAAGATTGGTGATGTTACCGTTGTGCCGCAGGCCTTTGCAACCTTGACTCACCTTTCAGACGGGCGCCGCCCATACTCCTTTGGAACACAGGCATTTATTCCGACAGGCAAGTCAAAGGTCTTGCTCAGTGGCTTTTATACGGCAAACAATAATACCATCTATGATGGATCTTTGAAGGACTACAGTGGCTATATCTTCAGGGTCAAGGGTGAATCAGGTTCCGCTCTCGCCTGGATTGATTACAACAAGAGCAAAGACAGCACCAACAGTAAAGATTACAACAATACCTTTCTCTGGGCGCAGTATAAATTCGGAATTCATGAGTCGGCTGCGGGTAACTTCAGTCTGACCCCGACGCTGAGATATCGTCTCTCAAGCTCAACGACAGCAACAGGTGCGACTACAGATAACAACCTTTTCCGGACGGAGCTTTATGCGACCGTGACCTTCTGAAGTCTCTCTCCGGCATCCGGGCATCTGTTGAGTAAAGTCAAATGGGGACTTTAGGGGTGAGTGTGTGCATCTGATCTCATCAGGGGGGCCCGGATGTTTTTTTAGAAGGCGATGTGGGTGAGTGGTCTAAGCCAAGGGTCTGCAAAACTCTTTATCACAAGTTCGAATCTTGTCATCGCCTCAGTTTATGACATCCCGCGATTTCCTCCTGACATTCGGGAGGCTGAAGAAAAGTGTTTTCGGGTTCATTTTTTTTCAGCCTCTCCCGGATGTTTTGTTTTATCTTTTCTTCTACCATATTTACGGTATTTTATGTCATAAGGTTTGGAAAGCTGGCAGGCAATCAGGTTTATTGAAGGTCATGGTTTTTTAACGTCATCTCAATGCTTTTTTTGCCTTGTCATGATCAGGAACATTATTTACTGTAATATCTTAAATATTGGAGAGTATGGCGGAACTTGTGCCTGGTGCTGCGCCACTGAACAGGGATGGAGTGTTGCGTCAAAAGCAGCCCGACTACTATCTGCTTCGTTTAAAGGCGATTGCCGGTGATCTGACGGCCACTCAATTGGCCTGTATTGCACTGGTTGCCGAACGATATGGCAAAGGGGTTGTTCATCTCTCAACCCGTCAGGGGGTTGAGATACATCATGTGCATAAGGATGATCTGGAGGGTGCGCGTCTTGTGCTTCAGACGGCAGGGGTACAGATGGGCGCATCGGGAAATCGGGTGCGGGTGATTGTGGCCTGCCCGGGAAATGCCACCTGCAAGTGGGGAGCGATTGAGACCAAAAAAATTGCGACAGAGCTTGATACCCGATTTTTTAATCTGGAGGCACCCTATAAATTCAAGATGGCCGTAACGGGCTGCGCCAATAATTGCACCAAGGCAAATGAAAATGATATTGGTGTCAGAGGTGCCACAGAACCGAAGTGGATTTCAACATTATGCACTGACTGCAAGTCGTGTGTCAAGTTCTGTCCTGCCAAAGCGATTGAGCGTTTGGGAGAAGGCAGCGGGGCTGACGGCTGTCGGTATAACGTTGATCGAGATATTTGCATCAATTGCAGTATCTGCACGAAGCAGTGCCCCTCAAAGGCGTGGATTACCGCCAGGCAGGGCTATACCCTTTTTATTGGTGGAACAATGGGTAAAACCCCCCGTTTTGCTACCATGCTGAAGAGAATAGTCGAAAGTGAGGAGGAGATCTACGATTTGGTCGAGAAAGCATTAACCTGCTACCGGACTCATGGCCGTAAAAAGGAGCGCTTTGGTCTTATGATTGATCGTATCGGGATTGACAAGGTGAGGGCGGAGATTCTTGGAGAGAGTTGATGATTTTTTTTATGGAAACGAGATTGCAACAGTTATGAGCAGGGAAGAGGCTGAACGATTGAGTAACGAACTCTCCGGAAAGTCGCCGGATGAGATTCTTGTTTGGGCTGCGGCATTTTTTAAAGCTGGAGAGTCTGCTTTTGCGTCAAGTTTGGGCGCGGAGGATCAGGTGATTACCGATATGCTGGTAAAGGCAAAGCTCCCGATACCAATCTTTACTCTCGATACAGGGAGACTTCCGCAGGAGAGCTACGATCTGCTTGATGCAACCCGCAAGCGCTATAGCGTACCGGTGGAGGTGCTCTTTCCAGATGCAACTGATGTCGAGCCGATGCTGCTCAGCCACGGAGCTAACCTCTTTTATGAGAGTGTGGAGCTGCGTCGGGAGTGCTGCCGCGTCCGAAAAGTGCTGCCGCTTGCAAAGAAGCTTGCAACTCTGAAGGGGTGGCTCTGCGGGTTACGTCGTGAACAATCCGTCACCAGAACAGCCATCGCCCCTGTGGAGTGGGATGAGTCGTTTGGACTCTACAAAATTAACCCGCTTGCCGATGTGACGGAAGCGGTGCTCTGGGAGTATATCAAGAGCCACAACGTCCCCGTGAACGCTCTGCACCATCGGGGATATCCAAGCATTGGCTGTGCACCATGCACCAGAGCGGTCAACCCTGGCGAGGATATCCGCGCCGGACGCTGGTGGTGGGAGCACCCTGAACACAAGGAGTGCGGGCTGCACCGAAAACCATTGTAACATTTATTGATAACAGAACAAGTATGGATCATCTTGACAAACTTGAGGCGCAGAGCGTCTATATCCTCCGCGAAGCCTATCGTGAATTTAAAAGCCTCTGCATGCTCTGGTCGATCGGCAAAGACAGCACCGTGATGCTCTGGCTGGCCCGGAAGGCTTTTTTCGGACATGTTCCCATTCCGCTTGTTCATATTGATACCCACTTCAAGATTCCTGAGATGATTGAGTATCGTGACCACTTTGCCCTTGAGTGGAACCTCAATATGATGTATGGAGAGAACAGCGAAGCGCTTGCCGGAAAGTCCACCTTTCCCGATGGCAACGCCGACCGCATCACCTGCTGCAAATATCTTAAAAGTGAAGCGCTGAAACACACCCTGTCGGGCGAGTGGCCCCGTTATCGAATCGACCATGAGCAGCGCCGGTATGTTCAGGATGAGGGGAGAGAACCCTATACAGGAGTGATAGTCGGTGTCAGGGCTGATGAAGAGGGGAGCCGATCCAAGGAGAGATATTTTTCACCTCGCGACAAAGATAACGTCTGGGATGTGGGCGATCAGCCCCCCGAGTTCTGGAACCAGTTCAAGACTGATTTTGCGCCCGGGACCCACGTCCGAATTCACCCGCTGCTTGACTGGACTGAACAGAACATCTGGGAATATATCGAACGGGAAAAGATTCCGGTGGTTTCGCTCTACTTTAACCAGGGAGAGGGCATTCGCTATCGCTCACTCGGCTGCTATCCCTGTACCAATTCGGTCAATTCGGATGCTCGAACGGTTCCCGAGATTATTGAGGAGCTGAAAAGTGGCAAATTTTCGAACATTGCCGAGCGGTCAGGGCGTGCCCAGGATGCTGAAGATGGTGGCCTGGAAACGCTGCGGCGTGACGGGTATATGTAAAAGTTGATAATTGACAATGGACAGTTGACAATTGTCCATTATTCATTGTCCATTGTCAATTGACAAATGGATTAACATTTTTTTGTTGAGATATGAGTGGACGTGCGCAGATGAATATTGTGATAGTAGGTCATGTCGATCATGGTAAAAGCACGGTGATTGGCCGACTGCTTGCTGATACGGGGACATTGCCAAAAGGGAAGCTGGAGGCGGTGAGGGAGAGTTGTCGGAGGAATTCAAAACCGTTTGAGTATGCCTTTTTGCTTGATGCGCTGAAGGATGAGCAGGCTCAGGGGATCACCATCGACATGGCCCGCTGCTTTTTTAAAACAGCGGCTCGCGACTATATCATCATCGATGCGCCCGGCCATATCGAGTTTTTGAAAAACATGATTACCGGTGCCTCGCGGGCGGATTCGGCGTTGCTGGTGATTGACGCTGATGAGGGTATCAAGGAGAACTCAAAGCGTCATGGTCAGATGATGTCGATGCTTGGCGTCAAGCAGGTGACGGTGCTGGCCAACAAGATGGATCTTGTCAATTTCAGCGAAGAGGTTTTTGAAAAGCTGAAGGCCGACTACACTGCCTTCCTCTCGCAGATCAACGTCACGCCCATCAGCTTTATTCCGGTCAGCGCCCGTGAGGGCGACAATATTGCCTCTCGCTCCGAACGGATGCCCTGGTACAAGGGATATACCGTGCTTGAGCAGCTTGATCAGTTTGTCAGCGACAAGGAGCTTGAGGAGAAGCCATTCCGTTTTCCTGTTCAGGATATCTACAAGTTTACCCGCAGCAATGACGACCGGAGAATTATTGCCGGGACGGTTGCTGCAGGATCGGTGCAAGTCGGTGATGAGGTGCTCTTTCTCCCCTCTGGCAAAACATCGGTGATTCAGTCGGTCGAGTCATTCAATACTGCCCCGAAAGAGCGGGCAACTGCAGGAGAACCGTCTGGCTTTACCTTGACGACGCAGATATATATACGCCCTGGCGAACTGATGGTGAAGCCCTCCGATCCACAGCCGGAGGTTGGCAGCCGCTTCAGGGTGAACATCTTCTGGCTTGGCAGAGCCCCGATGATTCGCCAGAAGGAGTACAAGCTCAAGCTTGGCTCTGCTCGGGCAACGGTGAGGCTGGCGGAGATCTGCAATACACTTGATGCCTCCGATTTGACCACCAGCCGGAACAAACAGCAGATTGACTGCCGTGATGTGAGTGAATGTATTCTTGAAACCTCTCGCCCGATTGC
>Ga0194060_10001350_pt1 | contig 17511 bp, 17 predicted proteins | sample SepL225m_MetaG_FD_163427 | JGI IMG/M metagenome (GOLD analysis project Ga0194060, IMG submission 163427) | Anoxic zone freshwater microbial communities from boreal shield lake in IISD Experimental Lakes Area, Ontario, Canada - Sep2016-L222-5m | ecosystem: Environmental > Aquatic > Freshwater >...
CCAGGCATCGCTGTCAAGGATGCCGGTATCGGTGCGAAAACCGGCTGCGTTCCTGATACGGGTGAAGGCGTCGCCTCCGCCAGCGACGTAGTTGCTGACGACGCTGCGGTACCGGGTTGTGGGCTGCACCGCTTGATAGACCGCCTGACCATCCCGGACAGACAGGGCCGTCACGCGCTGGCCCTTGGCGGCGTGGCGTGAAACCTGAAAGCGGATGCCGCTGACATAAGGGTAGGGCGAGGGATATTTCTTGCTGATCAGGAAGTCAATGTCATCCTCCAGCGCCTCTTTCAACTCGTCACCGCTCAAGTCCAGTAGCACCAGCGTGTTGGCAAATGGCAGCACTTCGAGCACATCCCCGACAGAAATGCTTCCGGCCAGCAGGTCTTTGCGCACACCACCGTTATTGAGAATCGCCACCTGGGCTCCGGGCACCGCCGCCAGCATCGAATCCGCCACCAACGGGCCCGGCCCTCTGTTGACGCCGCGCAGCAAATCTTGCGCTGCTGTGGCTACGGTCGTCTGGCGGTAGACCGCAAGCTGCGCGCTGTAGGGCGCCAGCGCCGAAGCGGTAGCGGCGTCTTCCTTGACCACACGCAACAAACCGCCCCGCTCAAAGGTCTGGACGATCTCGGCGTAGGCCGGGCTGTCACGCGCGATGGTGACGGCGTCGCGCACAAAGCGGTCTGCCACCGGGATCACCGCATTCGAGGTATAGCCGCTGATGTGCCCCGACGCGTCAAACCGGGCGTCAAGTCGACCCAGCATCTGACCCCACTTCCAGGCCTGCAGCACCAGTACGGGAACTCCATCCGGCGCCAGCACCTCGGTCGGGTAAGGCCCCTGCGGCACCAGGCCCAGCGGCGTCAGGCTTGCCGTGCTGCCGAGCAGGGTGTGGCTATGGCCACCAACGATGATGTCGATGCCCTTGACCGCACGGGCCAGCATCAGGTCCTGGGCGTAGCCCAGATGCGACAACAGCACAATTTTGTCGACGCCCTGCGCGCTCAGCGCGGCGACCTCGCGCTCGGCGCTGGCCTGGGCATCAAGGAATTTGACCTGGCCCACATCAAGCGTGGTCTGCGGCGTTGTTTCGGTGGTCAAGCCGATGATGCCGATGCGCTCGCCGTTGACCTCCTTGATGAGACGCGTTGGCACCCGCTGCGCAATGGCAGCCTCACCGAAAAATTGGATGTTCGAGGAAATGATCGGAAAGTTTGCCCATTGCAGATAGTCCGCAATCGCGGCGCTGCCGCGGTCGAACTCGTGGTTGCCCAGGGTCATGGCGTCAACACCCAGTCGGTTCAGAAAAACAAACTCGGGCTCGCCGTGAAATCGCGTGAAGTACAAACTACCCTGAACCGCGTCCCCCGCGTGCAACAGCAGAAGCTTGGGGTTGTTGGCCCGCATCTCGTTGACCAGGGTTTGCAGGCTGGCAAAGCCACCGGCCTGCAGCAAGGTCTTCTGGCCGGCGATGTTCAGGGTCAAGGGTGTTGCTTCAAGGTGTGAATGGCTGTCGTTCAGGTGTGCGATGGCCAGCGTGAAATCATCGGCAGCGCTGCCAGGCGGCAGGATCAGTGCTGCGCACAACAGCGCGAGGGCTGGGAGGCGGCGCCATGCCACCATGCGATCAAAAAGCTTCACAAATTACACCTTGCAATTGGACACAGGATTGCCCCCCCGATTGGACACTACTGTTTGAACCGCTTTGGAAAGTTGGCCACAGCTGCGCAGGAAATACAATCCATCCCCATGGAAGCCACCCGCATCATTGCCATTCGCCATGGCGAAACCGCCTGGAACGTGGACACCCGCATCCAGGGGCAACTCGACATCGAATTGAATGCGACCGGCCACTGGCAGGCGCAACGCGTGGCGCAAGCCTTGGGCGACGAGGCGATCAGCGCCATCTACTCCAGCCATTTGGTGCGCGCCTGGGCTACGGCCTGCGCCATTGCCGAGCGCACCGGACTGACGCCCACGGTCTGCGAGGATTTGCGCGAACGCGGCTTTGGCGTATTCCAGGGCATGACTTTCAGCGAGATCGAGGCTCTGTGGCCGCAGCAGACGCTGCGCTGGCGCAAGCGCGAACCCGATTGGGCACCCAATGGCGGCGAGTCGCTGACGCAATTGCACCAACGCATTGTGCAAGCCACTTCGGCCTTGGCACAACGCCACACGGGGGAGCAAATTGTGCTGGTGGCGCACGGCGGCGTCATGGATGTGTTGTACCGCACTGCCACCGGGCAGGACATACAGGCAACGCGCAGCTGGAATCTGGGCAACGCCACCATCAACCGCCTGCTGTGGACACCGCAGGGGCTGACACTGGTGGGTTGGGCCGACACCCGGCATCTCGAAGATGCAATACTGGATGAAGCCAGCACCTGAACTGACACTTGGCGCGCCGTTCCATCGCAACCTGGCGCTGGAGTGGCTGTTAATTGGCGCGGCGCTGCTGACAACCCTCAGTGCCACGCTGGGCCTGCAAATGCTGTACTACGTCTTCAAGCCTCTGACGATGCTGCTGGCCATGGTCCTAGTTGTGCTGCGCGCGCGCCGCTGCGGTGCGCTGGAGCGGTTTGACATCCTGCTGCTGCTGGCACTGCTGGCTTCAATGGCGGGCGACATATTCCTGATGCTGCCGGGAAACTATTTTCTGCCGGGTCTGGCTTCATTTCTGGTGGCGCATTTTTTCTACATCGCCGTGTTCCGGCAGAACACCCCCTGGTTCCCGAGCCACCGCGCGCTGGCCGGCACGTTGGCCGCAGGCGCTGCGATGTACATCTGGGTCTGGACTGGCCTGAACGACCCGGTGCTGAAACTGGCCGTGGCCACTTACGTCACTGTGATCGCCCTGATGGTGGCGCAAGCGATTGGCCGCGCCACGGTGCAAAAAACCCGCGCCGCCAATGCCGTGGCATGGGGCGCCTGCGCCTTCATGCTCAGCGACTCCCTGATCGCCATCAACCGCTTTGTGCAGCCGCTGCCGCTGGTGTCCCTATGGGTGCTGGGCAGCTATTACCTGGCGCAAATCCTGATGGTGCAAAACGCCAGGCCCACGATTTCGTCATTGAATCCCTCGCTTCTCATCGCTGGCCACGGCCCCCAATCCAATCATCGCGTGGCGCCGTGAAAGCACTGGATCCCGGATCGGGTCCAGGATGACAACTGGAATCTGTCATTGCGGGCTCGACCCGCAATCCATGCTGCAGAAGTCATGGATCCCGGATCACGCCGGACCTGATCCGGGGCCGGGTTGACAGCGATTCTTAGGCTTCAAACATGTCGCCGTCACGATTCGGCGGCGTGACGCCCAAATGACGGTAAGCGGCCAACGTAGCGATGCGGCCGCGTGGCGTGCGCTGCAAATAACCCTGCTGGATCAGGTAGGGCTCGATCACGTCTTCGATGGTTTCACGCTCTTCGCCAATGCTGGCGGCAATATTGTCTAGACCAACCGGGCCACCATCGAAGCGGTGAATGACGGCTTCGAGCAGTTTGCGGTCCATCAAATCAAAACCTTGTGGATCGACATCAAGCATGGCCAAGGCCCGGTTCGCTATATCGAGCGTGATTTTGCCGACGCCCTTGACGTCGGCGTAATCGCGCACGCGGCGCAGCAGCCGGTTGGCGATTCGCGGCGTACCGCGCGCGCGCCGGGCAATCTCGAAACCGCCTTCTTCATCGGCGGGCACGTTGAGCAAGCCGGCACTGCGTTTAACGATGCGCGCCAGTTCCTCGGACGTGTAGAACTCCAGTCTTGAAACAATGCCGAAACGATCCCGCAGAGGGTTGGTCAGCATGCCGGCGCGCGTGGTAGCGCCCACCAGCGTGAAAGGTTGCAGATCGAGCTTGATGGAGCGCGCTGCCGGTCCCTCGCCGATCATGATGTCGATCTTGTAGTCTTCCAGCGCCGGATACAGGATTTCTTCCACCACCGGGCTCAGGCGGTGAATCTCGTCGATGAAGAGGACGTCGTTCTTTTCCAGATTGGTCAGTAGCGCCGCGAGGTCTTTCGGCTTTTCCAGCACCGGGCCGCTGGTCTGGCGCAGGTTCACACCGAGCTCGTGCGCGATGATGTGCGACAGCGTGGTCTTGCCCAAGCCCGGCGGGCCGAACAGCAACACGTGGTCAAGCGCTTCACCGCGCATCTTTGCGGCGCTGATGAATATCTCCAACTGCTCGCGCACCTTGACCTGCCCCACGTACTCATCAAGCAGCTTGGGCCGCAACGCGCGCTCTACCGCCTCTTCATTGGGCGAAGCTGGTCCGGCCGACACCATGCGGCGCGCAGGCGAAGGGGCAAAGTCGTCGGTTTGAATGCTCACTGGGTTCTTGGCAAAAATGTGGTCCGACTATAGCGTGTGGTGACAGCCGCAAGGCTTGAAAACTACTTCGCCAGTGCCTTGAGTGCAAGCTTGATGCCCTCGCTGACACCGACGTCGGCCGGCAGTGCCTTGAGCGAGACAGCCGCCTCCTTGTCGCTGTAACCCAAAGCCAGCAGCGCCTGCAGAATATCGGCCTGCGCCGCGTTGGCGACGCTGACGCTGACGCCGATATCGGCGCCAAGCTTGCCCTTGAGTTCAAGCAGCAGGCGTTCGGCCGTCTTCTTACCGATGCCGGGCACCTTGATCAGTCGGCCTGATTCCTGCAGCGTCACGGCCTGTCCCAGTTCGCCCACGCTCATACCCGACAGAACCGATAAAGCGGTGCGCGGCCCGACGCCCGAAATTTTGATCAGTTGCCGAAAAGCCTCGCGCTCGGGCGCACTGGAAAAACCATAGAGAATCTGCGCGTCTTCACGCACCACAAAGTGCGTCAGCAGACTGACTGTGCTGCCCAGCTCCGGCAGGTTGTAAAAGGTGCTCATGGGCACATGAACCTCATAGCCCACACCATGACAATCGAGCAGAACCTGGGGTGGATTCTTGTCCTCAAGCGTGCCTGTCAGTTTGCCGATCATTTCTTGCCTATCATTGGTGAACCATTTCAGGAATTATCAACTTGATTCTCAGACACCTCTTTTCCCCGCCCAACAACGTCCGGCTGTCACACCTGTGCGGCCCCATGGACGCGCATCTGCGCAGCATCGAACTGGCCTTGCAGGTCAAAATTGCGCACCGGCATGAACAGTTTAAGGTCGATGGCAGCAAGGCCAACGCCACACGCGGCATGGAGATGCTGCAGGCCTTGTACGAAATGGCTGCGCGCCCGATCGAACCAGCTACCGTGCAATTGATGCTAGCTGGCGACGCCGGCATGGACGAGGCAGACGGGCCAGCGCTGAAAACAAAGCGCAGCGACCTCAAACCACGCACCATGAACCAGGCCAGCTACCTGGACAACATCGCCAGTCACGACATCACCATCGGCATCGGCCCGGCCGGCACCGGCAAGACCTACCTCGCCGTCGCCTGCGCCGTGGACGCCTTGCAGCGCAGTGCGGTGCAGCGCATCGTGTTGACACGCCCTGCCGTCGAAGCAGGCGAACGTCTGGGCTATCTGCCGGGCGACCTGGCGCAGAAGATCGACCCCTATCTGCGCCCACTCTATGACGCACTGTATGACCTGATGGGTTTCGAGCAGGTGCAAAGAGCGCTGGAGCGCCAGACGATTGAGGTTGCGCCGCTGGCCTTTATGCGGGGGCGCACGCTCAATACGGCGTTTGTAATTCTGGACGAGGCACAAAACACCACGCCCGAGCAGATGAAAATGTTTCTGACCCGCATTGGCTTTGGCTCCAAAGCGGTGGTGACCGGTGACGTGAGTCAGATCGATTTACCCAAAACCCAGCTCAGCGGTCTGATCGACGCAGAGCGCGTCCTCAAACGCGTCGATGGCATTGCCATTTGCCGCTTCACCAGTGCCGATGTGGTGCGCCACCCGTTGATCGCGCGCATCGTCGACGCCTACGATGCGCCGCGTAAACGGAGCGGCGCGCCATGACCAAACAACTGACACTGTCACTGCAATTTGGCAGTCTTACCGATGCCGCCACGCACCGCGCCGCGCTGCCGCGGTACAAGGTGGCACGCTGGATTCGGCATGCGCTGCAATGCGACGGAGAAATCACTGTGCGTATTGTGGATGCCGAGGAAGGCCGCGCGCTCAACCGCGATTACCGGCATAAGGACTACGCCACCAATGTGCTGACCTTCGATTACGCGCAAGCGCCACTCGTCACCGCCGACCTGGTGCTGTGCGCGCCAGTCGTGGCACAGGAAGCGCGCGAAAACGAAAAAACCCTGCAGGCGCACTACGCACACCTGCTGGTGCACGGCACGCTGCACGCGCAGGGCTGGGACCACGAAACCAGTGAAAGCGACGCCCTGGCCATGGAGGCCCATGAGACGCAGATTCTCACCGCTCTCGGGTTTGGCGATCCCTACCAAAACTGAGAGCCAACCGCCTGATGATCTTGCATCAAGCGGCGGCAACGCTGATTTTTATTGAGCCAGGATCCAGCCAACCAGGTTCTTAATCTCGGCGGCGTCCTTGGTCGCAATGACCTTGTGTTCTTCTTCCGTGCCGTCAGCCATCTTGACCTTAGGCGCCTTGGTCAGTGCATCGGTCAGTTTGGCTTCTGCATCGGCCTTGCCTTTCCATTTTGCGGCAATTTTCTGATAGGAAGAGGCCTTCTTGTCCTTGTCAATAGCGTGACATTTCAGGCAGTCACTCTTTTTTGCCAGGGCCTGAGCCGCATCGGCGTTGACGGCTGCGCTGGCAGCGCCGGAAAACGCAAGGGCAGCGGCACCCAGGACCGACATGGCGATCAGTGTTTGAGGAGTCGAGAGTTTCATAGCGAAGTGTTCCTTGTTGGTTCCAATGGTTTGCATTTGTCGGATACCCACACCGACACGAGCCTGCGGATCCGATAACGGTACACAGACACCGCAGTATTTTGCGCGGCCAACCGGACTCCGTGAATGCGCGCATGGAAGGTCCTCTGATCTGTGTCAAAACAGGCGCTTTAAAGCCCACCTTGAGTCCGTCCCGGCCACCGGGCTTGGGCAGTTTGAACTGAAAACAACTGAAACTGCACAAAAAAAATATGCCCGGTCCAGATCGGACAGTCCCTCTAGAACCCCGGGAATTCCCTGTTCATGGCAGAAATTGTGTATGAAATAAATGTACCTTGACCCGCTCGCTAGCCGTGACAAGGCTCCCGGTTAATTGCCAAAATCCTATGCAAGCCCTTGATAACAAAAGGAAAAAATCAAACCCTACAAGACTGGCACAGGGCTTGCGTAGAACGAGTAAGCAAGCACAAGAAAGCAGAGGTAAACCAAATGAGTCAAACAACAAAAATCCTGGTGGTGGACGATGAAGAGGTTGTCCGTCTCAGTTATCTCAGAGCCCTGTCGGGTGGGAGTTGCAAGGTGGAGTGGGTCAAAAATGGTACGGATGCCTTGCGAATGATGGGACAACACGCGTTTGACGTCGTGCTGCTTGATCAACGCATGCCCGGAATGGATGGCATGTTGGTACTCAAGACCATCAAGGAAAAATGGCCTGAGAGCGAAGTGATCATGATTACCGGATACCCGGCCGTTGAATCGGCAAAAGAGGCTGTAACGCTAGGTGCCTACGACTACCTTGCAAAACCCATCGGGCCAGACGATGTGGTCAATGCCGCCAACGGCGCCATGATGCACAAGAAATGGATGCTGCGTTGCGACCAACAGGCTCAATGCGCTGCGCTGCAGTAGCCATTGAATGTTTCAAAAAGTGTGTTGAAAATTTGCAGCAATCCTGCTGCTTGAACGTTAAGGAGAAATACCATGAGTGCACTGCGTAAGATTTTGGTTGTAGATGACGATGCCGTGGTTGGCAAGAGCTTTAACCGCGTCCTGTCGGAAAAGAAGGGATATGTTGTCACCACGGTCGAGAACGCGCACGAGGCGTTGAAACAGATTCGCGAACAATCGTTTGATGTCGTCTTCACCGACATCAAAATGCCCGGCATGGACGGTGTCGAGTTGGCTGAAAGGGTCAAGGCCAGCCAGCCCTGGACGCCGGTCGTCATCATCACCGGCTACGGCACAACGGAGAACGAAGTCCGGGCCAAGGCCGCAGGTGTGACGGAGTTCATGCGCAAACCGCTGTCGCCCGAGATGATCGAAGCAAGTGCGGAACATGCGATGGCACCGGTCGTTGCCCCTGAAGTGGTCGCCGCGCCAGTTGAAGCAGTGCAGACAAAGGAAAACAGGGCCAAGAACATTGCCCTGTTCCTGATTTCACCATTCATCGGTCTGGCCTACGCAGTAATGCTGCCGGTGGTCGGCATGGTGATGCTGGCCAAAGTTGGTGGACGCGCCTGGATGGCGAAGAATCAAAAAAAATGAAGACTTGAGCTACATCACGAACCCCGCAAACAATTGCCCCATCGGCAAAAGCCAAACCCCATCAGGGATGACAATCGTCCCTGATGGTTTTTGCCGTCGAGAACCCACTTAAGAGGGACCACAAATGAATAGCTCCAGCGTTGCGAGCAACATGATTGCGTCATCACGGCCAACGGGCTTGATCTTGGCAGGCGTGCTTGCACTTGCACTTTCCTTTATCGGCTTGACTGCCAATGCGGCAGAAGGCGAACTGTCCAAAGAGAGCAAAGCCTGCCTGACGTGTCACGACAAAGAGGGCGTCTCAAAGACGCTTGAAAGCGGCGAGATTCTGTCATTGAGCATCTCGACCAAGGCTTATGTCGAGTCGATGCATAAGAAAACCGATTGCGAAGATTGCCATTCGAATCTTGACTCAAAAACCCACGGCAAGGTCAAGACTGCTGTCAAGAGCAAACGGGAATTTACACTCGGTATGCGCGAGACCTGCCGCGACTGCCACAAGAAAAAAGCCACTGAGTACGATGACAGTGTGCATGCGGCACTGATCAAGGCTGGCAACAAAAAGGCCCCGCTGTGTTCAGATTGCCACAATCCGCACACCGTTCGTTCAGCCAAAATCGTCGCGCCAATAACCGAAACGCCCTGCGCCAGTTGCCATGAAGCCATCTTCAAGGCCTACGCCAAGGATGTCCATGGACATGAACGCATCGCCAAGGGGATCAGCGCCCCACTGTGCGCAGGTTGCCACCAGGCACACGCCGTCAAGGCCGCTTCGATGGGAGAAGGCATCAAGGACGCCTGCCTGGCTTGCCACAAAGAGGCCGTCAATCAACACAAGGACTGGTTGCCCAACACAGCACGCCACTTTGAAGCCATCTCCTGCCCAGTCTGCCATGCACCGGACGCGAAACGCCGAGTCAATCTCCGGCTCTATGACAGCACGGCAAAGCGCCAGGTTGTTGAAAAAACTGGCGTGCCAAAATTTGAACAACGAACCGACGCTGCCGACAGCAAGGCCATGGGGCTTGACGAGCGCGCCCTGTGGAGTCTGCTAAAAGAATTCAATCAGGATGGAGGCGACGGCAAGATGCTTCTGCGTGGCCGCCTGGAAGTCAGCTCGGGCGTCGAAGCCCACCAATTGAGCGAAAAATCGAAGGCGATCAAGGACTGTGACACCTGTCACAAACAGGGTGCTGCAGCCTTTCAAAGCGTGACTCTGACGATCGCCGGCACAGATGGAAGACCTTTGCGCCACGGCGTCCAGAACGAAGTGCTCAATTCACTGACCTCTATGGAATCAGTGCGTGGCTTCTACGCCATCGGCAGCACGCGCATCAAGTTGCTCGACTACCTGCTGGTGTTGGTCTTGCTGGGCGCGATCAGCGTGCCGCTGGGCCATATGACGGTAAAACGCCTGTTCAAGGGCGTACGTGAAAAGCTGGAGGCCGAGAGACTTGCCGCCGCCCAGAACAATGCCCCAGTCACGCCCGATAATCGTCATGACGACGCTTCAAAATAGCAGGAATCTATCATGGAAAAACTCTACATCCATCCCCTGCCGGTCAGGCTCTGGCACTGGACCAATGCCTTTGGTTTCGTGCTGCTGATTGCGACCGGGTTGCAGATCAGGTACCTCGATCTGGTGCATCTGATACCTTTCCGCACCGCTGTCGTTGCGCACAACTGGATCGGCTTCGTCCTGATCGCCAACTTCTTTGTCTGGTTGGGATATTACCTGTCCAGCGACAAGATCAAGGTCTATCACCCCGAGTTGAGCCCGAAAAAATACTTCCAGGCAAGCTTTCGCCAGATGCAGTTTTACGGTTACGGCATTTTCAGAGGCGACCCGAACCCACACCACCCAAGCGCCTACAAGAAGTTCAACGCTCTGCAAAGCATGCTGTACCAGATCATCATGATGCTGCTGGTGCCCATCATGTTTTTCACCGGCTTGCTGCTGTGGGATGTGGGCCGCTTCTCATCGATCGTCGAGATGCTGGGCGGCGTGCGCGTCGTGGACACGGTGCATGTGCTGCTGTTCATCGTTTTCTGCGGCTTCATCATCGTGCACGTTTATCTGGCCAGCTTGGGCCACACGGCTTCGGCCCACTTTAAAGCCATGATCACCGGCTACGAAGAAGTCGAGGACGAGCCGAAGCACTGAGATAAGGAACGAGGTGCCAGGCAACTCGGCCTGAAGCCTGCCCTCAGGACGTTTGGGAATCATCCGGGTCGTATTCGGTGTCCCGAACCCGGATGTTGTACTTCTTCATGAGCGCCTGAAAATTAGACCGTTGCATACCGGTCTCTTCGGCACTTTTGGTCACGTTGGACGCATTTCGCTTAAGCGTTTCCTGAATAAACAGTTTCTCGACGTCTTCAACCGATTTCTCTCGGGCGATCTTTTTCAGGCGTTTGAGGTCCTCACCGGTTCGGGGCACTTCCAGATCAAGACGCGGTGAGGTATCGATGATATTGACCAGATGCGCCTGGTGAATTGCTTTGTCCGACGCCAGGATCAGCGCCCGGTGCATCGTGTTTTCAAGTTCGCGCACGTTGCCCGGCCAGTCGTAGTTGACCAGCGTGCTCATGGCGGCTTCGGAGATCTCCGGCACCGCCTTTTCCATCTCAGCGCAAAACGCCTTCAGAAAATGGAAAGCCAGCGCCGGGATATCATCGCGCCGCTCGCGCAAAGCCGGTGCATGGATCGGAAAGACATTGATCCGGTAGTACAAATCCTCGCGGAAAGTGCCCTCGGCCACCATCGCCTTGAGATCCTTGTTGGTCGCTGTCACCAGGCGGACGTTGGTCTTTTGCGTTACGGTGCTGCCAACCGGCCTGAACTCGCGTTCCTGAATGACACGCAGCAACTTGGCCTGTGTTGAGAGCGGAATATTGCCGAACTCATCAAGAAAGAGGGTGCCGTTGTTGGCGACCTCAAACATGCCTCGCTTGTTCGCCACCGCACCGGTAAAAGACCCTTTGGTGTGGCCAAACAATTCGCTTTCGAGCAGGTTCTCGCTCAGCGTATTGCAGTCAACCGTAACAAAAGGTTGGTCCTTGCGCAGGCTGTTGTAGTGAATGGCGCGTGCGATCACTTCCTTGCCGGTGCCACTTTCGCCGGTCACCAGTACCGTTGTGTTGGTCGGCGCGCACTTGGCAATCAAGCCAAAGACTGCCTGCATCGGGGCACTGGAGCCGATGATGTTCTCAAACCGGTACTTGGACCCGACCTCGGTCTTGAGGCTGCGATTCTCCTGCAACAAACGCCTGCGCTCCAGGGCGCGGTCCACCACGTGCTTGAGCTCATCCGGATCGAAGGGTTTGGACAGGTAGTCAAAAGCGCCCAGTTTCATGGCTTTGACAGCAGTTTGAATCTGAGACAACCCGGTGACCATGATCACATCAATATCGGGATGGCGCTCCTTGACCTGCTGCAAAACCTCCAGACCATCGATACCCGGCATCATGATGTCAAGCACCATCAAGTCATACTCACTCTCATCGACCTTGCGCAATGCCTGCACGCCGTCCGGCGCCGAATCGACGGCGTAAAGTTGCGTGTCGCTCAGGATGCGCCGGCAACTCCGAATGACAATCTCCTCGTCATCAACGATCAGAACTCTGGCGCTCATTGTTTGCTCTCATCCTCAAGAGGTAGGGGGTCATTCGAAGGCGGCGCTATGGGCAGCCAGATGCGGAAAGTGGTCCCGGTGCCAACCACACTCTCGACGTTGATCTTGCCTCCATGGGCTTTGACAATGCCATAACTGACCGACAAGCCAAGACCAGTTCCCTTACCAACTTCCTTGGAGGTAAAAAATGGATCGAAAATCCGCTGCAGGTTGGCCTGAGGAATGCCACAACCGGTATCGGTCACAACCACTTCCACCATAGGTTTGACTGGGCCAGCAGACTTGACGCCAGCAGAAGCGGCAAGCAATCGAGTTAGCACCGTGATGCTTCCCTTTCCTTCAATCGCCTGCTGGGCATTGACCAGCAGGTTCAGGATAACTTGTTTGATCAAATCAGCGTCGCCCCACGCCTGCGGTAGCACCGGATCAAGTTCGGTCTTGATCTCGACCTGCTGCAGCGAAGCGGGCCGCTCGACAAAGCGCACCGTGTCTTCTATCACCTGATTCAGACCATAAAACCCTTTGACCGGAACCTTTTCGCGCGCAAAATCAAGCAAGCGCTTGATGATGCTGGCGCAGCGCTTGGTCTCACGGATGACCAGGTCCAGGTCCTCGGCATCCTCGCTGCCTTCCTGCGCTTTCTTGCGCATCAGGGAGGTGAATGTCAGCACACCGGTTAATGGATTGTTCAACTCATGCGCAATCCCAGAGGCCAGAACACCAATCGACGCCAGTTTTTCACCCTGCGCCACTTCAGCTTTGGCCGCCAGCAATTCCTTCGTTCGTTCCGCGACCTTCAACTCCAGTGTCTGCACCAGTTGTTCCATCTCGCGCCGTGACGCATTCAACGCCGCAGTCATGTGATTGAAAGATCCGGCAACGCGACCAAATTCATCGCTACTTCGCACGGGAATAGCGTGATCAAGCTCGCCAGAACTGACCTTTTCAGCACCCGTTGCAAGGTCCTTCAAGGGCAAGTAGATCAGGCGTTGCAGCAAGACACCAATGGTGAGCGCAAACAGGATGATGAAGCCAACCGAAATGCCGATTACATAAGCCGCATGGGAGCGCATCGACTGGTCCATCTCGTCAAGAGAATAGGCGACATCCACGATCCCAAGCACCGACTGACTGGCTGGATGCTCATGACACGAGGAAGAGGAGCAAGAAGGCTCGTTGCGGATCGCGTGCATGGTACCTAGCACCCGGTGCCCGCCCGCGGTTTCAACAATCTTCCAGCGCTTGTCGTCTGGAACCCGCTGCAGCGGCTGACTGGACTGATGGCAACTGATGCAGGCGTCATCCTTCTGATCTACCGAATAACCCACTTCAGTCTTGTGGTTGGAATGAATGATCGTGCCGTCCTTGCTGATCACCCGGATGCGCTCAATGCCCGTCTGCTTTCCGATGTCTTCAATGATCTTTTCGACAATGTCGCGCTTGTTCACGAGCATCGTGTAGCGTGTGCTGGCGACCACCATTTCAGAAATTTGGGTGACGTGCTTGGCCACCACACCTTGCATGTCTTCCTGACGCTGCTTGAGGATCAGCAGTGTGAAGAGAACCATCGCCGCTGAAAGGACGATGATTAGGCACAGACTGATTTTGAGCTTGAGGCTATTTTTTGGCATTTGGCAAGTCAACCCGGACTGCACTGTCTGGATTATGACATCGGCTCAGCGCCGCCAAAGCCCCAAACAGCCTCAGTTTGCTGTAGTCTGCGGAGCAACTCGCAGGGGTATTGTGACCGGTCCGTCGTTCACCAAATGCACCTGCATGTCTGCACCAAACTGCCCGGTCTGGACACCCCCGTGCAGGCGCCTGGCCTGCGCTACAAAGTATTCATACAGGCGCCGCCCGTCCTGCGGTGTGGCGGCCGCTGTAAAACTGGGCCGGTTTCCGCCCGTCGCATCAGCCGCCAGCGTAAACTGACTCACCACCAGCAAGCTTCCCGGGTGGCCCTGACCGTCAATGTCCTGCACGCTGCGGTTCATCTTGCCGGCCCCATCGCTAAAGACACGCAACTTGATGATCTTGCTCAACATCTTGTCACTCTCGGCCTCGCTATCGTTGCGCTCAGCACACAGCAGCACCAACAGCCCATCGCCGATCTCGCCCACCACCCGCGCGTCAATCAGCACCTGCGCCTGCTTGACACGCTGCAACAATGCCATCATGCCGCGCTCCTCATGGCAGGTCCTTGAGGTCGCCAAAATGCACTTCGACATCGCCGGGCAGGAGTTGAATCATGGCTCGAAAGCCTAGCACCGCGTGCATCAGCGACTGTTCAACGTTGGTACACACCTCAGCGGCCCGTCCCAGCAACCAATTGGCAGGCGTGGGCATGTGCAAATCGACAAAGCGGCGTTGCCCCGAGCGGCGTGTCGTTGCATGGTCGAAACGAATCGTGTCATGGTCAAAATCTTCCGGGGCTTTCTGGATCGCGCGCAACACATCGGTCACCACCGCTTCGTCCATCAAGCCTTGCGAGGCGCGCCACATCAGGTTCCCGCCTTCCCAGAGAATATTCAGTGCCACGCCAATGGCCACCGCGGCAATGCCGACAACCACACCGACGGAGGTCCAGACGATGGCCAAGGCAGCTGCGATGATCAGACCAGCGTGACGCGGGCAAACTTGCGTTTGCCGGCTTGCAGCACATAGCAACCGGCGCCCAGTTTCAAGCCCTTGTCGGACACAACATTTGAGTCAATGCGCACGCCACCACCGTCGATCAGGCGATTGCCTTCGCCAGCAGATACCGCCAGCCCCGCCAGTTTCAGCAGGGCGCCAATGCCAAGCGCGGCGCCGCCTTCGCCCAGGGGCAGCGAAATTTCGACGATGTCGTCGGGTACGCCACCGCGGCTGCGGTTGATGAAATCCTGCTCGGCAGCATCCGCGGCCGCCGCTGAGTGAAAGCGTGCGGCAATCTCCTTGGCCAGCGCCACTTTGGCGTCCTTCGGGTTGGCGCCGGCTTGCACCGCGGCCTTCAGCGCTGCAATTTGCGCTTCGCTCTTGAAGCTCAACAGCGTGTACCAGCGCCACATCAAGGTGTCAGAAATGCTCAGCACCTTGGCAAACATGGTGTTGGCGTCTTCGGAAATGCCGATGTAATTGTTCTTGCTCTTCGACATCTTCTCCACACCATCAAGACCTTCGAGCAGCGGCATGGTCAGGATGCACTGCGGCTCTTGACCGTATTCGGCCTGCAGGTGGCGCCCCATGAGCAGGTTGAACTTCTGATCCGTGCCGCCGAGTTCGAGGTCACTGCGCAGGGCCACGCTGTCATAACCCTGCATCAGCGGGTACAGGAACTCGTGCACGCTGATCGGCTGGCCAGCCTTGAAGCGGTCGTGAAAATCGTTGCGCTCCATCATGCGCGCCACGGTATAGCGGGCCGCCAACTCAATCATGCCGCGCGAACCCAGGGTGTCGCCCCATTCGCTGTTGTAGCGAATCTCGGTTTTCGCTGGATCAAGCACCATCGAGGCCTGCCGGTAGTAGGTCTGGGCGTTGACCTCGATCTGCTCGCGTGTCAGCGGTGGGCGTGTGCTGTTGCGCCCGGACGGGTCGCCAATCAGGGTCGTGAAGTCGCCGATCAGGAAGATCACGGTATGGCCCAGATCCTGTAGCTGGCGCATCTTGTTGAGCACCACCGTGTGCCCGACGTGGATGTCGGGCGCAGTCGGGTCCAGTCCCAGCTTGATGCGCAGCGGCGTGCCCGTGGCCTCCGAGCGTGCGAGTTTTTTGACCCAGTCTTCTTGCGGAATCAGCTCTTCGCAACCCCGCAGCGAGACGGCCAGTGCCTCTCGAACACGGTCAGTGACGGGGAATTCGGATGTCTGGGCTTGATTCATAAGGGTTTTTCTTGATGCGACGGTTTACGGCGAAGTTATACTCTGCCATTGCTCAAGCGGTGGATTTTAAGTCGGTCGCCTGAGCATTCTCTTTGTCAGTTGGGTTGATTTGCTCTCAACCCTCATGTGGAAGCTATCTTTTGATTCAAAGCCTTGTTGCCGCTACGAACGCCTTGTTGGCGTTTTCCCGCCGCACCATCACCCAATACCCCAAGCAGATCGGCGCCGCATTGGCCGTGCTGCTGCTCAGCGCTGGCGGCGCCGCTCTGGCCGTGGCCACGCTGGCGCCCGATGCGTCGGAATTGCCGGTGCACCAGATCACGGAATCGGTCAACACGGTTGCCGTCAACGCTCCGATTGACCTGGATCTCCAGACCTTCAAGCTGTACCGCTCGGAAGTCACCCGCTCCAGCGACACCGCCGGCACCCTGCTGGCACGCCTGGGTGTGAACGACGCCGCTGCCGCAGCCTTTCTGCGCAACGACCCGGTTGCCCGCCTGCTGGTGGGTCGCAGTGGCCGCAGCGTCACGGTCGAAACCGGCAGCGACAACGGTTTGCTCAAGCTCAGCGCTCGCTGGACGACCGAGAACGATGGCAATTTCAGACGTCTGGTGATCGAGAAGACGCCGCAGGGTTTTCAGTCGCGCACCGAAACCGCACCGCTCGCCGCATCGAACCGCCTCGCCAGCGGCGTGATCGAAAGCTCACTCTTTGCCGCTACCGACGAAGCCAAAATTCCGGACAGCGTTGCAACGCAACTGGCTGAGATCTTCTCGAGCAACATCGACTTTCACCGCGCCCTGCGCAAGGGTGATCGTTTCTCCGTGGTCTACGAAACACTGGAAGGCGACGGCGAACCGCTGCGTGCCGGCCGGGTACTGAGTGCCGAATTTGTCAACGGAGGCAAGAGCTTCCAGGCCATGTGGTTCCAGGAGCCGGTAGTGGGCGTGGCCACCACCACAGCCCAGGCCGGCGGCAAGGGCGGCTACTACACACTGGACGGCCAAAGCCTGCGCCGGGCCTTCCTGGCCTCGCCGATGGAGTTTTCACGGGTTACCAGCGGCTTCAAGATGCGCATGCATCCGATTCTGCAGACTCTGCGCGCCCACCAAGGCGTTGACTATGGCGCGCCCAAGGGTACGCCAGTGCGCAGCGTAGGCGATGGCGTGGTCGAATTCGCCGGCGTTCAAAACGGCTACGGCAATGTGATCATCCTGAAGCACCGCAATAGCCACAGTACGGTCTATGCCCACCTGAGCCGAATCAATGTACGCCGGGGCCAAAGCGTCAGCCAAGGTCAGAACATCGGTGCTGTTGGCGCGACCGGCTGGGCCACTGGCCCGCACCTACATTTTGAGTTCCGAGTCAATGGCGCTCAACGCGATCCAGTTACGATTGCGCGGCAGAGCGAGTCGGTGCCGGTCTCTAACGCCGCCAAGCCGATTTTCAGCAAACTCGCTGCTGAAAACCGCGTGGCCTTGGCAGCCGCTGCACTGGTGCAGCAGACAAGCGCCCAATAATCCAGTTGGCACAGGACACGCCAGGTGTCTGAGCTCTACATTGGTTTGATGTCCGGCACCTCGCTGGACGGGGTGGATGGTGTTCTGGCCGACTTCACCAACACCGTACCAACCGTCCTGGCCCATGCTAGCGCCCCTTTTTCACCGCAAC
>Ga0194060_10001351_pt1 | contig 17507 bp, 18 predicted proteins | sample SepL225m_MetaG_FD_163427 | JGI IMG/M metagenome (GOLD analysis project Ga0194060, IMG submission 163427) | Anoxic zone freshwater microbial communities from boreal shield lake in IISD Experimental Lakes Area, Ontario, Canada - Sep2016-L222-5m | ecosystem: Environmental > Aquatic > Freshwater >...
AGTCCGCTTTGCGGAACAAGGACTTAGCGCCTGCATTCGGCCACGACCTGCCACTGGCGAGGCTGAAGAATTGTCCTGCTGAGAGTCCGCACCTAACTCGATTGCCGTCGCTCGAAATGTGACTCGGCCACAGCACCTCGGCCTTGGGACTTGCGCCTTCATCGGAGCGTCGCGTAGACGTCCTTATCGTCACGGCGCGGCCAGCGAGGTGCCGGATCGGCATCGAGCCCTGGGTGTCCGAACATTGAAACCGTGAATTCCAGCGTGGAGGCAGGAAGAGGGAAGCTATACATGCTGTTAGCGGCGGTCTGAACGCGCACAAAAATGGCTTTTGAACGCGGTTTTTTGGACGGCCGGTGGCAAAATTGAGTGTCACCTGTGGGGTGCGCTAGCAGTCATAGGATTTGCCTTCGCTGATGACTCTTAGAGGCTGAAAGATCAAAAGCGGGTCTACAGAAATTCAAATTTCCTCCCCGATACCTGACATTAGCGACAGCGAACCGACCGTCTGCAATGATGCCTTGCCTTCGACCAAAGGGGCGCTGGCAATCAGTTGCTATTCGCCCCCCAATCCAGTAGCCCTTTTAAACAAATTAGGCAATAAAAGGTCTAGTAACGTCGAGGCGATTCACGGGGTTGAACATGCGGCGTGTGTTATCTGCAATGACTCCGGCCACAAACCCAAACAGCGAGGGTGGAAGATCGTGGCCCATTCCCTCGACTATCAGTAGTTCGGATCCTTTAATATTGGCCGCCGTATCCTTCCCAGCTTCCGGGGGAACTAGTGGGTCGTCTGACCCATGCAACACAAGCGTTGGAACAGTTATGTTAGCTAGTCGTAACCTTAAGTCACCGGTTGCTGCGATGGCGGCGATATGCCGCCAAAACCCGGTTGGGTTGTATGCTCGTTTGACTTCGGCCAAGGCTTGGTCACGTTGAGCGGATTCGTCGAACGGATAGCCTCGCCCGGTAATCACTTGAGAAAAGGCAACGCAATGTGCGAGATAGCCCTGTTCGTCTTTCAAAGGATGTGGCGCGGGCGATGTCATCGCCGCCATCACTGCAGGACTGGCCTGCGGTAGATCACGATTGCCAGTACTCGACATAATGGAAACCAGAGATAGAACGCGTTCAGCATGCTCGCTGGCCAACAGTTGTGCAATCATGCCGCCCATTGATCTCCCAACCACGTGCGCTCGTTTGATCATCAACGAATCGAGAAGTCCTACAGCGTCGTTCGCCATATCGAACAGCGTATAAGGCACATTGGGCGTTTCGCCGCGAGAGACTGCGTCGGCAATTGCAGCGAGATCTGGCATCGACGCGCTATGGAAGTGGGTTGAAAGGCCAGCGTCGCGATTATCAAAGCGAATCACGCGGTAGCCTTGTTCTGCCAATATCTGGCAAAACGTTTCGCTCCAGCGAATCATCTGCGTACCCAGACCGGAAATCAGCAGAACAGCTTCCGCCTCGTTATTGCCAAAGCAATCGTATTCAATTTCAATTCCGTTCGCTTTAATCTTGGGCATGGCGTGTGGTCCTTAAATGTTCTTGCGTCGCGCGCTTTTTGGGAGCGCTTCGATATTTCGCTTGGCCGGCTTCACTACAGCACAACGGAAGCACCGCCCGGCTGTCCAAGTGGCCACGAACCCAGCAAATCGTCGCGATGGCGTTGCTCATGAGAGTTCTAAAGTTGGCGTACGTGCAAGCGTAACCAGTGCTGCGGAAACCATCTCAACCGCTGCGGGGGCAATTGATGCGACGGCTTCGGTGCAAATGCTATCTGCAGTCTCGCGTGCGGCGTTCACCAGCGCACGCCCGGCTGGGCGAAGTACGGCCTGACGAAATCCATTCGCACCTTCGCGCACCACGAGGCCAATCTTTTCGAGCACAATCAACTGACGCAGCATCGACGATTGGGGCTGACCAAGCGGACGCACGAGTTCCGGAATGCTTACCCGACCACCGTCCGCTTCCGCGAGCAAATTCAGTAGCGCAAAGTCATTGAAACTGATGCCATGGTAAGTGCCCAACTCGTCGTCAAGCTTGAGTTGCAGGCTGGCGTGCGCACGGTGTAGCGCCAAACAGAATCCGAGATTCGTGTTCATCGAGGTTTTCGCTCCTGGGTTCGTCGTAGCCGAGTTCGCCGACACAAGGGATTTCCTGGCGCCAAAGGCTAACTAGCATTTCCAATTCTCGTGCGGCATTGAACGCTGGATCTTCGCTGGGTTTGACCATGTCGAGTACCTCGAAGAGAAAGTTGGTCTCGCCGTGCTCGACCCAGTCCTGCGCAAGCCTCGCATTGCGATGCTGTCCATGCTGCAGTTCAAAACGATGCCGGTTGAGTGTGCCCTGAACGTTCGTACTTCCTGCAACCAGCGCCCGGCCCGTGATCTGGTTACGGATCACATATACGCCTGCTCCGGTTTTCGTCTCTAGATACTGTCGTTTCAGCGTTTTATTGATTGTCATCGTCAATCCTTTTTGTCCCAAATGAGTCACGGCGTAAGTGATGGCACTTCTGTCAGCGACAGCGGGTAAGCCAGATACCTAACGTAATCGCGAACGTCGGACGGCCAAGCTTCGGTCTGTTGGCGGAACTTTGTCGCGTCGTTCGCGAACAGCGCCCGCGAGGCCTCTTCAAACCCAGCCATATCACCGGCCATGGTTGACATGAAGTGGTAAGCACATTCATTCGCCCGCCGTTGCAGGTCTCGGTCCACGTTGGCTCGGCGTGCCTCATCAACCAGTTTCCGCAAAGTCACCGACGCACCGCCTGGCTGTGTAGCCAACCAATCCCAGTGGCGCGGCAGTAGCGTGACTTCTCGCGCGACAACCCCAAGCTTTGGCCGGCCACGGCCACGTGGCGCACCAGATTGCTCGGAATCGATCAGTGCCGATTCGTTTCCTTGAAGCTGGTACCCCTCTGGAGGTAAACGTGCCAACATCTCGGCATCGCTTCCTCGAATGTCGATATCGACAACTTGGCCAGTCTGGTCGCAGAAGGTCAGCAGCGGACCAGGTAGGCCGGATGCCAGAGCGTGTTTCACAGCCAATGCATTGACCGTCAAGCTGCCAGATGCGATTCGCTTGTGGCCATTGAAGCTGGTGTAGAAAGGCGTAGCGGTATCAGTCACGGTGAGATTTGGCTTGAATTGGATGAGCCAATAATACCCGGGTTAAATTACTGTGTCAATAATACCCGGGTAAAATGTGAGCCATGGTGTTTCTGTGACTGGCACATCGGTACTGTCAGGGCCTCCCTTTCTTGTTCGACACTACCGAAGTGGATCAACTCCATGCGCCAATTCGGTCAGCGCCCACCGGGGATTCCGCTTCACCTGTTAGCCAGTGTGTTCGGGCAGTCCTGCCAACTCCGCTGTGTCCGACCAAACCAATGTGTGGACTCCAAAGACATGAAACTGGGCAATCCTAAAGCGGGCATTGGCGAATACCCGGTATCGCTGCAATACTTGACTTAAGAAAGTACCGGGAGAACGGCTGCTATGCGTCTGTTCCCGACCTAAAACGGCACATCCCCATCGTCAATATTTGCTGGCGGGGATGACCTTGTGACGGAGCGATCCAGGCGCGCGGCCTGCTGAATCTTCTTCGCGTAGGAAAAGCCTGCCGGTCTGATCGTGCAAGACACCTTCGGCATCACCTAAGTTATGGCCGGATTATGAAACGCGCCCATCCTGGTGGCCCGCGGGCCACCAGGATGAAATCAAGTGATGGGTTGTTGAAGCGGGATCAATACCGCGCTCAAAAGCCAGAAAAGTGCGCTTCTTGGCAGCCATTCGCACATGCCTGCCTCAGGTTCCCGGTGTGTCGTTCTGGAACAGAAGCGATCAACTCGCTGGCCCGAGCGAGGCCCAGCGCGGTCGAAAACCCGATATAGTCCCGTGATGTCTATTGCCCTGCTGGCCACCAAGTTTTTTGCTCCACCGCGGCCAGCCCAAGACATCACCCGCCCTCACCTGGTTCAGCTCCTGGAAGATGGTTTAAACCGCAAGCTGACGCTGGTGTGCGCCGCAGCTGGATTTGGAAAGTCCACGCTCCTTGCCCAGTGGACTCAGGACTGCCCTTACCCCAGCGCGTGGTTGTCGCTGGACGAAGAGGACCGCGACCCGAGCCGCTTTCTGGAATACCTGCTTGGTGCATTACAGGTGATTTCATCCACCGTTGGCGCAGGTTTGGCCGCCATGTTGCGGAGCTCACCACCCGCAACGGCAGAAACGGTTTTAACGTTGTTGTTGAATCAACTGTCCAACATGCCTGGCAGGTTCGTGCTGGTGCTGGATGACCACCATCTGGCGGCCAGCAAGCCTGTCAACGAAGTCCTGGCGTTTTTGCTGGACCACATGCCTGCACAGTTGCATCTGGTGGTTGCCAGCCGCGAAGTTCCAGACCTGCCGCTGGGCCGACTGCGCGTCCAGGGGCAATTGACAGAAATCCGGCATGAACAACTACGTTTCACACTGGACGAGGCGAGTGCGTTTTTCAACCAGGGACTGGCGGCGGGTCTGTCCAAGACGCAGATACAGGCGCTGGAAGCCCGCACGGAGGGCTGGATTGCCGGGCTGAAATTGGCGGCACTTTCCCTGCATCATCACAAGGACGCAGAGACTTTCATCGCGTCCTTTACCGGCAGCCATCGGTTCGTGCAGGACTATCTGATCGAGGAAGTCTTGCAGCAGCAATCACCACATGTGCAGTCCTTCCTGCTCCGCACCTCTGTGCTGGACCGCTTTTGCGGAGAGCTGTGTGATGCGGTATTGCAATGCCAGGATGGGCAAGGTGTTCTGGATCAGCTGGACCAGGCCAATCTCTTTATCGTGCCTTTGGATGCGGAGAGGCGCTGGTATCGCTATCACCACCTCTTTGCCGACTTGTTGCGTCAGCGCCTGCTGCAACAGGAGCCTGCGGAACCAATACACCTGCGTGCTAGCCAATGGTACGAGACACATGGCATGGAGGTGGAGGCCTTTCATCAAGCCGCAGCAGCAAAGGACATTTCCAGAGCCCTGCGCCTAATCGAAGGCAATGGCATGCCCTTGTACTTTCGCGGCGTGACTCTGCCTGTGGTGCAGTGGCTCTCATCTCTGCCTCGCGCTGCACTGAACGCCCAACCCTACTTGTGGGTCGCTTGGGCATGGTCCATGTTGTTTTCGGGCCAACCCGATCAGCTGGAAGCGAAGCTGCTCGGCGCTGAAGCCGCCATGCGCCTGGCCCCGAAAGACCTATTGACGGTGGAGACGAATGGTCAAATCGCCTCGCTTTGGGCGTGGTTGGCAGTGTATGGAAAAGACGCGGAATCCATCTATACCCATGCGAGCCGTGCCCTCACGCTGCTGAGTCCTGACAGTCGAGCGGCCCGCACCGCCGCGCACTGCGCCTTGGGCGTGGCACAAATGTTCAGAGGGGAGCGGGGTCAGGCCAGCGTGGCGTTTTCAAAAGTAATCGGCGCGGGCCAATTGTCCGGAAATCTCATGTTTGCTGCGGTTGCGTCCACCGCCTTGGCCGGCATTCAAGCGACCGATTACCAGCTTCATCTGGCGGCTGCTACCTACCGCGACGTCATAGACATGATTGCGGACCCAAATGACTTGTTGGGTTTTGAAGCACATCTTGGACTCGCCCGAATCCTTTACGATTGGAACGCGTTGGAAGAAGTAGAGTCCCATGCGTTGTTGTGTAGCCAGCTTGCTGCGCGCCCAGAGACTCAGTCTGAGTTGGGGGCCGACAACCTGCGCGCTCGCCTGATGCTGGTCGGGAGCGAGCACATCGAGGCGGAGGCCTTGCTGACTCGAACCAGTGGGGCAGCAACAACAGGACCATGGTCGGACCGGATGCAAGAGGCGGCGGACTTGCGGGTGCTGCATTTGCTGCGCCGCGGCGAGGTCCACAAGGCCGCCGAATTGGCAAGCAAGCACCAGCTTCCTGTAGCCCAAGCGAGAGCGCTCCTGGCGCAGGGCAAGGGGGTGGAGGCGTTGCGCCTTATGGAGGCCCATGGTCGCCGGGTGGTAGCGCAGATGCTCGTGCAAGAGACACTTAAAGCCAAGTTGCTGCAGGCCATCATTCACCATTCGTTGGGTAATAGGGACGGCGCCTTGCGGTTGTTGCGAGAGGCCGTGGCGCAAGCGCAGCCGCAAGGTTCTATCCGGCTCTTTGTGGATGAGGGAGCGTCCATGAAAGTGCTTCTGACCCGACTGCAGTCCGAAGCCGATATAGCGCAATACGTTGCACAACTATTGGCTGCATTTAGCACGCAAGCGCCTGAAACCAACCAGGTCGCCATGGCACGTGGAGCCACGCCGCCCCATTTGCCTGTTGATCCTTTTAGCCAACGGGAGTTGGAAATTTTGCGCCTGATTCAGCAGGGGCATTCCAATCAAAAGATAAGTGAGCGCCTATTCCTGTCCCTGAGCACAGTGAAGTGGCATAACCAGAATATCTTTTCCAAACTTGACGTACAGCGACGGACTGAAGCCGTTGCCCGAGCCCTCGAATTAAAATTGCTGTAGCGGACGTTGCATTTCATTCAGCGGCGCGAACCATACTTTAGTACGGTTACAAAGCGGGGCGCCGTGCATAAACTCAATGCATGAAATCCGCGATTCGAACCGATTGGCAAGTTCCCCTGGCACTCCTTGCAGTGAGTGCCATCCCCTGCGCGGCAGGCATTGCCCGCCTGGCCGGCCTTGCCAGCAATACTGCGTTTAACGGCGACAGCGAAAGATTTTTTGCATCGCCGGTTACCGTCATCCTGCATATCATAAGTGCCGGCTTGTTCTCTCTATTGGGCGCCTTGCAGTTTTCCACGGGCTTGCGCCGGCGTTACCCTCAATGGCACAAAGCGTCCGGGCGGGTAGTGGCCGCAAGCGGCGTGGTGTCTGCTCTATCAGGGATATGGATGACCGTCATGTATCCCATCCCCGCTGAGTTGCAGGGTGACTTGCTATTTGGCGTGCGTCTATTGGTTGGTACTTCCATGCTGGTGTCGATTGCGCTGGCCGTAACCGCTGTGATACATCGCGATATTGCCAGGCATCGCGCTTGGATGATTCGGGGCTACGCCCTGGGTCTGGGCGCCGGGATGCAGGTGGTAGTTCTCTTGCCATCAATGCTGATCATGGGCACACCCAGCGCGTTGCAACGGGACATGTTAATGAGTCTGGCGTGGTTGATCAATTTGATCATCGCCGAGATGGTTATCCAAAGGCGTTCGTGGGGAACCTTCTGTTTTTATAGGGGAATACTGTGAAGAAAATTGCCATCGCCATCGTTATCACGACCGTGCTGTGTTCGTGTGGATTCATGACGCCAGCCAAACAATATGAAGGGGGCCGACTGGGAGCGGCTGACATTGCGGTGATCAAGAGCTATCTGGGAAAACCGTTCTCGGACGAATATCACGCCACCATTATCGGTTACGCAAGAATTGAGTCCAATGGCCCCGGCGAACGCAAGGAGTTCGGACTGCCGGGTTTCACAGACTATCCGGACGAGATTCATGTGCTGGCCGGAGAGTATGAAGTGCAGGTCTATTGCTTCAACGGGCTAACGAGCCACAGACCCAAGAAGACACTAGCGTTACAAGCGGGCAAGACCTATGTACTTAAATGCGAAGTGCAAGACGGTCAGGCCCTCATCCATGCCAATGCGAAATCCACCTAGCATTTCGCCATTTTGAAAGGAAAAGTTCAACCATGCATCATTTTCCAAAACCCGCATCTTCTATTTCCCGCGCCATCCGCTTGGCCTTACTGTTGTCTGCTGTCGGACTTGCGGCCTGCTCGACCATGCAAGCAACCGACGCGGGATTCTTGAATAATCGTAGTGCGATGACGACGTCACCAGACGGCAGTACGGCGTACTACCGATCTGCAACGCCTGTCGACCCGCATCAGGTGCGCTCTCTTTCTGTGGAATGGGCAACGCCACTAGACGCAGGCCTTTCCTCGGTTGAAAGAGCACAACTGCTGTCCACTCTGAAATCCGCCATTACCAGGGAAGCCGAAGCGCTGCCACCTATGGCCAACGGACACCCGGTGATTATTCGCGCGGTCATCACCCGAGTTGAATCTGTGTCTCCCGTGCTCAATGTGGTATCTGCAGTGTTGTTGACAGTGCCCCTGGACCGCGGTGGTGCGGCAGTGGAAATCGAAGTTCTGGATGCGGAAACGCGGCAACCACTGGCAAGCATGGCACATGCTCACTTTGCACCACTGTCTGAATTCAAGGCGCGGTTTTCCAGACTGGCGCCGGCTGAATTGGCATTGAATGCGGCTGCTGTGGAGTTGGCCAAGCTCCTGCAAGGCAAACATTCCTAAGTCTGGCACTTGCCGCTCTAACGCGTTGCAGCGGGAGCGGGTCTCGCCACATCGATGCCAGGCATTCGGCTGTTCAGTTGAGCCTGGGCAATTTCGCTTTGAATGGAACGAAGCAGCTTGATGTGCAAAATTGCTAGCCGAGTCGAGTCCGGGTTCCCCTCTGGTTGCAGTCGCGGCCAGATGACAACCGGCCAGGAAGAGTCGTTGGCGAGACTGGAAAATTGTCCCGCTGAGAGTCCGGACCTAACTCCATTGCCGACGCTGCAGAAAACGCGACCGAGGGACCGCATCTCGGCCTCGATACTCGCGCCTTCACCTGAGCATCGCGCAGACATCCTTAACGTGGCGGCGCAGCCAGCGATGTGCCGGATCGGCATCAAGCCGTGGGTGCCAGAGCATTGAAACCGTGAATTCCGGCGTGGAGACCGGAAGAGGGAAGCTATGCATGCCGGCCCTCAGGTTTCCGGTGTGTCGTTCTGGAACAGAAGCGATCAACTCACTGGCCCGAGCAAGGCCCAGCGCGGTCGAAAAACCACCGACGATCGTGACGACCTTTCGCTCCAGCCCAAATGGCAGCAGGGCTTCATCAATCGGCCCCTTGTCCAGGCCATCACGCGAAACGAAGATGTGTCTGCCGGCCGCATAACGGGAAGGCGTGATCTTTCCTTTGCTAAACGGGTGCCCCATTCGCACGGCGCCAACGTATTGGTCTCGGAACAATGCCTGCACGCGCAGCTCCGGAGCCGTTGTCTTCTCCACAACACCTGTTTCCAGATGAACAATCCCATCGCGAAGTGGTGCGCTGTCTTTGTCTGGTTTCTGCACAAAGGATAAGCGCACGCCTGGTGCTTCCTCCCCGATGCGGGCTATAAGTTCTGGTCCGAAGTTCTCCACAAAACCTTCGCTGGTCCGCAGCGTGAATGTCCTGACCAGATCTTTAAGGTTGAGCTTTTCAGCTGGGCGCAAAACTGCTTCTCCTTCCTGCACGAGCTGCCTGACCCGTTCGCGCAGTTCGATCGCTCGGGGCGTGGGGACGAGACCGCGTCCGGCCCTGACCAACAACGGATCACCTGTGGTCTCACGCAATCGCGCCAGCGCCCGGCTCATCGCCGACGGGCTCAGCCGCAACCGTCGGGCGGCGCGCGCTACGCTCCCTTCAGCGAGCACCGCGTCAAGCGTGACAAGCAAGTTGAAATCTGGGATCGACATGGATTGATTTTGGCACAGTTTGGTTTTGATGTGGCGTCAAACGCACTAATAACGTGCAAATGGTGCGCCTTCCGCCATGTGAATAAGCCGCCTATCCTTCGGACCATCGATTGATTGAGCGCAACCGCGTTCCTGCATAACAGAAAGGGATGATATGACCAAGAATTCGCTGGAAAGATTTATTGATGGAGTCAGGTCGAATTGGGGGCCTCTTTCCTCCGAAGTAGTGGCTGGTTGTCGCCAGCGTTTGGAGGACCTCCTCAAGACGCCGGCCACTGAGGAATGGTTGGCGGCGCTGCACAGGGACGCGCCGGCAAACAAAGAACTATACCGGGATCCGACACACAGGTTCGTGCTGCTGGCGCACACGGAACATGCGGGGCTCTACAGACCCCCCCATGACCACGGCAGGGGCTGGGTCATCTATGCGATGCAGCAAGGCGAAATCGAGATGGGAACCTATGCCCGGATCGAGGACACGGACGGTAGCTTGAAACTCGTGAAAAGGGATTCCACGCTGGTACGCGCCGGACAGGTCCAGGTGTATCTGCCCGGAGATATTCACGACACACGGTGTATTTCAGGATCTGCGCTGTTGTTTCGCTTTACCGAGCGAGATTTGAAGAAGGAGGACAAAGAAGAACACCGATTGACGAGGTACGTTGAGCGGGACGGCGTCTGGACCCTAGGGGCGCCGTGACCATACCCTTTACCCAGGCCATGGGAGGCCGTTTGGGGCAGGCATCTATCGCTTTGCGTGTGCCTTCCTCCATGACCCACGCAGCGACATCGCCCGCGCGAGACGACGACCTCAAGGAAATGCAATCCACAGGGAACACCGACGATGCAACGTCGGATCCCGGCGAGACTGGGCGTGCGGTCGCGATCGCCGCCGTGCTGGCTGCCATGGTGCTCGTGGTGCTGGACGCGGCCATTGCAAACGTCGCTCTGCCGACGATCGCGGGATCTCTGCACGTGACGCCAGCCATGTCGGTCTGGGTCATAACGTCCTACCAGACCGCCCTATTGATGGCTTTGCTGCCCTGTGCCGCGCTCGGGGAAAGCCTGGGCTATCGCCGGGTCTTCACCGCGGGAGTTGCGCTGTTCACGGGAGCATCGGTGTTGTGCGCGTTGTCGCCGTCCCTGCCTTGGCTCGTCGCGGCCCGCTGCCTCCAGGGGCTCGGGGGCGCCGCCATCATGGCGCTCGGCGTCGCGCTGCTGCGTGTCGTGGTTTCACATCGGCGTCTCGGCGCCGCTATCGGCTGGAACGCCCTTGCCATTGCGCTGTCGTCTGCGGCTGGTCCGGCGATCGGTGCGGCGATCCTATCAGCCACAAACTGGCCCTGGCTCTTCGCCGTCAATCTACCCTTTGGTGTGTTGGTGCTACTCGCCACCCGCGCGCTTCCAGATACCGGTGGGACGGCGCGTTGGCTGGACCTATTCAGTGTGGCGTTGAATGCCGGAGCGTTTGCGTCCTTGGTCATTGGCGCGGAGTTGATCCCGGCGAGGCCGGCGCTGGCTGCCGTCCTGCTCGCCGCGGGCGCCCTAGCACTGGTGGCGCTGGTTCTGCGCGAAATGCCGAAGGAGGCGCCACTGATCCCGATCGATCTGCTCCGCGGCGATTCATTCCGCTTTTCGGTGATCGCCTCGATTTGTTGTTTCGCCGGGCAGACCGCGGGCATCGTTGCGCTACCTTTCTACCTGCAGCACGGGCTTGGGCAGGACACGTTGATGGCCGGGCTCTACATGACACCCTGGCCGCTGACCGTGGCTATCGCGGCCCCGTTAGCAGGCCGGCTCGCCGATCGTGTCTCGACAGCCTGGCTTTGCGCCGTGGGCGGCGTGTGTCTCGCAACTGGGCTCGGGGCTGCGGCACTGTGGCCGCTGAAGGGCAACCCGATGCCGCTCGTGCCGCTCACCATGCTGTGCGGCCTCGGTTTCGGCCTCTTTAATGTGGCCAACAACCGCAACATGTTCCTTTCTGCACCCATCACGCGTAGTGGCGCCGCGGGAGGTATGCAGGGCACCGCTCGGTTGCTTGGGCAAACCGCTGGTGCGGTTATCATGACCCTGCTCTTTACCCTAACATCCGCCGATGCAGCGCCTCAGATCGGTCTTGGGATCGGAGCGGTATTGGTGTTTGTCGCAGGCCTCGTGAGTACGCTGAGATTCAGCCCGATGCCGTCCCGATGACCGGCGTGCAACCTCCAAGGAAAGATCGTCATCACAGTATGAGGCGCTGATTCGACCATGCTTGACGCCGAAACGTGAACTTCCTCTGTAGCTTACCGCCAGGGGCCGCTGCACCTTTGGTAGCGGCCTTTCAGAATGCTCGGGGTTTGAGCGGCAGGTCCGGGTCGGAGTGTGAGCCCGATTATTTGAAATGCAGTCGTTGGCGGAAATATCAGCAGGTAGCGGGTGTCAGGGAGGACATCCGGCCAAGCAGCCTTCCAGCGCTTCAAAAATCGCTCCTATCGAGGGGCCGGTCCCCGCCAGATTGCTGCTGGCTGCCCGCTAAACAAAAAACCGCCAAAGCGCGCTCTCTTTGATAGCCAAGACTCAGATCAAGCAGCCTTCTGCAGCCTGCACCATTGATAACTCGACGATCCTGCTACATTCAACGCCCCCCTTCGCCAGAAATGTCTTGCATCAGGATCGTGAACTCTGGCGACTCGCGTAAAGCTTTCTTGCCGTAATCGATGAGCTTCTGCACATCGTCGAAGTCCAGCTTCAGTGTGGTCGGCACGTTCATGAAGTGCTTGCGGTCGTTGGGGTCCGGTGCCCCAGCGAGACTGATCTCAATCAGATAGAACTTCGCATCTGGAACAAAGATATCTGCACGCTGTGCGGCAGTAGCACTTTTTACCTCCTTCTCCCAGGCGCCCACAGTACTGCGTATCCTCGAAAGTGTCTCGGACGAATAGTGGTTGATTGGAATATCAACCAAGGCGGTAACTGCACGAAAGATTCCGGGCACGTCGGCGCTGCGGTCTTGCACCGGTTGCGACGAGGTCTCCGCATTGACCATGATGAAAACTGCCTTGCGCACCCCGCGATATCCGCTTCTGCGCGTTGTCTCAATAATTCCGCCGGTGCGTTCGACGAAATCTGGCGTACCACGTGCCCCCAGGTTATCGGCCAAACCGCCGTCGAGCAGGTGTATGTATCTAATTGCGGCAGGATCGGACTTTATTGCTGGACTCGGCAGGATTGAGCGTTCGCCACCGGTTGGCGCGGCGGTCGATAAAGATATTGGGCATGCGTCGCGATAATCGAAAACTGTAATCGGACTCAATACAACAGGCAGTGCGCTGGACGCAGCCACTGCGCGGGCGATTGGAAACGTTGAAATATCGCTGCACAACGTCTTGAAATTGACTGGGGTAAATTCGAACCGCTCCCCGGTCGAGATATTGGATGCTGCAATCAGTACTCGCGGCCTACGTTGTGTACTCCAGAACCCGAAAGTGGCTTCCTTGAACAAACGCTCGTCCAGGAGTTCTGCAAAAATGTCAGAACGTCCAAAGCGCGGCGATGTCAGCCTCAACCAGTTAATCGGCGAGAACAAGATTCGATTCGTTAGCTCATCCTGCAAATTGGCAAACAGGAATTCCTTTTCGAACGTGGTGAAAGTCTTCTCGCCGTATAGAGCATAGTAGGCAGCCAGAATGCTGCCGCCAGAGGTTGCGGTGATAAGGTCAATCTCGTCCAACAGCCTTCGTTGGCGACGATCCCAGTAGATACTTTGTGCCCGAAGTTCTGCGAGCACGCCGTATGCCAGCGCCGCAGCGCGTGTTCCTCCGCCGGAAAAGGAAAGCTGAATAAACAGGCTGTCGGTATTGTCCGCGTCGGCTAGTGCGTACGCTTGTGTGCTGGGTTTGGCGAGAGGCTCGTTGATTGGGTAGTGTGTGGTCGCGCATCCCGCACCCACGACTATGGAACCCGCATACATCACGGATTGGGCTATTCGAAGTGCGCGGTACCAATGTCGACAACAATTGGACAACGTCATGTCAAACCCACGTTAGACACACGCAAACAAATGACCGCCTCAGGTGTGAGGCGGCCGATGCAGGAATAGCTCGATGGATCGAACAAAAATGAACCCAAAGATGCAAAGCGCCCATGTCAAGACAACGGCGTAAGGGCCTACATTCGATGGAAACGGGATTCCTGCGACGTTGAACCAGAGACCTGCAACCGCGATGATCGATACAGCATATATGACGATGACCCATGGGGGAAATCGGCCCGGCTCGACCGTACGTCGCCGGCGGAATTGGATTAGGAGAACAAAGGTGAGTATCGAAGCAGCGGCTGCGCTGGACAGCGGCCAGGTGACGGTGTCTGGAATATGAAGAATGTTTAATAGTGTGGGAACCAAAGCAAGAGCCGTGACCAGAAGTCCCCCTTCAATGTAGAGGCGCACGAGGCGAAGGTGCCGATCGGAGAGGTCGCCGCCCAGCGCGCTTCGGATGGCGACGACCACTGACGAAAAACCGACGAATGACAACGAGAGGGTTGCCAGGCGAAAGAGGTAGTCAGATTCTGCCGATGTCACGACCGCATCCTAAAATGTTTTCTAACAGCTAGTTTGAGATACCCTCAACGGCGAAGGATCGGAACTTCGCAATCTTGCTGCGCATGGCCATCAGTTCCTTTTGTGCCGGGTCATTTTGCCAACTTTGCAACTTTTCCACGTTGTCGAATACGTAGATGGTGAACCGCTTCGGTGGAGTGCCGTCAATCGCATTGATTTTTCCGCCCCGGATGATGTAACGCCCGCCATTTTTCTTGATTAGCACCTCTTGGCGCTCGGAATAGGTCTTAAACCCTGCTTGATCTGTGACATCCACTTCGTTGACAACATAGACCGGTACTGCCGACTTTGTCTGGGCATGAAGCACCTGGATTGATGCTCCTCCGAGAGTGATTCCAGCAAGCAGCGCCAATGCCGCCTTGTAGTTTTTCTTCATATCTCCATCCTTTGCAAAAAATATATTGTTTAACTGAAATGCAGCCGCGCCCAATTGCGCCGCTTCTTGTCAGAGTGGTACAGGTCTGTACCGCGAGAGAGCCCTGACGGCTCTAATGTGAACTCGTGGATCGGCTCGGTCGGCCAATCCTCTGGGTTGATTCCTGCAGCGCGAGCCACTCTACACCAAGAACGCGGAATGCGTTTCATTCCTATTGACGCAAGGCATCCACAGCAAATAGGATTGGAACACTTGACTCTGCGCTTGGGGCAGCAGGTGATTAAGGGGCGGGTTATCACCGTCGCGCAACAAGCCTAAAAAGGAGGGGGCGTATGCCAATTTTGGCTCGCGGCGGGTTGAAGATAGACTTCAGTGACGAAGGTAGCGGGGAGACCGTTGTCCTAATCCACAGTTCCGTTAGCGGAAATCGACAGTGGAAGCGGCTAACTCAGGAACTCAAGGACCGGTTCCGCGTCCTGGCTCCCAATCTTTACGGATACGGCGAAACAACACCGTGGCAGGAGGACGGGACACAAACCCTCGCGGATCACGTTACCCTGATCGAAACCATTTGCGATAGCATCCACGGCCCGATCCGGCTGGTCGGCCATTCGTTTGGCGGAGCGGTCGCGCTGAAGGTCGCCGCGAACTTGGGGGAGCGTGTTTCGCACCTGGCTCTGTATGAACCGAATCCCTTTTACCTATTGGACCTGGACGGTCGCGCTGAAGCATTCTCCGAAGCAATGGCCCTGCACGACGATGTAAAGATACTGGGGAAGAAAGGGGACTGGATGGCGCTGGCCGAACGCTTCGCCGAGTATTTCTCCGGCGATGGATCGTGGGTGCAGATGCCAGCCGAGCGGCAAGTGGTGTTTGCAAAGCTGCTGCTGCCGAATTACTACGAATGGGATTGCGTTCAGAGCGATGTCACCACAGTAGGGGTATTCGCAAAATTGCGCGCGAGGACGCTCCTCATAAGTGGCGCGAATACCAGGCTGGCGTTGCGGGAGATTGCAGACCTTTTTCGGGCTACGTGTCCCCACTGGACGTTTGTCACGATACCTGAAGCTGGGCACATGGCGCCACTGACGCACCCGGATCTTGTCAATCCAATTGTGAAGCATTTTCTCGGTTAGGCAAATTCATCAACGGCTGGTCGTGTTAGATGACGATGGTGAATTGAACCTAGCGCGAACGACCGCAATTTGGCTACTCCGGGCACTCAAGCCGTAGCAAGTCGAGAGGCAGGGTCGGGTTGAGTCGCAGACAGTTTGGTTAAGCCGCCACTGGCTGCAATTTCACTAGGCGGCGGGTGCCAGCGCGGACTCTCGGCCAGGAAGATACGCTCACCAAGCAGGCATGTTGCCCTAAACGACGTCCGGTCCACGCTCGACAGCCGACCTTGATGAGCGGATTCGCTATGATTCACGAGTAACCCGAGCGGGCATTGCAATCGGCCGAGCGCAGGTGCAATATCGTCTGAAAGCAAAGATCGGCAACGCCCAGTCAGAAGTAGTCTACTGCCATCGACCCGATGTGTAAAATCATTCAATATTCAGTTACTTATCTCTCACGGCAGGCGAGGTAGTTTCGCGTGACTGCGCTTACTTCGCCAGCCTTTCCAGTTTTCGAAAGCTCCGATTTCAGCGGTAAAGCGACGGCATTTTATTTCGACCTGGTTCGGCTCCAGGACAATCCTGAAATCCCACGCGGATTTCCGCATCGGCACAACTATTACCATTTGCTCTGGATGACGGAAGCCGCAGGTACGCACATGTTGGACTTCGAGAGCTTCGAGGTACGCACCAACACGGTGTTCTTTGTTTCTCCAGGGCAACTGCATTCGTGGACATCATCCGTCCGGCCAAAGGGATACGTCATCAATTTCAGCACGGACTTCTTCTTGCGGATGTTTCCGCGCTCGGACGACATCGCACAGTTTCCCTTTTTTCACGTCGCGGGCGACACCCCCGTGCTTTACATGGACCAGACCCAGCACGACCAGTTGCTCCCCCTCCTTATCGAGATGGAACAAGAGGTGCAGGGGCGTGGCGATGGACGCCTGGACATTGTGAGGTCCTACCTGCTGGTATTACTAACACGGTTGAGGCGCCTTTATCCGGAGCATATTGCGGAGGGAATGTCACCGCAAAACTATTCCCTTACCAAGCGTTTCAAGCTTCTCATTGAGCAACATTACCTTGACTTCGGCCCAATGCGGAGCTACGCGGAAAATCTGCACGTCACCGAGCGCCAGCTCAATGACGCCCTCAAGAGAACCTTGGGCAAGACGGCTGGCCAACTGGTGCAGGAACGTGTGGTGCTGGAAGCCAAGCGACTGTTGAGCAACACTGACCGGAGTGTTGCCGAGATTGCGTATCAGCTGAACTTCGAGGACTTGGCTTATTTCTGCCGCTTCTTCAAGAAGCACACTCAATCTACACCGGGAGAATTCAAAAAGCGCCTTTCCGACTAGATGTAGTCGCTGCGGGCGACGTATTGGCACGACAAAAAAGTACAAACAAAACGCGCATTAGTCCTAACGATAGATCAAGCTGCGTTAGTAGAGTGTTCCCACGCTCAGCCATCGAGTAACCTAAAAGTAATAATGCGACAAATCATGGCGTTAGGATAGACTAACGGTGCCATAAGATATTTCCTGGTTTAGTGCTGAAGCATTCAGTCCGGTGTTAGTCCACTTAAATGGGAGGGGGTATGAGGAAAACCGTCGCAGCATTCGCATTCGCCGCGTTGGCGCTGATTGCACCGCAAGCCGGCGCACAGGTCACGCTCAAGTTTGCGCATTTCGCCGAAGCGACTCACCCGGCGCACCTGTCGGCGTTGCAATTCGCCAAGCGCGTTGAGGAGCGCACCAACGGCCAGGTAAAGGTCAGTATTTTTCCGGCCAACCAATTGGGTAGCCCGCCGGAGCAGGCGCAGCAGGTGAAGCTGGGTGCCATCGACATGGGCGTGCCCACGCAGGGTC
>Ga0194060_10001355_pt1 | contig 17490 bp, 23 predicted proteins | sample SepL225m_MetaG_FD_163427 | JGI IMG/M metagenome (GOLD analysis project Ga0194060, IMG submission 163427) | Anoxic zone freshwater microbial communities from boreal shield lake in IISD Experimental Lakes Area, Ontario, Canada - Sep2016-L222-5m | ecosystem: Environmental > Aquatic > Freshwater >...
AGGGCCAGTTGCGCGCCGATGGCAAGCACGTCATCGTGATCGGCGGCGGCGATACCGGCTCGGACTGTGTTGGCACCAGCAACCGCCACGGTGCGGCCAGCGTTACGCAGTTTGAAGTGATGCCGCAGCCGCCGGTGGAAGAAAACCGACCCATGACCTGGCCGTATTGGCCCTTGAAACTACGCACGAGTTCCAGTCATGACGAGGGCTGTCAGCGTGAATTTGCGATCTCAACCAAGGCCTTTGTTGGCGAAAAAGGCAAAGTCACCGGGCTCAAGACGGTGCGCGTCGAGTGGAAGGACGGCAAGATGGTCGAAGTCGCCGGCAGTGAGCAGGTGTTCAAAGCCGACCTGGTGCTGCTGGCCATGGGCTTTGTCAGCCCGGTGGCGTCGGTAATGCAATCCTTTGGTGTGGAGCTTGATGCGCGCGGCAATGCCAAGGCCAGCACCGAAACCGTTGGAGGCTATGCCACCAACGTGAGCAAGGTCTTTGCCGCGGGCGACATCCGGCGCGGCCAGAGTCTGGTCGTGTGGGCCATCCGCGAAGGCCGCCAGGCAGCCCGTGCCGTTGACGAATTCCTGATGGGCGCGAGCACCTTGCCCCGCTGAGGTTTTAGAGTCGGCATTAAGGTTGGAACTCGGGTAATCCCGTATGATCCGGGGTGCCGGGTCAGCCCGGCCTTTTTTCTCACCATGGCCGCCGCAGTATCAGAATCTCTTGTCGAATTACGTCACCTGACCTTCGGTTATGGTGAGCGCGTGATTCTGGACGACGTTTCTGTGTCGGTGCCGCGCGGCAAGGTGACCGCACTCATGGGGGCCTCGGGCGGTGGCAAGACCACGATCCTGCGCCTGATCGGCGGGCAGAACCGGGCCCAGTCGGGCCAGATGCTGTTTGATGGGCAGGACGTCACCGTCATGGACCAGCCGCAACTCTATGCGGCGCGCCGGCGCATGGGCATGTTGTTCCAGTTTGGTGCTCTGTTTGCCGACCTCTCGGCATTTGAAAATGTCGCCTTCCCACTGCGCGAGCACACCGATTTACCCGAGACTTTGATTCGCGATATTGTGCTGATGAAACTCAACGCGGTTGGCCTGCGCGGCGCCTTTGATCTGATGCCAAGCCAGATTTCGGGTGGCATGGCGCGGCGCGTTGCGTTGGCGCGTGCGATTGCGCTGGACCCCGATCTGGTCATGTACGACGAGCCTTTTTCCGGACTCGATCCGATCTCGACCGGTACCTCGGCCCGCCTGATTCGCCAGCTCAATGACTCGATGGGCCTGACCAGCATTTTCGTCTCGCATGAGCTGGAGCAGACGCTGGCGATTGCCGATCATGTGATCATCCTGGCCAATGGTCGGCTGGCGACGCAGGGAACGCCGGCTGAAGTGCTGCACAGCACCGATCCGCTGGTTTATCAGTATGTCAACGCCCTGTCCGATGGCCCGGTGCGTTTCCATTACCCCGGCCCTTCCATTGACGCCGATTTCGGTCTGGAGGCTGTCGCATGAGCTGGTACAAACCCCGTGATATCGGCTTTGCCGTGCGCTCGCAGCTGGCCGGGTTGGGGCAGGGTGCGCGTTTGTTTGTGCGGCTTCTGACCACGCTCGGCCCGAGTCTGAAGCGCTTTGGCCTGATCCGCGACCAGATCCATTTCCTGGGCAATTACTCGCTGGCCATCATCGCGGTCTCCGGTCTGTTTGTCGGTTTTGTATTCGGGCTGCAGGGTTACTACACCTTGCAGCGTTACGGCTCCTCGTCGGCGCTCGGATTGCTGGTCACGCTGACCCTGGTGCGCGAACTCGGGCCGGTGGTGACGGCGCTGTTGTTTGCCGGGCGCGCCGGAACTTCGCTGACGGCCGAGATCGGTCTCATGAAGGCGGGCGAGCAGATCAGCGTGATGGAGATGATGGCGGTGGACCCGGTGCAGCGCGTGTTGGCACCGCGATTCTGGGCTGGCGTCATCACAATGCCCTTGCTGGCTGCAGTATTTAGCGCCATGGGCATCATTGGTGGCTGGGCCGTGGGTGTCGTCATGATTGGTGTTGATGGTGGCTCGTTCTGGAGCCAGATCCAGGAAGGTGTTGACGTCTGGCAGGACCTGGGCAACGGCGTTATCAAGAGCATCGTGTTTGGTTTTACGGTTACCTTTGTCGCGTTGCTTCAAGGCTTTGGTGCCCAGCCCACGCCCGAAGGCGTGGCCAGCGCGACGACCCGTACCGTGGTGGTATCTTCGCTCGCCGTGCTCGGGCTTGATTTCATCCTGACAGCCATGATGTTTACCATTTGAATGCCTTGCGAATTGGATCGGTGCGCAAGGGATTCTGGATATTGAAAGTTAAGTAGGTGTTTTATGCAGCGTTCCAAAAATGATGTCTGGGTCGGACTCTTTGTCCTGATCGGTGCCGTGGCGATTCTGTTTCTGGCCTTGCAGTCGGCCAATCTGCTGAGCCTGAGCTTTCAGAAGAGCTATACGCTGAGCGCCAAGTTTGACAACATTGGCGGTCTCAAGCCCAAGGCGGCGGTGCGCAGTGCCGGCGTGGTGGTGGGACGCGTGGAAAAAATCTCGTTTGACGACAAGTCGTTCCAGGCCCGCGTCACGCTGGCGATGGAGAACCGCTATGCTTTCCCGAAAGACAGTTCCCTGAAAATCCTCACCAGTGGTCTGCTTGGCGAGCAATACCTGGGCATGGAGCCGGGTGCGGACGAGAAGACGCTGGCCGAGGGGGATACCGTGAGCAGCACGCAATCGGCCATGGTGCTGGAGAGCATGATCAGCCAGTTCCTCTACAGCAAGGCGGCCGAGGGCGGTGCCACCGATGTTGCCAAGGGAAAGAAATAGCCGTGGGTCGAAGCTTGTCGTTTTCTGTCGAATCGGGTCGAACCTGGGCCCGGCGCTTTGGCTTGTTGCTGGTCGTGTTGCTGCTGAGCGCTTGCGCCAGCGCGCCTGGCGCCAACCCGCGCGATCCGCTGGAGCCCTTTAACCGTTCGGTCTACCGTTTCAACGACGCGCTCGATGCCGCAGTCCTGAAACCTGTCGCAACCAGCTACCGTGACGTGATACCCGAGCGTGTGCGCCAGGGCATTGGCAACTTCTTTGAAAATCTGGAAGATGTCTGGTCGTTGGTGAACAATGCCCTTCAATTCAAGGGGCAGGCCGCTTTCGACAGCCTGCGACGCGTTGGTGTCAACACCTTTCTGGGCTGGGGCGGGCTGTTCGATGTTGCTACCGAGATGGACATCGAAAAACACACCAAGGATTTTGGTCATACGCTGGGTTATTGGGGCGTTGCGCCGGGTCCCTACCTCGTGCTTCCCATACTCGGGTCGTCCAGTTTGCGAGACACGGTAGCCCTGCCGGTGGATTGGAAGGGTGATCTGGTTGCCTCGGTTCCGCACGTCCCGACCCGCAACACGGCGACCGTGGTCCGGGGTATCGATACCCGTTCTGATTTGCTCAAGGCTGGCAATATGCTGGAGGAGGCGGCGCTGGATCGCTACAGTTTCATGCGCGATGCGTATTTGCAGCGCCGGCGCAGCGTGATTTACGATGGCAACCCGCCCGAGGACGAATCGGTGGATGGCGCATCGAACTCGACGGATTTCAGTGCCCCCCCGGGTGAGCCACCAAACCCCACGCCAACCAAGAGCGCGGCTGAAACGTTAAGCAGTTCCGGAGTTTCCGGAGAAGAGAAAGTCAAACCATGAAGATTGCGTTTTCACGCCGGCTGTTTGCCCTGCTATTGCTGGGCGCCTCGACCCTGCTGGCAATTCCGGCGCGTGCGGCAGACGAGGCCGCTGACGCCCTGATCAAGCGTTTGTCAACTGAGGTGCTCGACAGCATCAAGGCTGACAAGGCCATCCAGAGCGGCGACCTGTCGCGCATCATTACCCTGGTCGATGCCAGGATCATGCCCAACGTGAATTTTCAGCGCATGACGGCGATGGCCGTCGGACCGGCCTGGCGCCAGGCCACGCCGGAGCAGCAAAAACACTTGCAGGACGAGTTCAAGATTCTGCTGGTGCGCACCTATGCCGGTGCATTGACTCAGGTCAGCGACCAGACCATCGCCATCAAACCAATGCGTGCGGCAGCTGAGGACAAGGAAGTTGTGGTGCGCACCGAAGTCAAGGGACGCGGTGACGCGATCCAGCTTGACTACCGGCTGGAAAAAACGCCAGGCGAGGGTGCGGGGTGGAAGATCTTCAACATGAACGTGCTGGGCGTCTGGCTGGTGGAAACCTACCGCAGCCAGTTTGCCCAGGAGATCAGCGCCAAGGGCATCAACGGCCTGATTGGCACGCTGACCGAGCGCAACAAGACCAACGCCAAGAAGGGTTGAGCGTGCTGGTATTGCCACAAGAACTAACGCATGCCGAGGCCAATGCCTGTCTGCGCATGCTGGTGCAGGGCCTGCGTTCGCAGACTGGAGCGGAAGTGGTGGTAGATGCAACAGGCCTGAGCCGCTTCGATTCGTCGGCGTTGGCCGTCCTGCTTGAATTCCGGCGTGAGACTCTGGCACTGGGCAAGCGCTTTTCAATCCGTGGCCTGCCGGCGCGTCTGCACGACCTGGCGGCGCTGTACGGTATCGCTGACTTGCTGTTGCACGCTTGAATTCCGTGATACCCGCTATTTCCTTTCAGTCGGTCTCCAAGGCCTACCCGTCGCCGCGTGGCCCTAAGGGCAGCACCTTTCTGGCGCTCGACCAGGTCAGTTTCGATATCGAGCAGGGCGAGTTCTTCGGTCTGCTCGGTCCCAACGGCGCTGGCAAGACCACGTTGATCAGTATTCTGGCCGGATTGATACGTGCCAGTGGCGGGCGGATTTCGGTGCTCGGTCACGATGTGGCGCGCGACTATGCGCAGGCGCGTCGCAGTGTGGGTGTGGTGCCGCAGGAACTGGTGTTCGATCCTTTCTTCAATGTGCGCGAAGCGCTGCGTTTCCAGTCCGGCTATTTCGGTATTGGGCGCAACGACGACTGGATCGACGAACTGCTTGAAAACCTGGGTCTGACCGACAAAGCCGGCGTCAACATGCGTGCGCTCTCGGGTGGCATGAAGCGCCGCGTGCTGGTTGCGCAGGCGCTGGTGCACAAGCCACCGGTGATCGTGCTCGACGAGCCCACGGCCGGTGTTGATGTCGAGTTGCGCCAGACGCTGTGGCAGTTCATCGCCAAACTCAACAAGCAGGGGCACACGGTGCTGCTGACCACGCACTATCTGGAAGAAGCCGAAGCCCTGTGCAGTCGCATCGCCATGCTGAAAACCGGACGCGTGGTGGCGCTCAACCATACCAGCGAGTTGCTCAAGGCCGCATCAAGCAATGTGCTGCGCTTCAAGGTCGACAGCGAACTGCCGGCCGAGTTGGCGGCGCAGGCCCGCATTACCGGGCGTATCGTGCAGTTTCCAGCACACGATGCCCACGCGATTGAGCGCTTCCTGGCGGCTGTGCGCCAGGCCGGGTTGACGGCGCAGGATGTTGAAATTCGCAAGGCTGATCTGGAAGACGTCTTTCTTGAGGTCATGACGCAGAACAAGGACTCCGTGCACGGAGTGGGACTGGCATGAAAGGGTGGCAAACGCTCTTGTACAAGGAAGTGCTGCGCTTCTGGCGCGTTGCGTTTCAGACCATTGCCGGGCCGGTGCTCACGGCCATGCTTTATCTGTTGATCTTCGGCCACGCGCTGGAGTCGCACGTCAAGGTTTACGGGCAGGTCAGTTACACCGCTTTTCTGGTGCCGGGCCTGGCCATGATGAGCTTGCTGCAAAACGCTTTTGCCAACAGTTCCTCGTCGCTGATCATGAGCAAGGTCATGGGCAATCTGGTGTTCCTGATGCTCACACCGCTGTCCTACATGAACTGGTTTGTCGCCTACGTTGGCGCAGCCGTGATCCGTGGCCTGGTCGTGGGCCTGGGTGTGTTCGCGGTTTCAGCCCTGTTCACGGACATCAGTTTCATCGCGCCGCTTTGGATTCTGACTTTCGGTGTGCTGGGCGCGGCCCTGATGGGAACGCTGGGCCTGATCGCAGGTTTGTGGGCCGAGAAGTTTGACCAGCTCGCAGCCTTCCAGAATTTTGTCGTCATGCCCATGACCTTTTTGAGCGGCGTTTTCTATTCGATTCATTCGCTGCCGCCGGTGTGGCAGACGGTGAGTCATTTGAACCCCTTCTTCTACATGATCGATGGTTTTCGCTACGGTTTCTTCGGCGTGAGCGATGTGTCGCCCTGGCTCAGTCTGGCAGTGGTTGGTGGCGCACTGGCTGCGATCAGCGCGGTGGCCGTTGCCTTGCTGCGCAGTGGCTACAAAATTCGCAGTTAAGCTGTGCAACTATTTCTAATTGGACGATCGAGATGAATGCAGACCAGATCAAGAACCTGATTGCCGCCAATCTGGCGTGCCAGCACATTAGCCTGGACGGCGATGGACGGCACTGGTTTTCCACCATCGTGTCTGCCGAGTTTGAAGGCAAGCGCGCCATCCAACGCCACCAGATGGTCTATGCCACGCTGGGCGACAAGATGAAGACCGACGAGGTGCACGCGCTGTCGATCAAAGCCTACACGCCGGCCGAATGGGCGGCGCTGCCAATTTAAGAATGGATGTCGACCGTTGCCGGTGCGCAGGGGTCGCTATGGAAGGAATGACATGATCACGCTGGCTTTGTCCAAGGGCAGAATATTTGAAGAAACCTTGCCGCTGCTGCGCGCCGCTGGCATCGAGGTACTGGAAGATCCGGAAAAATCGCGCAAGCTCATTCTCGCCACAAATCAGGCTGACGTGCGCGTGCTGGTGGTTCGCGCCACCGATGTTCCAACCTATGTGCAATACGGCGGCGCCGATCTGGGTATCACCGGCAAGGACACGCTGCTGGAGCACGGCAGCGACGGCCTGTACCAACCGCTTGACTTGCAGATTGCCAAGTGCCGCATCAGTGTGGCGGTGCGCGCCGATTTCGATTACGCCTCGGCCGTCAAGCAGGGCTCGCGCCTGAAGGTGGCCACCAAGTACGTGGCAATCGCGCGCGAGTTCTTCGCCACCAAAGGCGTGCACGTCGATCTGATCAAACTCTACGGCAGCATGGAACTCGCACCGCTGGTCGGACTGGCCGACGCGATCGTTGACCTGGTCTCTACCGGCAATACCCTCAAGGCCAATCACCTGATTGAGGTTGAGCGCATCATGGACATCAGCTCACGCCTGATCGTGAATCAGGCCGCGCTCAAGCTCAAGCAGGCACCGATTCGCCGCATCATCGATGCTTTTGCTGCGGCGCTCCCCGCCTAAATGACTGACATCGCCATGACGCTCAAAGCCTCACCCGCCCGAATGTCCACCGCCAGCGCCAGCTTCGAGGCTGAGTTCAAGGCGCGTCTGCACTGGTCGGCGCAGGCGGACGCCGAAATTGAGCAGCGTGTGGCTGACATCCTGGCTGACGTGCAGCAGCGTGGCGACGCCGCCGTGCTGGACTACACGGCGCGTTTCGACGGCGTGCAGGCCAGCTCGATGGCCGCATTGGAGTTGACACAAGCCGAGTTCAAGACTGCTTTTGAATCGATTCCGGTCGCCCAACGCGAGGCCCTGCAAGCAGCGGCCCGCCGCGTGCGCAGCTACCACGAAGCGCAGAAGAAAGCCTGCGGCGAGAGCTGGCGCTACCGCGACGAAGATGGCACGCTGCTCGGGCAGAAGGTGACGCCGCTGGACCGCGTTGGCATTTACGTTCCCGGCGGCAAGGCAACTTATCCGTCGAGCGTGCTGATGAATGCCATTCCAGCGCATGTGGCTGGCGTTGCCGAGATCATCATGGTCGTTCCCACGCCCAGGGGCGAGAAAAACGCCATGGTGCTGGCCGCGGCGTATGTGGCGGGCGTCACGCGCGCCTTCACCATCGGCGGCGCGCAGGCGGTGGCGGCATTGGCCTACGGCACGGCGACGATCCCGAAAGTGGACAAAATTACCGGCCCGGGCAATGCCTATGTGGCAGCAGCCAAGCGCCGTGTTTTTGGCACGGTCGGCATCGACATGATTGCCGGCCCGAGCGAAATCCTGGTGCTGGCCGATGGCACGACGCCGCCTGACTGGGTCGCGATGGACTTGTTCAGTCAGGCCGAGCACGATGAACTGGCGCAGAGCATTCTGCTGTGCCCGCACGCCGCGTATATCGAGCAGGTGCAGCAGGCGATTGATCGCCTGCTGCCGGCCATGCCACGGCGCGCGATCATCACCCAATCGCTCAATGACCGTGGGGCCTTGATTCTCACGCGCAGCATGGAAGAAGCGTGCGAGATCAGCAACCGGGTCGCGCCCGAACACCTGGAAGTCAGCAGCCAAGCGCCGCAGCACTGGGAGCCACTGCTCAAACACGCTGGCGCCATTTTCCTGGGTGCCTATACCAGTGAGTCGCTCGGCGACTACTGCGCTGGTCCGAACCACGTGCTGCCCACCAGTGGCACGGCGCGTTTTTCCTCGCCGCTGGGTGTTTATGATTTCCAGAAACGTTCCAGCCTGATTGAAGTGAGCCAGACCGGTGCTCAGACGCTGGGCCTGATTGCCGCCGAGCTGGCTTATGGCGAAGGTCTGCAGGCGCATGCCCGGGCCGCTGAATTGCGATTGAACCAGGTGCCGCCAATGCGGGAGCCCAAATGAAAGAAGTCAGTCCCCAAACCCTGCAACGCTTGCGCCAGGACGTGCAGTCCATGCACGCCTACGCCGTGCAGGAGTCAACCGGCATGGTCAAGCTCGATGCCATGGAGAACCCGCACCGCCTGTCGTTGCCACTGCAGACGGCGCTCGGTTTGCGCCTGGGCGCGCTGGCGCTGAACCGCTACCCGGGTGAGCGCGTCAATGTGCTGCGTCGCGCGCTGGCCGCTTACGCCCACATGCCCGCCGGTTTTGACATCATGCTGGGCAATGGCTCGGACGAACTCATCAGCCTGCTGGCGCTGGCCTGCGATGTGCCGGGCGCCAGCATCCTGGCGCCGCTGCCGGGTTTTGTGATGTACGCCATGAGTGCGCAGTTGCAGGGTCTGGCTTTTCACGGTGTAGCGCTGAGCGCCGAATTCGAACTCGACGAGGCTGCCATGCTGGCTGCCATTGCGCAGCACAAACCGGCCATCACCTATCTGGCCTATCCCAATAATCCGACCGCCAATCTTTGGAACGATGCGGCCATCGAGAACATCGTCCTGGCCGTTGGCGAACAAGGCGGGCTGGTGGTGATCGATGAGGCCTACCAGCCCTTTGCCAGCAAAAGCTATATCGACCGTTTGACGCAGCACAGCCATGTGCTGCTGCTGCGTACGCTCTCCAAGTTTGGCCTGGCCGGGGTGCGCCTGGGTTACCTGATGGGGCCGGCTGCGCTGATTGCCGAGATCGACAAGGTGCGTCCGCCCTACAACATCAGCGTGCTCAACTGCGAGTGCGCGCTGTTTGCGCTGGAGCATCACGCCGTATTTGCAACGCAGGCGCGCGAAGTTTGCGCCCAACGTGCGCTGCTGCTCGAAGCGCTGGGTCAATTGCCGGGTGTGCGGCCCTATCCGAGCGATGCCAACATGATTCTGCTGCGCGTGCCCGATGCGCAAAAAACCTTTGACGCGCTGAAGCTGCGCAAAGTGCTGCTCAAGAACGTCTCTAAAATGCACCCGTTGCTGGACAATTGCCTGCGCCTGACCGTCGGGACGGCGGAGGAAAACGCCAAGCTGCTGGCGGCGCTGGAAGCCAGTTTGTAAACGAGTGCTGGCACGCGAACGACAATACCACCATGAACCAAAGAATCGCCGAAGTCAAACGCAATACCTCTGAGACCCAGATCAGCGTCAAACTCAATCTCGACGGCAGCGGGCAGTCGCGGCTGCACACCGGCATTGGTTTCTTTGATCACATGCTCGATCAGATCGCGCGCCACGGCATGCTCGATCTGGAGATTGATGCGGTCGGCGATCTGCACATCGACGGTCACCACACGGTGGAAGATGTCGGCATCGCTTTCGGTCAAGCCCTGCACCAGGCGGTAGGCGACAAGAAAGGTATCCGGCGCTATGGCCATGCCTATGTACCGCTGGACGAGGCGCTGTCGCGCGTTGTCATCGACCTGTCGGGTCGGCCCGGCCTGGTTATGAATGTGCCGTTCAAGAGCGGCATGATCGGCAGCTTCGACAGCCAATTGGCGTATGAGTTTTTTCAGGGTTTCGTCAATCACGCCTTTGTCACATTGCACATCGACAATTTGCGCGGTGACAACGCCCATCACCAAGCCGAGACCGTGTTCAAGGCATTCGCGCGCGCTTTGCGCAGCGCGATCGAGCCCGACCCGCGTGCGGCCGGCAGCATTCCATCCACCAAGGGTTCGCTTTAGTGCCTGGCAAACGAACGGTTGCGGTTGTCGATTACGGCATGGGCAACCTGCGCTCGGTGTCGCAGGCGGTGCAGGCCGCCGCCGTCGGTACTGGCTATGAGGTGCTGATCACGTCAGACCCCGAGGTCGTGCGCGCCAGCGAGCGCGTGATACTGCCGGGGCAGGGTGCGATGCCGGACTGTATGCGTGAATTGCGCGAGTCGGGCCTGCAGCAGTCGGTGCTGCAAGCCGCCGCCAGCAAGCCGCTGTTCGGCGTCTGTGTCGGCATGCAGATGCTGCTCGAACACAGCGCTGAAGGTGATACGCCGGGTCTGGGCTTGATCCCGGGCGAGGTTCTCAAGTTCAAGCTGGCGGGGCAGTTGCAGAGTGACGGCAGCCGCTACAAGGTGCCACAAATGGGCTGGAATCAGGTTTACCGAAACAACCACGGTGCGCCGCCGCATCCGGTCTGGGGCGAGGTGCCCGACGGCAGTTATTTCTATTTTGTTCACAGTTTTTACGCCAGACCGTCTGATGCGCGCCACAGCGTAGGGGAAACCGACTATGGCCAGCGCTTCAGTTCGGCCATTGCGCGTGATAATATTTTCGCTACCCAGTTCCACCCGGAAAAAAGTGCCGATCACGGTTTGTCCCTTTACCGCAACTTCCTTCACTGGAATCCCTGAGTTGGCGCTCGCCTTGCGCTCCTCCCCTGTTTTTATCAACCCTGAAGCATCATGCTTTTAATCCCTGCAATTGACCTCAAAGACGGTCACTGTGTACGCCTCAAACAAGGCGACATGGACCAAGCCACCACCTTCGGCGAAGACCCGGTCGTGATGGCCAGCAAATGGATAGAACAGGGCGCGCGCCGCCTGCACCTGGTGGATTTGAACGGCGCTTTTGCTGGGCACCCGCAAAACGAGAAAGCGATTCGCCGGATTCTCAAGGAAGTGGGCAGCGCGGTCGACGTCCAACTCGGCGGCGGTATCCGCGACCTCGACACCATCGAGCGCTACCTCGACGCCGGGCTGCGCTACGTCATCATTGGCACCGCCGCCATCCGCAACCCCGGTTTCCTGCAAGACGCCTGCACCGCCTTTGGTGGCCACATCATCGTCGGCCTCGATGCGCGTGACGGCAAGGTTGCCACCGATGGCTGGAGCAAGCTCACGCGCCACGATGTCGTTGACCTGGGCAAGAAGTTTGAGGACTTCGGCGTCGAATCCATCATCTACACCGACATCGGCCGTGACGGCATGCTCACCGGCATCAATGTGGACGCCACCGTCAAGCTGGCGCAGGCGCTAACCATCCCGGTGATCGCATCCGGTGGTTTGTCGAGCATGGCCGATATCGAAGCATTGTGCGCGGTGGAAGACGAGGGCATCGAAGGCGTCATTTGTGGTCGTGCCATCTACAGCGGTGACCTCGACTTCGCCGCCGCGCAAGAGCGCGCTGATGAGCTCAACGGCTGAAGATATGGCCCCCACGCTCGTCACTTCGTGTACTTCGCTGCCCCCCGAGGGGGCTAATTTTTCTTGGGGCGGCCCGGCGAAAAATTGTCTGTTCTTTGCGTCGGGTTCGTTCGGGTGTTAGCCAAACGCATCATCCCCTGCCTGGATGTCACCGGTGGCCGCGTTGTCAAGGGTGTCAACTTTGTCGAACTGCGCGACGCTGGCGATCCGGTTGAAATTGCGGCGCGCTACAACGAGCAGGGCGCTGACGAACTCACCTTTCTTGACATCACTGCCACCAGCGACGGGCGCGACCTGATCCTGCACATCATCGAAGCCGTGGCCTCGCAGGTCTTCATTCCGCTGACGGTCGGTGGCGGTGTGCGCACTGTGGACGACGTACGCCGCTTGCTCAACGCTGGCGCTGACAAGACCAGTTTCAACTCGGCCGCTATTGCCGATCCGCAGGTCATCAAGGACGCTTCCAACAAGTACGGTGCCCAGTGCATCGTGGTGGCGATTGACGCCAAGCGCCGCAGTACAGCTGACGAGCAGCGGCTGACTGCCGACGGTGTAGTCATGGGGCCGGGCTGGGATGTCTATAGCCATGGCGGGCGCAAGAACACTGGCCTGGACGCCCTGACCTGGGCCTGCCAGATGGCGGATTTTGGCGCAGGCGAGATTTTGCTCACCAGCATGGACCGTGACGGCACCAAGGTCGGCTTCGACCTGGCGCTGACCCGCGCCATCAGCGATGCGGTGAGCGTGCCGGTGATTGCCTCGGGTGGTGTCGGTACGCTCGACGATCTGGCCGATGGCATTCAGCTGGGCCGTGCCGATGCGGTGCTGGCGGCCAGCATCTTTCATTACGGCGAATTCACCGTGGCCCAGGCCAAGGCCCGCATGGCCGAGCGCGGCATCCCGGTGCGACTATGAACTGGCTCGACGAAATCAAATGGGACGCGCAGGGCCTGGTGCCGGTGATTGCGCAGGAGGCCGACTCAGGCGATGTGCTGATGTTTGCCTGGATGAACCGCGAGGCGCTGGAAAAAACCGCTGAACTTGGCCGCGCCGTGTACTTCAGCCGCTCGCGTGGCAAGCTCTGGTTCAAGGGCGAGGAGTCTGGCCACGTGCAGACCGTGCATGAAATCCGCATCGACTGCGACCAGGATGTGATCCTGCTCAAGGTCAGCCAGCTCGGGCACAAGCCCGGCATTGCCTGCCACACCGGGCGCCACAGCTGTTTCTTCAGCGTGTACCGCAATGGGCAGTGGACTGCTACCGAACCGGTCTTGAAAGACCCACAAACCATCTACAAATAGGCTTCTATGTCTTCCAATGTTTCCGCTGCCGATTCACTTGCCGCGCTGGCGCGCGTGATCGAGAGCCGTCTGCCGCAAAACGGCGGCAACCCGGATGCCAGTTACGTCGCACGCCTGCTGCACAAGGGCCCTGACGCCTTTCTGAAAAAAATCGGCGAAGAGGCGACCGAGGTCGTCATGGCAGCCAAGGATGCTGATCACGGAGGCGACAAGGCCAAGATCGTCATGGAAGTGGCCGACCTGTGGTTTCACTGCATGATTGCACTGACGCACTACGGCCTGAGCCCGGCCGATGTGCTGGCCGAACTCGAGCGCCGCGTTGGCACCAGCGGTCTGGAAGAAAAGGCTTTGCGCAAAGCGCTGGCACGCGAAGGGGAGCGTTCATGATGGAGGGCATTGTTGACAGTGACCCCGCTTGCCTGTTCTGCAAGATCGTGGCCGGCAAGATCCCGTCGCGGCTGGTTTACCAGGATGACGAAATTTATGCCTTTCACGACATCCACCCCTGGGCGCCGGTGCATTTTTTGCTGATCCCGAAATTGCATATCCCGTCCATGGCGCAGCTTGGCGACGTGCACGCAGCGCTGCTTGGGCGCATGATGGTGCTGGCGCCCAAACTGGCGCTGGAGCAGGGCTGCAATCCTTACCCGGACGGGGGCTTTCGCCTTCTGAGCAACACCGGGGCCGAGGGGCGCCAGGAAGTACAGCACCTGCATATTCACGTCATGGGCGGGCCGCGACCCTGGCTGCGCGGTTAATTTTTGGCACTTTTCACCCTGCGTCGGCCTCGCCGACTAAAATTGGCTTCAACCGTTAGGAGAGACACATGGGATTTTCGACAACACATCTGATCATTTTCCTGGTCATCATCGTCGTGATTTTTGGCACCAAGAAGCTGCGCAACATTGGTTCAGACCTGGGCGGCGCCGTTAAGGGTTTCAAGGACGGTATGCGCGACGGCACTGAAAAACCGGCTGAGGCACCCGCCGCCCCGGTGCAGCAGGTGGCTGCCAGTGCGGCTGCGCCCAAGGAAACCATCGACGTCGAAGTCAAGAACAAGGCCTGATGGATTTTCTTAAGTGATTGACATCGGGGTTACCAAGCTCGCCATCATTGGGGCCATCGCGCTGCTGGTTATCGGTCCGGAAAAGCTGCCCAGTCTGGCCAAGACCGCCGGCACGCTGCTGGGCCGGGCGCGTCGCTATGTGGCCGACGTCAAGGCCGAAGTCAACCGTTCGATGGATCTTGACGAACTCAAGAAGGTGAAGGAAACCGTCGAGAACGCGGCGCGTGATGTCGAGAATTCGATCCAGACCAGCGCCGCCGATTTTGAGAAAAGCTGGGCCGAGAGCACCGAAATCGCCAGTCAGGCGTCGCTGAGTGAGCCGCCGCTCCAGATGCCAGAGTACAAACATCCGCATAAGAAATGGCGCGTCAAGCAGGGCGCCACGCCGCGCTGGTACAAAGTCCGCAGTGGTGTCCGCACCAACGCCTTGTCGGGCGCAGCACGCGTGGCCCGTTTTCGACCGACCCGCCTCAGCTGATGACCGATCCCACCAAAAAAGATGACGAACTGGCCGGCACTGAACAGCCTTTCGTGCAGCACCTGATCGAGTTGCGCGACCGGCTCTTGCGCGCGATCTACGGCATTGCTGCCGTATTCACGGTGCTGGTGTTCTACCCCGGGCCGTCCAAACTTTACGACCTGCTGGCCATGCCACTGGTTAAAACTCTGCCCGAAGGTTCGCACATGATCGCCGTCGGCGTTGTGTCGCCTTTTCTGGTGCCGCTCAAGGTTTCGGTGATGGCGGCGATTGCGCTGGCCCTGCCCTGGATTCTTTACCAGGTCTGGGCTTTTGTGGCGCCGGGTTTGTACAAGCACGAGCGGCGGTTGGTGCTGCCGCTGGTGGCGGCGAGCACCCTGCTGTTTTATCTTGGCGCGGCTTTTTGCTACTTCTTTGTATTCGGCCAGGCTTTTCCAGCGATCCAGAAAATGGCGCCGGCGTCGGTCGCCGTCAGCCCGGATATTGAAGCCTATCTGGACTTTGTTATCACCATGTTCATCGCCTTTGGCGTTGCCTTTGAGGTGCCAATTGCGGTCGTCATTCTGGCGCGCATGGGTGTTGTGACGATTGCCCAGCTCAAGTCATTTCGAACCTATTTTGTCGTTGGTGCCGCTGCCCTGTCCGGACTGGTCACACCGCCCGATCCGGTTTCGATGATTGCGTTGCTGGTTCCCATGTGTTTGCTCTATGAGGTGGGCATCCTGGCGGCGCAGGTTTTCATCAAGCACACGGCTGCTCCGGAAGAATGATGCCCCCACGCTTGTCGCTGCGCGTACTTCGCTGCCCCCCGAGGGGGCTAACCCGCCTTGGGGCGGCCCGGCGGCGGGTTGGCGATGCTTCACGCTGACGTTGCCGTCTTCGAGCGCGGCTGGCTCTCTTCGAACAACATCCTGATTCGTGGCCGTGACAGCACGGCGCTGATCGACACTGGTTACGTCACGCACGCGCCGCAGACGCTGGCGCTGGTGGAATCCGCCTTGGCGGGTCGCGCGCTCGATACCATTCTCAACACCCATTTGCACAGCGATCATTGTGGCGGCAACGCGGCCTTGCAGGCGCGTTACCCCGCGGTGCGCACGCTGATCCCACCCGGTGCTTCGCAGCATGTGCGCGATTGGGACCCGCACGCGCTGACCTATGTTCCGACCGGTCAGAGTTGTGCGCGCTTTGGCTTTGATGCGCTGCTGCTGCCCGGTACCGAAGTCAAGTTGGGTGACATGCGCTGGCAGGTGCACGCAGCGCCGGGACACGATCCGCATTCCGTCATCCTGTTCGAGCCGGCCTCGCGTCTGCTGGTGTCGGCCGACGCGCTGTGGGAGCGCGGCTTTGGCGTCGTCTTTCCGGAACTCGAAGGCTTGGATGCCTTCGAACACGTGGGGCATACCATCGATCTGATCGAAGCCCTGGCACCCACGCAGGTGATTCCGGGCCACGGGCCGGTGTTCACGGACGTGAGCGGCGCCATCGTGCGGGCCCGTGATCGTCTGGCTGGCTTTGTCGCCAGCCCCGAGAAACACATCCGGCACGCGGCCAAGGTGCTGCTCAAGTTCAAGCTGCTGGAGATGCAGGAACTGGAGTTCGCCAGTTTCGTTGCTTGGGCGCAGGCCACGCCTTACTTTGCGCTGATCGCACAGCGCCATCTGCCGCTCGCCGATGCGGCGCGCTGGATCGATGAGTTGATCCAGGACCTGATTCGCGCCGGCGCCGCTGCGCGCGAGGGTTCGCTGATCCGCAACGTCGGTTAGGAGCCGTCTCCCCGGCGCAAGCACACATGGCGCATGGTTATGCCTTGCCAACGGGTGGCATTGGCAAGATACTCCAAAACCACAGGAGACGACCATGTACCCAGGCAAATACGCCACCCAGCACGCCGACCGAGCAGCCTTCATCATGGCTACCAGCGGTGAGGCCATGACCTACGCCGAACTTGAGCGGCGCAGCAACCAATTGGCCCACGTGCTGCGCGCCCAGGGGCTCAAGCGCCTGGACCACTACAGCGTTTTCATGGAGAACAACAAGCACTTCATCGAAACCTGCGTGGCGGGCGAGCGCACCGGGCTCTACTACACCTGCATCAACTGCTACCTCACGGCGGGAGAACTGGCCTACATCCTCAACAACAGCGAATCCCAGCTCCTCATTACCTCAATGGCCTGCTTCGAGGTCGCGCGCGAGGCGCTGCTCGAATGCCCGCGTGTCGCCTTGTGCCTGGTGGTGGGTGGTGGTGCCGAACTGGAAGGACAGGCGGGAACTGCCATCGTGCGTGACTACGAGATGGCGCTGGCGAGTCAGATGGTCACGCCTGTCGCCGACGAAGTGCAGGGCACTCCCATGCTTTATTCGTCAGGCACAACGGGACGGCCCAAGGGTGTCCTGCGGCCCTTGCCGGAAGTCCCCCCGAGCCAGGGCATTGCGCTCAACGCCCTGCTGCAGCAACTCTGGCAGTGCGAGGAAGGAATGGTTTATCTGTCACCAGCGCCGCTCTACCACTCGGCGCCGCTGGCCAATGTCAGCATGGTGATTCGCAATGGTGGCACCGCCATCATCATGGAGCACTTCGAACCGGCGCAGTACCTGGCGCTGGTTGAGCGCTACCGCGTCACGCATTCGCAACTGGTGCCCACCATGTTCAGCCGCATGCTCAAGTTGCCGAGCGACATTCGCGCACGCCATGATCTGTCGTCCCTGCGCATCGCGATTCATGCCGCCGCGCCTTGCCCACCCCAGGTCAAAGAGCAGATGATCGAATGGTGGGGCCCCATCATCCATGAGTACTATGGCGCCACCGAAGCGCTTGGTTTTACCGCTTGCAAC
>Ga0194060_10001356_pt1 | contig 17486 bp, 15 predicted proteins | sample SepL225m_MetaG_FD_163427 | JGI IMG/M metagenome (GOLD analysis project Ga0194060, IMG submission 163427) | Anoxic zone freshwater microbial communities from boreal shield lake in IISD Experimental Lakes Area, Ontario, Canada - Sep2016-L222-5m | ecosystem: Environmental > Aquatic > Freshwater >...
GCTTTCCGCCGGAGGCGGGGAATAAACATTCTTCTTCGTGATCTTCGTGAGCTTCTGTTCAAAACTCTTTTCTTCGGCGCGGCTTGACGCGCCGTGCTGTCGGCCTGTCAAGCCAGGCCTTATGAAAAGTTCGCCGAGGGACAGACCCTATCCGCAGTAAGGGCGCAGTCGAGCGTCCTGTGAGCCTAAGAGGAGAATTTGAACAAAAGCCCACGAAGCCCGCGAAGGTGATAGGGCTTTCCGCCGGAGGCGGGGAATAAACATTCTTCTTCGTGATCTTCGTGAGCTTCTGTTCAAAACTCTTTTCTTCGGCGCGGCTTGACGCGCCGTGCTGTCGGCCTGTCAAGCCAGGCCTTATGAAAGCGGTCGAGCCGCCGCACTCCAAATCTTCTTCTGCCCTGAAAGTATGCCCTTGCTTAAGGGTATAAATTGATTCACTATAATTAGATTTCCATGTTAGTGGCAGCGGGAGGTGGAGAATGAATCTGTTATCAAAACTGGCGATGCTGGGTGTGGTGATCTTCGGGTTGATTCTGGTTTCCGGTTGTGGCGCCAGACCGAAAATAACTTATTATCTTATTTATCCGGCGGCTGGACAATCCCGGGTATCCGAGTCTGAGGAAGATCAAGTAAGGGCGCTTCTGGATTCGGTGGCCGTTGCCTACCGCATGCCCAAGACAAAACCGAGCGATGAAGGGATCATCCGGTATTATCAGCCCACCGCTGACTTGACCGTGGCTTTTTACGCGAAGCGCGAAAATGGCCGGATGGCAGTTCACCTGAAGCCCCTCAGCCCCGGGTTTGAGCGGCGCGAGTATTATCAGGAATTCCGTCAAAGTCTGGCCGACACCCTTTCCCGTGGCTTTCCCGGTCGTGTCGCGGTCATGACCGAGCCCTAACCGACCGACAACACAACGCTGTAGAATTGTTGAGGCCTTTGAACCACAAGGAAGGCGTCCATACGAAAGAGCCATAGGGGAGCAAGATATCAGTGAGCGCTAATTCTTCAGAACTGACCCATATGGCGAGTGAGCGGGCTTTGCTTGTTCAGGTGGTGGTCGGCCGTGCCGGCCGTGAGGTGGCGAAGGATTCCCTGGAGGAACTGGAGCGGCTGACTGATACCGCCGGCGCCGTGGTGGTGGGAACGCTGTCGCAGAACCGTCCAGCCCCGACCCCGAAGTTTTTTATCGGGGAGGGGAAGCTGGAAGAGATCAAACTGGCGTGTGCCCAGGCCCGTGCGAATTTGGTGATTTTTGATAACGACCTTTCTCCCATGCAGGTGAACAACCTTGACCAGGCGATTGGGGTGAAGGTGATTGACCGGACCGAGGTTATTCTCCAGATCTTCGCCCGGCGGGCACGCTCGGCCGAGTCTCAGATCCAGGTGGAACTGGCCCAGCTTCAATATCTCGTTGGACGATTACCGGTGTCCGAAAAACAAGCCCGTTTCAGTGGCGGTATCGGGATGAAAGGGCCGGGTGAAAGTCCCCTGCGTCTGCGTAACGAGCCCATGCGTCGGCGGATCCGGGATCTGCAGGAGAAACTCAAGTCCATCCGGCAACGGCGTGAACGAACCCGCTCAAGACGCCCGTGGGCGGCTGTCAGTCTGGTGGGCTATACCAATGCCGGCAAGTCTACGCTGCTCAATACCCTGTCGGGCACCGATGCCTATGTGGACGACCGGCTGTTTGCCACGCTGGATACAAAGAGCCGGCTGGTGCGCCTTTCTGATGAGTGCGAGATGTTGCTGACGGATACGGTCGGGTTTATCCGGCATCTCCCGCACGGGTTGATTGCTTCGTTTCACTCGACGCTGGAAGAAGTGGCCGAGGCTGACTTGCTTCTGCATGTGGCGGATGCCGGGCATCCTTATGTGAGTGAGCATTGCGAAGTGGTGTTTGAAACCCTCGCTGAAATTGAAGCCGATAAGGTGCCCGCACTCCTGGTGTTCAATAAATGCGACACCCCGGCCGCCCGAGAACGGCTGCCGGAACTGCTGAACATGTATCCGGGCGCCGTGCCGGTGTCTGCTTTGCAACACGAGGGGATCGAAGCACTGAAAACACGAATAGGGATGATGATTTCCGGTAGGGGATAGAACTATGAGACTTGCTTGCTTGGGTCGTTGGTTGGTCGTCGTCCTGATCGTGGTGGGTGGTTGTGCTCCTGCCGGTGAGAGTAAAAAAGTCACCACCCCAGCCGGAGCCCCGTTTTATTTTGTCCAGATTACCGACACCCATTGGGGGGCAAAAGACGGAATGGCCATGACCCGGAGCGCGGTGGACCAGATTAACCAGCTGCCGGTCGAAATAGAGTTTGTGGCAATCACGGGAGACCTGTTTTCTGATTCTATCCGGAAGGAAGAGATTGTCCGGGATGGTGTAGAGGCACTAAAGGGACTGAAGGCGCCTGTGTATTGCGTTCCCGGGAACCATGATCTTATCCAGGCCGATTTCGACCGTGCCCGTACCATTTTTGAGGAACATTTCGGGCCTATTGAGCGCAAAGTGACGGTCCGTGGCGTGACGTGTGTGTTCCTCAGTACCGAGGTGAAAGACGGCGAGAAGCGGAGTCCGGCACAGATCGAGCGGGAAGCGGTCGAAAAAATGATTGGCGCCACTTCTGAGCCGGTACTGATTTTCATGCATCGCCCGCCCATCTGCGATTTGCTTGGAAAAGAGAAAGGGGATGAGCCGTGGGGCGATGTAACGGATTCCCGATGGGCCGGTCTGTTTGAGAAACATCCGGGCATCAAAGGGGTATTCGCCGGACACTTCCATCGAGACGAGATGTGCTGGATTGGCGGGGTTCCCGTATATGCGGCCCCGGCCCTGGCCCGCTTCTGGGATCGGCAGCCTTCATACCGCCTGTACCAGTACAAGGACGGCCGGATCAATTACTGGACACTCTACCCCGAGCGGCCGGCGAAGAAGTAGTCATTGAGCAGTGGCTAGGACACAAACGCGTGGGGTTGGGCATAAAGGGGCCTTGCCGATCTGCCTCAGGTTGAATTGAATCAGCCGGGCTGGTCACGCTGGAGCGCAGTTTTATCCAGACAGTATTGACTGATATAAATACAATAGACAATACTCCATAAACGGCGTACATATATGGATCATGATAACGAGATCTTTAGTTGTTTCTGATGCAAGGAGTTTCTTGCTGTTTGGCGCCAGGGGAACGGGAAAGTCAACGTTTCTGAAGCACCACTTTGCAAACAAGAAGGTCCTCTGGATCGACTTGCTGGATCCTGAACAAGAGGATCGTTATGCCCGACGTCCGGCAGAGTTGGCCGAACAACTTCATGTTATGGCCGTGCCTCCGGAGTGGGTCGTGATTGATGAAGTTCAGAAGGTGCCCCGTTTGTTGGATGTTGTCCATGCCGAGATTGAACGGGGCAAGGTCAAATTTGCGCTTACGGGCTCAAGCGCCAGAAAACTGAAGCATCAGCATACTAACCTGCTGGCCGGACGAGCTTCTGTCTACAATATATTCCCCTTCACTGCGGTCGAATTGGGTGATGCATTCGACTTGGATTCGGCTCTGGGCTTCGGCACGTTACCCGGATTGCAGGCCTGCTCCACCCCTGAGGATCGCAATGACCTGCTGAGGGCTTATGCTCTGACTTATCTCAAAGAAGAGGTGTGGTCGGAACATTTGGTGCGAACGTTGGATCCGTTCAGGCGTTTCCTGGAAATCGCGGCCCAGACGAATGGAGAGATCGTCAACTTCACCAACATCGCCCGCGATGTCGGTGCGGATGTCAAGACGGTGCAGTCCTATTTTCAGATCATGGAGGACACATTGGTGGGATTTCTGCTGGAGCCATTCCATGGCGCAGTACGGAAGCGACAGGCGCAATCCCCGAAATTCTACCTTTTCGATCCCGGTGTTAAGAGGGCGTTGACACGCATGCTCACCGTGGAATTCCGGCCGGGAACCTACGACTATGGCCGTGCTTTCGAGCATTTTATCGTGGTGGAGGCATTGCGGCGCAGTTCGTACCGCAAGAACGACTTTGTGTTTTCATATCTTCGCACCAAGGATGGCGCCGAAGTGGATTTGATTGTCGAGCGGCCCGGGAAAGCGCCGGTGTTATTGGAGATCAAGTCGGGTGATCGTGTGGATGAGCGCGATACGCGGGGGATGGAGCGTTTTTTGGCTGATATGCCTGGGGCGATGGGGCTGTGTCTCTCTCGTGATCCTGTGCCGAAACTCATTGGACACGTACGTGCCTTGCCGTGGAATGAGGGCTTGCTGGAATTGGGACTGTAATCAATTGCCGTGGAAGTATCTCCTGATTCCCCACGACGTGATCGCGGAGAATATGACGCTCGCAGGGCTCGTGAGGTGACTCCCCGTGAGACAGCAAGGGGGATAAAGTCATAGGTCTTGAATTTGAGATGATTTTAGGAGTATTATAGTCATCTTTCAAGGAGTCACGCTTTGGATATTGAATTTGCAGTGGTTATTCTTGGGGTGGGGTGCTACGTGGTCTCGTCGCTTCTGGCGGCGGCCTCGCTGCTTGGGTTCAGGGCGAGTGGGGAACGGGTGGCGCTGATTCTCATGGGGTTGGGTGGGGCAGCCTTGGCCGGCGTGCTCATATCCCGCGGATTGCGTCCGGGCTCCATTCCCGCCTTTAATCGCTTCGATGCCTTTACCTGCTATGGATTGGCCATCAGTGCCGCCTATCTGCTGTGGTCGGCCTACCGCTATACGCGCGGGATCGCAGGCATTCTTATTCCTTACGCCACCATTCTCCTTTTGTGCGGAGTTCCGGCTCTCAGGCAGACCGGCGGCGCCCCGGCGCCGGGACAGGGGGTGTTGCTAACGCTTCATGTGATGACCGCCTATGCGGCGTTTGGCTTGTTCACACTGGCCAGTCTCAGCGCGGTGGCGTACCTGATGCAGGACAGCAATCTCAAGCATAAGCGGTTCGGCGTGGTGTGGGAACGGCTTCCCTCGTTGGGAGCATTGGACCACATCATGAGCCGGCTGGTGGGCGTCGCCTTCCTTTTGCTTACGGTTTCGATCGTGCTTGGCTTTGTCCTGGTTCATAAGATCGGCGGTGGCGACGCGTGGTTAACGGACCCGAAAATTGCGGCGACCGTGGCCATGTGGATCCTGCTTGCGGTTTTCGTGCATATGCGCGCCAGCGCCGACCGGCATGGGCGGGGGGTCGCCCTTGTGGCGGTTTGCGGGCTCGCTTGTCTGCTTTTCGTGTTTGTGGGTGCACAACTGGTGGCCCCGACCGTGCATTCGTTCATGCAGGTGGGGCTGGGAGTAAACGCGCCATGACGGTCGCTGTCGTCGGCATCAGTTTCCACACCGCCCCCGTCGACCTGCGGGAGCAGGCTTCGGTTCGCGCCAGCGAGGTGCCCGCCACCCTCCAGCGCATCCGGGAGGAATTCCCCGGCTCAGAGCTGGTGCTCGTATCGACCTGTAACCGCACCGAGTTATACACGTCCGGGATTGACGTGGGCGTGGCCCGGCATCGCTTGATTCAGGCTCTGCTCAAGGGAACCGGTACTATCCGGGAAGAGGAGATCGAGAAACATTTTTACGTCAAGAGCGACCTTGAGGCCGCGGAACATCTGCTAGCCGTGGCCTCCAGCCTGGATGCGATGGTGGTGGGGGAAGCGGAAGTCCTTGGTCAAGTGAAACAGGCGCTCGGGATGGCCGCAGAAGCCGGAATGATTGGCAAGGTGTTGGATACCCTGTTCCAGCGGGCGTTCAAGACGGCCAAGCGGGTTCATACGGAGACGGATATCTGCCGCGGGCGGGTCTCCGTGAGCTCGCTGGCTGTCGAGTTCGCCGAAAAGGTTTTTGATGACCTTAGCACCAAGACGGTCATGATTGTGGGTGCGGGCGAAACGGCCGAGCTGGCGCTTAAGAGCCTGATTGATAGGGGCGCGAGGGATATCCTGGTGCTCAACCGTTCACATGGCCGGGGACAGTCCCTGGCCGAAAAGTTCGGGGGGCGGGCGCTCCAATTCGATTTGCTCGATGACTATCTTCCCCGCGCCGACATTGTGATCTGCTCGACTAGCGCCCCGCATCTTGTAATCCATGCCGCTGCGGTTCAGCGCGCCATAGAGATCCGGCGAGGTCGGCCGATGCTCATGGTCGATATTGCCGTTCCCCGTGATATCGATCCCGCCGCCGCCCAAATCAAAAACGTCTACGTGTATTCCATCGATGACCTGCAACTCATCGCCGCGGAGAATCTGACCAAGCGCCGGGAGGCGGTTGAGCAGGCCTGGAGCATTGTGCGGCAGGGACTGGCGGAAATTGCGGCGCATTTTGAAGGCGGCGGATTGCGTCAGGTACTGCGCAAGTTCGACGAGCATGGCCAGGAGATCTGCGAGACGGCCCTGCGGCGGGCACTAGCCCGGGAGCGGCTGGCCTCACTGCCAGAACCGAGCCGTGAGGAAATCCGCGAGTTGGCGCAGAAGATTGTGAACAAGATGTTGGCGGAACCGCGCGAGGCGCTCAAGCGGGCCGCGAAAAATGGTGAATTAGACAACTATGTGAGGGTCGTCAACGACCTGTTCGGGTTTGACCGGAAGGACTCGCCGGAGGGGAACTCAACGCCCGCCGCCGGGGAGTCGTCGGGCGAGAAAAAGACATAAAAGACGGAGACAAAACACGATGATCGGAATATCCAAACTTTATTGTGGTACGGTGGAAGCCTCGGATCCCTTGAGGTATGGGCGTCAATCCAAGGATTTGCCGTCGCATCTGTTGCAATTCTCGGCGGACAAGAAGCCCGTCGTGGTGTGGAATGTCGGCCGGCGCTGTAATCTCAGGTGCGTCCATTGCTATTCCCAGTCGCGAGACCAGGACTACCCTAATGAATTGTCGCATGAGGACGGCCTTCGCCTGCTGGGTGACCTGGCAGACTTTGGCGCCCCAGTGGTGCTGTTCTCGGGGGGTGAGCCTTTGATGCGACCGGATATCTTTAAGCTCATTCAAGTTGCGACAAACCGGAAGATGCGCGCCGTCGTTTCCACGAACGGCACGCTGATCACGCCCGATAACGCCTCCCGGTTGAAGGATGCGGGACTGTCCTATGTGGGCATCAGCCTGGATGGCATGGAGGCGACCAACGACCGGTTCCGTGGCGTCAAGGGCGCGTTTCGCATGGCGATGGAAGGCGTGCAGAACTGCCTCAAAACCGGAGTCAAGGTGGGGCTTCGCTTCACCATGACCCGTGAGAATTACCTCGATGTGGGTAGCATCCTCGACCTGATCGAGAAGGAAGGCATTCCCCGCGTCTGTTTTTATCACCTGGTGTATGCCGGACGCGGCACCAAGCTCATCCATGAGGCGCGCATGTCCCACGAGGAAACGCGGAGCACGGTGGATTTGATCATGGAGCGCACGAAGGCGTTTCACGAGAAAGGGAAAAAGGTCGAAGTGCTGACCGTGGATAATCACACGGACGGACCGTATCTCTACCTTCGTCTGCTGAAAGAAGATCCCAAGCGGGCGGAAGAGGTGCTCGCCTTGCTCAAGATGAACGGCGGCAACAGCAGTGGAACCGGCATCGGCTGTGTGAGTTGGGACGGCTCCGTGCATCCGGATCAGTTCTGGCGCCATTACTCCTTTGGCAACGTCAAGCAGCGTCCCTTCAGCCAGATTTGGACGGATACCTCGGAGCCCCTGATGGGTAAACTGCGGGAGCGCAAGAAGTACCTGACAGGCCGCTGCGCCGCCTGCAAATGGCTGGATATCTGCAACGGCAATTTCCGCGTTAGGGCCGAGGCCATGACGGGTGATGTCTGGGCGCCCGAACCGGATTGCTACCTGACCGACAAGGAGATTGGGTTATGAATCAGGATGAGCTGCGCCTGGTATTCTGGGAACTGACCGCACGCTGCAATCTGAAGTGCTGTCATTGCCGTGCCGAGGCCACGGATAATTTTGTCGCGGGTGAACTGACGACCGACGAGATTCTGTCGGTGGCGCGCGATATCCGGAAGGCTGGCGACCCCATCATGATCCTTACCGGTGGCGAGCCGTTGGTAAGGAAGGATTTCTTTGACATTGCCAAGGCCTGCGTCGGCATGTTCAGCCGGGTGGCGCTGGCGACCAACGGCACCATTGTGGATGACGAAATGGCCCGCCGCATTGTGGAGGTTGGCATCCAGCGGGTGAGCGTGAGCCTGGATGGCGCCAAGGCGTCAACCCATGACGCCTTTCGCGGCGTGCCGGGCAGTTTCGACGCGACCGTGCGCGGCTACGACGCCATGGCCCGCGCCGGGGCCTCGCTTCAGGTGAACGCGACGGTGGCCAAGCACAACATCGATGAGGTTGAGGAGTTGCTGAATTTTGTACTGGCCCGTAAAGCCGCCGCGTTTCATGTGTTTGCCCTTGTTCCCGTTGGCTGTGGCGCCCAGATCAGCGATGATGCCCGGCTTTCCTCCCAACAGATGGAGGAGTTTTTGCGCTGGCTGTTCGCCAAATCCATTGAGTTACGTGATCGTATCCACATTAAGGCCACCTGTGCGCCGCAGTACTACCGGATCATGCGGGAAGTGTCGCGCGAAAAGGGGATCGCCATGCCTGGTCACGGCCATGGGGGAGCAGGACACGGGGCCGCCGGCCATGGCGGGACGAGTGGAATGCAGGCGATGACGCGTGGGTGTCTGGCCGGGTCCGCCGTGTGTTTCATTTCCCGGACTGGTGATGTTCAGCCTTGTGGATATCTTCCCCTGTGTGTGGGGAATGTCCGCAAGCAGCCGTTCGGCGAAATCTGGCGGAACTCTGAGGTATTTAACGCCCTGCGGAACCCCGCGCAGCTCAAGGGTAAGTGCGGCACCTGCGGGTACCGCGTGGTTTGTGAAGGCTGCCGGGCCCGGGCCTACGCCGCCACCTCGGATTTCATGTCCGAGGATCCCGATTGTTCGTATAAGCCCGCACCAGCGTCCGGGCGTCCTGTGTCCTTTTGACAGGGGAGGGAGAAGAATTTTGAACAGAAGCTCGCAAAGACCGCGAAGGGGTAATGGTATTTCCGCCGAAGGCGGAGAAGAAAACTCTTCTTTGTGCTCTTTGTGCCCTTCTGTTCAAACTCTTCGTTTTGGTGTCGGCTGTCTGGTAATAGGGGGGCAAAATGCCACGATTTGAACGTGAAACCAAAACCCTGAAGGCGATGATTGCGCTTTACTGCCGCGATAAGCATAAGCCACAGGACGGCCTTTGCGTCACCTGTGCCGCATTGCAGGACTATGCGCTAGCGCGGCTGGAGCGGTGCAAGTATGGCGCCGATAAACCGAAATGTGCCGCCTGTCCGATCCATTGCTATAAGCCCGCCATGCGCGATGCCATCCGTGACGTCATGCGTTACGCCGGGCCACGTATGTTGATCAACCATCCCGTGTTGGCGTTGGGACATACGCTGGACGGCGTACTGCATCGGCCGCCGCCGAAGGTCGAAAGGACAGTATCATGAGCACTGCCTCTGACCCCATTGATGCCCGGTTACTTGTGGTTCTCCAGCAAGGCTTACCCATTGATCCCCGGCCCTTTGCCCTGATCGGCGGCGCCCTGGGCTTGAGCGAGGAGACCGTGCTCGCCCGGGTTCGTGCCTTGTTCGAGACGGGTGTGGCCCGCCGGTTTGGCGCCGTGTTCGAGTCGCGCAGCCTCGGTTACGAAAGCACACTCTGTGCGGCCGAGATTCCTGTGGCTGACTTGGAATCCGCCGCCGCACGGATTGCCCCGCACCCCGGCATCACCCATTGCTATGAGCGGGAAGGGCATCCCAACTTGTGGTTCACCCTGACCGCGCCCGCGGCGGAATTGAAGCCGGAATTACGACGGGTTTCGGAAGCGTTGGGAGTCTATGATGTGCTGGATCTTCCGGCGCTTCAGAAGTTCAAGATCGAAGCCGTGTTCGGGCGGATCGGGGAGGACGACACCCCCCGCGCCCCGCGGTCTACCGGGCCGGTTATCCCGCTGACCGAGCGTGAACGAAAGGTCGTCAGGCGTTTGCAGGCGAATATCCCCGTGAGCGCAGACCCGTTTGGCAATCTCGCCGGGGAACTGGGGATGGATCCTAATGAACTGCTTCAAGTGCTTAAACGCTGGGAGAGGGACGGCGTCATCCGGCGGATTGGCCTCATTCTGCGCCATCGGAAACTCGGTTTTTCCGCCAACAGCATGTGTGTCTGGAAAGTGGAGGCGAGCCGGATCCGGGAGGCCGGGCGCATTCTGGCCCTGAGCCCGCATGTGACCCATTGTTACGAGCGTCCGTGCTTTGAAGTTTTTCCATTCAATCTTTATGCGATGATTCACGCGAAGACCCGCGGGGAGGCTATTGGTATTTTTGAGCAACTCGGCGTCGATGCCGGGCTTTCTGAAGGACGCATGATGTGGTCGGTTCGGGAGTTCAAGAAGTCCAGTCCCGTATTCTTCTGTGAGCCGCCGCCGACGCTCGGAAAGCCGGGCGTCGGGTGAGTGGGCGCACGGGAATCCTCTTTGCCGCCCCTGGCACGACCTGTCCAGCGGCGCTGGGTGCTTATGATCAGATCAGCCGCGCCGCTGCCAGTCGTTTCCCCGGTGTGGAACTGCGCTGGATCTACACCTCCGCCGGGATCAGGAACAAACTCGCCGCGCAAGGATTGCCTGTGAAACGCCCCGCTGAAGCTTTGACGGCGATGCAGGCGGAAGGGATTGCCCGGGTGGCCGTGGTGTCGTTGCACCTGTCAGATGGGATGGAATTTGGCGAACTGGCCGCTGCGGTGGACGCGTTTTTGCGTCAGCCAGGAACCACTATGAAGGCCGTACTGGGGCATACGCTGATGACCTGTGAGGCGGATTGGCGTCGTGCGCTCGGTGCGTTGCTGGCGGGATTGCCGGGCACGCCCAACGACCGGGAGCGGGTTATCCTTGTGGCGCACGGCAGCCATGATCCGCAGGCGGCGAAGACTCTTGAAGCGGCGGCGCAGCAGTGCCGCAGGGTTGACCCCCGACTGATACTCGGTATGATGATCGGCTCGCCTGGTGTGGATGACGTGGTGCGGGATTGCCTGGCTGCGGGTGTGAAGAAAGTCTGGCTGCTTCCCTGTATGGTGGTGGCCGGTTACTCGATGCGGGAGGATATCGCCGGGCCGGGTGAACGATCGTGGGCGACCGTCCTGACGCGGGCGGGGGTCGAGACCCTGCCGGTGATCCGGGGACTGGGCGAGGTTGCCGGGGTGGTCGATATCTGGATGGACCAGGCCGAATGGCTACTGGCGAAAGCGATGGAGCGCGGGTAGTTCTGTGGGAGCAGGTATGCGAAACGAATCTCGAATTAAAAAAATACTGCCGGTGGATCTCATGCTGGCGGGACGGCCATGTCTCGTGGTTGGCGGTGGCCAGGTTGCCGCGCGCAAGGTGGGGCATTTGCTGGAGGCGGGCGCCAACATCACGGTGGTTGGCCCTGAAACATCGGAGGATGTCAGTCGCTGGATCACCGCAGGCCGTATCCAGCACCGTCCGCGGAACTTCCGGGATTCCGATCTGAAGGGCCAGTTTTTGGTCATGGCCGCAACCGATGATGCCGCCGTGAATGGGCGGGTCATTAACCTGTGCCGCCGGAAAGGCATCTTGTGTTCCTCGGCCGACGCGCATTGGCCGGAAGCCGATTTTCTGATTCCCGCCACATTGCGGCGGCCGCATGTCACGCTGACCCTGTCGACGGGCGGGGAGTCGTGCCGGCGGGCGCGCCTCCTGAAAGATTATCTGGCCCGGCATATGGATATCCTTCGCAGCGCCGACCTGATGGTTATAGAAATTGTACGTCGCCGACGCACGGCCACCGGCGCTCGACGGTGTGTTGGGGAGATGGGCGCGGCGCTTCACCAGATCTGGGGCATTCATGAATTCATGCTTCTGGATGGGCCGGATTGCTTTGAGGTGTGGGCGATTGTATCGCGCGATGCCGATGTGGCGCCGTTGCTAATGGACTGCGTCCAGAGCCGGTGCCCGGGGAAGGGTCGGATCAAGCATGGGGCGGCGGCAATGGAGCATGTCGCAGGACGATGCACACCCGCGCTGGCCGGGGCCGTTCAGAAGGCGCTGGGGGATAGTGTCCGCGCCGGGTGGGCGGGCGTCATGGTGCAGGAGTGGCTTGTGGCTGGATTTCGACTGGCCGATAAAATCCTCATGGCACACCCGGCGGGGGTGAAACCGAACAAGGCGATTGACTTCAGCAAAGAGTATCAGAGGCAGTATGAAAGCATCATCAGGAGCATTTAGAGTTGGAACCCGGTCAAGTCCGCTGGCAGTCCTCCAGACGAAGGACGTCATCGCACACCTTAAGGCCTGTCTGCCCGGCAGTCATTGGGAGTCTGTGACCATCTCGTCGCCGGGCGATCGGGATCAGAAGACTGATTTGCGTCAGAGTCCGAATGACTTTTTCACGCGTGACCTGGACGAGCAAGTGCTGTCTGGCCTTCTGGATTGTGCCGTTCATAGCGCCAAAGATGTGCCGGATCCCGTGGTGCCCGGCCTCGACTGGGTCTGGCTGCCGTGGCGCGAGGATGCCCGTGATGTGTTGATCAGGCCGGCCGGGAAACACATGAACGACATGCCGCGTGACGGCAGGATTGGCGTCAGCAGCGAACGCCGGGAAGCCTACTGCCGTTCCCGGTTTCCCCAGGCCCGGCAGAGCCCGATCCGCGGCCCCATCGAGGAACGGCTCCGGCAATTGGATCAGGGTGAGTTCGACCTTATCGTCATGGCGGGCGCCGCTCTGAACCGGCTCGGGTTGAAGGATCGCATTACCGAATGGATCCCGGTTGAGGAACTGCCGCCGCCGGACGGGCAGGGCTTTCTGGCCATGACGTTCAGAACCGGGGATGAGCGGTTCCTTCAGTTACGGCGGCTGTTTGTCAAGTCCGTGACCTTCGCGGCTGCCGGTGTGGGCTCGGCAGGCACTTGCACGCTGGACAGCCTGCACGCACTCCAGCGATGCGATGTGTGTCTCCACGATACGTTGCTCGGCCATGACTTGTTTCACATGCTTCCTGCCACCGTGCAGTGCATCGATGTTGGCAAGCGGTGCGGCCTGCACAGCATGCCCCAGGATGAGACCACGTACCTGATCACCCGTTTTGCCCGCCGTGGACTGAAGGTTGTGCGCCTCAAGGGAGGCGATCCGGGCGTGTTCGGTCGGCTGGCGGAGGAAGTTGAGGCGTTGGATGCGCTCGGGCTCCCGTACCGGGTCTTGCCCGGGGTCAGCAGTCTGAGCGCGGCCACGTCAACAACCGGAATGCTTCTGACCCGGCGGGGTGTGTCGCGCGGCTTTACGGTCATGACTCCCCGCACCGAAGGAGGGGGAACCGGATCGATAGACGCGGATGAGCGTCGGAAATTGCCGATCGTCTTTTTTATGGCCCTATCCGTGTCGGGCGAGGTGGCGCGCCAATTGATGGCCGAAGGCATGGCCCCTTCGACGCCCGCCGCGGTGGTGTTTGGCGCGGGAAGCGATCAGGCCCAGACCCTCACCAGCGACCTGGCCCATATTGCGGCTCGCATCAAGGAGGCGGCCTGCGACTTGCCCGGATTGCTGATCGTCGGTGACGCGGCCAAGTATCACTATGCGAACTGGGGCGCCCTGGAGGGGCGTCGCGTGCTTTTGACCTCCAGTCATGCGCTGCAGGACAAGGGGGCCGACCTGGTTTCCGATTTTGGCGGTATCCCGGTGTGTCGGCCGCTCATCAAACTTGAGCCGACGGGAGAAGCCCTCGAACACGTGCGCCAGATCCATACGTATGACTTGGTGATACTGACATCGCCCTCCGCCGTGCGTTGTTTTTCGGATTTACTACGAACCGCCTGGACCGATATACGCAATGTGCCCAGGATTGTGACCTGCGGCGGGGGAACCTCCAAAGCGCTTTGGGCGCTGGGGGTGAGTGCGGATATTCATCCCGATTCCGATTTCAGCGCCGATGGCCTGCTAAAAACCATTGAGTCCCACATTCGTCCGAATCTGCGCATTCTGCGGCTGAGGTCGGACAAGGCTGGTCCCGAGGTGGCCAGCGCCCTGAGAGTTATGGGCGCCGAGGTGGATGACATCGTGCTCTACAAGAACAAACCGATCCTGCATGATGGATTGCCCCTGTTTGATGTGGCTTTCTTTGCCAGCGCCTCCGCAGTCGAAGTGTATGATCAGCAATGGGGGATCGCCTCATTGAAGGGGGCGTTCGTTGTGGCGATTGGAAAGCCGACCCTGACCGCCCTGAAGCATCGTGGCGTTGTGGCGGATCTGGTTCCCCCCGAGGCCACAGTCGAATCCAGTATGGAGGCCCTGGCCAGGCACTATGCGGGTCTGTCGTTTTTTAACGTTCTGAAAACAAGGAAGGCATCATGAATACATTTCCTGAAGTTCGATTACGGCGTCTGCGGCGAACCCCCGCGCTCCGGCGCATGTTTGACATGACGATGCCGGGCCCCGAGAAATTTATGTGGCCCGTGTTCGTCAAGGAGGGCAGGGGAATCAACGAGCCGATTGACGCCATGCCCGGGCAGAGCCGCATGAGCGTTGATGTATTGATGAAGGAATTGACGCGTGTGGTCGACATGGGTATCGGGAGCATCCTCGTTTTTGGCCTGGTCGACGGTTCCCGCAAGGATGCCTCCGGGACGGCGGCGTATGACGAGCGTGGCGCTGTATCCCAGGCGATCCGGTGCATCCGGAAGGAATTTCCCGACTTGGTGATTGCCTCGGACGTGTGCGTGTGTGCCTACACCTCACACGGGCATTGCGGGCCGCTGACGGCATCCGGTGACGTGGATAACGACGCCGCAAACACTGTGCTGGCCCGGATGGCGGTTTCCCATGCGGCCGCCGGGGCGGATATGGTCGCCCCCAGCGCGATGATGGATGGCCAGGTTGCCGCCATCCGCAAAGCTCTTGATGCCGAGGGATTCCAACAGACGCTCCTGATGAGCTACTCCACCAAGTTTGCCTCAAGTATGTACGGACCCTTCCGGGAGGCCGAAGAATCGGCGCCGCAGAAGGGCGACCGGCGAAGTTATCAGGCGTCATTTGGCGATCTGCGCCAGGCGTTGCGCGAATCCCAACTCGACGAGGCGGAGGGCGCGGATATTCTTATGCTGAAGCCCTCGCTGTTCTACCTCGACATTCTTGCCCGCTTGCGTGACCGGACGGATCTTCCGATCGCCGTTTACAATGTGAGTGGAGAATATGCCATGCTGATCGCCGCCGCGGAACGCGGATGGGGCGATTTGGGCGCCATGGTGCGTGAATCCACGATGTCGCTATCCCGCGCCGGGGCGGATCTCATTATTTCCTACTGGGCCAGCCGGTATGACGAAATCTTTAAGAAAGGATGATGGCCGATGACGTCTCAGGAACTGTTCAACAGGGCAATACGTGTGATTCCGGGCGGGGTGAACAGTCCGGTCAGGGCTTTTAATTCCGTCGGCGGTGATCCCCTCTATGTCGTGAGCGGCAAAGGCGCGCGCATCAGGACGGTCGAAGGCGCCGAACTCCTCGATTTCTGCGGTTCGTGGGGTCCCCTGATCATGGGCCATGCCCATCCGGAGGTGGTGGACGCCATTTGCCGTGCCGCAGCCGAGGGCACGAGTTTTGGCATCAATACCCCACGTGAAGTGGAATTTGCGGAATGCCTTTGCTCCATGGTCCCCTCCATGAAGATGGTGCGCGTTATGAGTTCCGGTACCGAGGCCACGATGACGGCGATCCGTCTGGCCCGCGGGTTTACCGGTCGACGTAAAATTGTGAAGTTCGATGGCGGCTATCACGGTCATGCCGACTATCTGCTGGTCGCGGCCGGTAGCGGTCTTTTGACCGGCGGCATCACGTCCTCTGCCGGTGTGTCGGCGACGGCGGCCGCCGAAGTCCTGGTGCCGCCCTATAACAATCTTGCCGCCGTGGATGAGATCGTCAGGACGCAGGGCGACGAGATTGCCGCCATTATTGTCGAGCCTGTGGCCGGCAACATGGGGCTGATCCCGCCGGCGCCGGGTTTCCTCAAGGGGCTGCGAGACGCGGCTGATCGGTGCGGCGCCCTGCTCATTTTCGACGAGGTAATCACCGGGTTCCGGCTCGGGCCGACCACCTACGGCATGCTGTGCGGCGTGACGCCGGATTTGACCTGCCTGGGCAAGATCATCGGCGGCGGAATGCCGGTCGGGGCGGTGGGGGGACGCGAAGACGTGATGCGCAAGCTGGCGCCGCTTGGCCCGGTTTACCAGGCCGGTACCCTCAGCGGCAATCCTGTGGCGCTGGCGGCGGGCCTGGCGACGATGGCGCTGATCCGGCGGGAAAACCCTTATTCGCGCATGGAGAAACTGGGCCGCCAGTTGACCGACGGGGTGAATGCCGCCGCGCGTGAAAACGGGTTGACGTTGCACTGCGCTGGCCTGGGCGGATTGTTCACTCCCTTCTTTATGGCAGGGGTGCCGACGGATTTGGCGACGGTGAAACAGTGCGACACCAAGGCCTATGCGGCCTTTTTCAGGGGAATGCTGAAACGGGGCATCTATCTCCCCCCGTCGCAGTTCGAGGTGGGCTTTGTTTCGGCGGCGCATTCGGAACAGGATATTGGGCAATTCATAAAGGCCGCCCGCGAGACGCTGGAAGAACAAGAATGAGGTATAAAGTATGACCATAAAGCGTGGAAAGTGACATGAAACATATTCGCTTGGTGGTGGAATAGCGCTCATGCGCCCGCAGCCCCTAACCACAAACTTTTCTGATTGACCATTTTTGCGAAAATTGCGATCTGAAACGTTTCAGCTGTGTCACGTCGGCAGTGTTGCTGGAGTTCCACAGCCGGGCCCTGGCTGCCGGACTCCGCCCCGGCACGATCCTGGCGGTGGTAGGAGTGGACGACCTGACTGTCGCCGGGAACCTGGTGCCGCGCCCGACGGTACTTCTGTCGGACACCGGTTCCCTTGGCGCGGCGGCCGCCCACCTCCTGCTCGAGGTCATGCAAGGAACCGCCACCGGGGATGTCAGGCTTGAACCGGTCATCGCCGAAGCGCTGCTGCCAGATGCGGTAGAATCCAGAATCCGGAATCCAGAATCCAGAATTGTTGTTCCGGCCGTCCCGACGCCCATTCCCGTACCGGTTCAGAAACCCATTTCGGCTCCCATTCCGGCGCCCGTTCAGGTTCAGCCGACGAAGCTGGTAACGCCGGTTCCGGTACCCTTGCCGGTCGAGGTCCAGTCGCCTGCACCGGTGGTCAATACTGATGCCGGGACATCGTCTCCAAGACCTCAAGACATCCCGCCTCAACCGGTCCCGGAAATGCCAATTTCGCCATCTGAAACGTTTCAGATCGTTGAAACGCCGTCGGTGGAGGTCGTGCCGCCGGTCACTCAAGACCCCCTTCCGGTGGCTGCGGTGGTAGTTGAAACACCGGTTGAAAACATTGCCGGACCGGCAGTGCCGGAGGAGCAACCAGCAGTTCCGGTGGTTTTGAATGCGGAACCTGAACAACCG
>Ga0194060_10001358_pt1 | contig 17481 bp, 4 predicted proteins | sample SepL225m_MetaG_FD_163427 | JGI IMG/M metagenome (GOLD analysis project Ga0194060, IMG submission 163427) | Anoxic zone freshwater microbial communities from boreal shield lake in IISD Experimental Lakes Area, Ontario, Canada - Sep2016-L222-5m | ecosystem: Environmental > Aquatic > Freshwater >...
CGGTTATCTGACCTACCTGTTTTATTCTTCCGAGCGAATCATAAACCGTATAGCTATACACGTTGCCCAGACCGGCCTGTTTGGCGTTCTGGCTGAGCGTTAATCTGCCTAAGCGGTCGTACCAGAACCGACTTACGCCTCCATCCGGGGATTTTTGAATATTAACCTGGTTAAGGGTATTATAGCAATACCGGGTTACAAAACCATGCACCGGCGTTAGCGTTGCGCCGCTTTGCTTTGCCGCTTCCACGCTGTCAATAAAGCTTTGCCGGTATATGGGATTGGTGCCTTTGGGCGGCACCGTTTTTACAAGGTTGCCTGCCTGGTCGTAGTAGTAAAGTGTATAATGATATTCTTTTAGAGTATCTGTTACCTTGAACAGTTCCACCGCTGAAACGCATTTTGCCAGATAGGCCGCTTTGAAGTTTGCCATTATTTGTTGCTGCATCAATTGATATACCTGCGTGGCGTTTATGACGGCCCTTGCACGTACCAGTTGGCAGGGTGTGGGCGGATGACTAAGGCCGGTTGTATCGTTTAACGATGTACTGTCAGGGCATATCGATAAAGTTGCATTGGAAGGGTTGGACCCTGTCGCTATACCGCCAATAGGGCAATTACCTGAATTGAATTGATCAGCGTAATATTGCCAGTTATGCTGGAGCCCGGTTTTGAAATTCACATAACGGGCGAAGAGACTATTGTAGTCTGCGGTACTGCTGTCGGTGGTACCGATGAACACCGGGTGCTTTCCAAAAATGGTATAAAATGCCGATTCAAGGTTCACAAAATCAGTGCAGCTATAACAGCTAAAACTGCTGCTGTTGAACCCGCATGTCAAAAAGACGGGTAAAGGTTGGGGGCTGCTGAGTGGTAGGCTATAAAGCGTATCGCAAGTGGTGGTGTAAATAGTACAGCTATAAGGGCCGCTCTTACCGTAGCAGGTTCCCGTGTACGATGTGGTAACACAATTGTATAAATAGAACTGCCCGCATTGTAGCAATCCCTGGTACAACACGCTGGAAATGGTATCCCGGTATCTTCCCAAAAGATATTGGTTGATAGATGTAAGGGAGTAAGCGTTGTAACCGGCTGCAGTTATTTCTGTTTTTAATTTTGCAAACTGCGAACAAGTGCAGGTATCCAGGCTTGTGATGTATTGCCGTGTTATCACCGGGTTTTTACCATAAGGTTTAGGGAACTCAATGCCGTAAGGATTGCAGTAAAGGCTTCTTGGAATATTAAGACTGTCGAATACAAGGTTTACTACCTGTTCAAAACTTGTGTAAGTGGTGCCTGTATATGGTGGTGCTACAGTTGATGATCCATAAGGGTTAGCAGCGTCTGTGCCGTTCTTGCAAACAATCAGCATCCGGCTGGTAATCGAGGCAACTATCTGTTCTCTTGTAGTTGAATCATAATTTGTGGTTAATGCAGGGCATTGCAATAGTGCTAACCTCCACGCATTTATATCACTAGCGCAATGGCTGCTATAAACATTCACTGAGTCTTGCCAACCTGCCGGCGGATAAGTTCCGCCTGCACCGGGATACCAGTTACCCCAGCCGTTTGCCTGGGCTTGCTGCAGGTTGCTGTAAGGAAAATATATTCTGAAATTTTGATTGACCAGACTTGAATTATCCAAGGTATCTGTATGCAGGTTGATATACCTGTTTATCATGTCTGCCCTTACCGGCGAATAAAATCCGCGGAACATAGTCCACGCCTGCGACTGGATGGCTGAGCTAAGCGTAACGTTACCACTGCCTGTATTAACTGATGTATTGGTAGCCGTGAATACTTTGGGCATATTATTATAGCAGGTTCTCCGGCTGGCAGTGTCTACTATTGCCTTACATCCGAATGCATCGCCATAAGACATTTGCCACATACTGTAATTTCCGAGCCATGCGGTATTGCTATATTTCAGGATAGAGTCTTTATCGGGATGAATAGAATAAATACTGAAATAAGGATCAGCGGCAATCGGGTCAAAAGCCGCACTTACGGTTTGGTTCACACTATCTATATAATCAAACACAGCAGGTATGCTGTCCTGTGCAAATTTTAGTTTTTTAAATTCAGGATGATAAGGTAGCAATGAACCTGCCCATGAATTGTTGAACGCCTGCTCAAAGTCGGCCATCGACATTGTACTTAACAGGGAAGCTGTTACGGTAGAATCAATTTTGCCAAACATATCATAATAGTTATCCAATGCCATTGCCCTGTTTCTCGGATATTTATAAAAAGGCTGGGTATAAGTGGCGTTACCGGAGGGTGAAAAAATATTATACTTGTTGTACATGGAGAGAGCGCCTGTATCCTTCGCGTACTGGCCGCTGTAAGGAACCATATCCGCCAGCATAAGCCGTTTTATATTTTCAAGGTAATGAGAAGTATTACCGTTCAGCGATATGCAAAAACTGGAGTCGCTGAGGTATTGATTTCGGATATCTGCCTTTTGGGCAGTGGTAAGAAACGTCGTATCTGTTATACCAATGCTATTGGCATATTTCAACAAATATGAAGGATATGTACCCAATGAATCCAGGCAACTGCGGCAGGTAATCGGTGTAGTGGTAAGACTGCAGCCAGACACGGTAGAATCTATAGCTACAATTGAATCGATGATATTTTGTTGGGTGCGACAAAGTCCGACACCGTATGTATTATATTGCTGAACAAATTTTGCAAGTGAATCCTGGTTAATGGTTAATGTTTTGCGCACGCTGTATGAACCAATGGGTAACACCAATGATGTCTGAAAATTGACCGTATCGATACCCGCATAATTGTATACGATGGGAGTTGTGTCGCCCGATTCATCACTGATGGATATTTGCAGATCGAACTTACATTTATAGGAAGTGGTTCCCCCGCTGCAAATGGGTAATTGAAGGGTTTGTTTGGAAAGATTGTAATTAAAATTATACAGGGTTTGGCAGGGTACAAGGATAGTGTTTATTGATTCGATACTGTTTCCTTTCAAAACATTGGAGCCCTGGTCAAGCAGGTTTCTTGTCATTATTTTTCCAACCTGGTTTTTGTATTGCGACGTATCTGAAATATTCAGCGCCTGCAGGTTTGAAGGACCTTGTCCGGCAAGCGCCGTTGCTACAGTTTTTCCAAGCATATCTACATAACTTACGCTTATCTGACCGTTTGCATCCTGCACCATGTTCTTTAAATAATGCGTATAATTACCCGCTTCCGTGCCAAACAATGCATCGAGTTCTTCCTGAGCCGCCGAACCATAATAATATTTTGTAGCATGAGAACCGCCGATTTGCATGGAATCTCCTACGCCGCCCTGCCTCATGACCCTTCCTGTAGCATCTGGTGTGTATCTGGTAACGGTGTAGGCGTAGCCGTTAGCAGCCGGAATATTTTTATTGAGAAGCGGTACGCTTGATTCCGGGTTGCTATTACTATAATACCGGCTGGTGCCCCTGGCTGAATCCATCGGTGTGGTTGCATATTTACCCAACGAAGCTGTTGTAAAATCGAAATAATCCGTCGGGTCGGTGTTATCAGGTTGGTTATTAAATTTATTCAGGTTTTTTGTGTAGGCAACAATGCTGTTAAGACCGGGGGCGGGTAATATTTGTACGGCCGGCCTGCCTTGCCTGTCATAAAAGGTTTCTGCAACAACAGTTGTTTGAGTGGTATTGTCTTTTGTTACTGTTTGCCTTGAACGAAGGGAACCATCAAAATATTGAATAACTGTTTTCCGCTTCCCTTCTTCGGCGTAGGAAGTGGTTACCTGCCAGTTCAAACTATCATTATGCCCGCTAAAATCAAAAGCCTGAATGGCTGACCAAGGTCCGTCACTACGGCTGCCCGATGGCATCATATTTACGCCCCTTGCTCTCATAAATAGTTTACCAACCCCATTATAGAAGAGTGGTATGCTGTAGCCTCCGGCGGACGCGCCGCCTGGCAAATCGATGCGTGAGGCATTATTCTTAAACAGCAATGAAGTGTCAAATGCCCCTCCTGCCGTAAGATAACTGCTGTTCATCTCGTTTTCGAGCCAGGCCCATTCCAGTTGAGTGGAATTATTTCCTGTATGGTCCGGATACACCCAATTCACTGCTAACGCATCGGGCACGGCTCCGCTTGCCGGGTTTACATACGTTAGGACTGGTTTTTTGTTTGCCGCGAGTTTGTAATACCTGGTAGCCATCAAAGAATTGGTGAGCAACAACACCTGCTTGGTATCGAAGCTGACCGAGTTTACTACCGTTGGCGCATATACGTTGAGAACCGTGACCTTTGTATACTCAGCATTATTGAACGTAAAATAATTAAGGGCATTGTATTTATTTCCCTGGTTCCTGGTGTAATTAACGTTGAGTATCGTGGAATCGACCTGATAAATATCGCTTGCCGAATGGCCATATTCAATTTTAACAGAAACGGCCGCTGAAAAATCCCCGGGAATATATTTGAAGGTTTCTTCGGAGACCCGCAGGGCAACCACATTTTTTATGTAGTGAGCTGTTGAATAAAGTGTATCCTGACGGAACTGGGTAATCTTAGCAGTATTTTGAACAAGTGAAATGGTGTCTGCTATCACGGGATCAGCTATGCCAGAACCAAGCCCTGCCGCGAAGGAAGAAAACGGAACGACTGATATTGCCAGTTGCTGGGAATTTGAGCCGCAGGAACCTGCCAGTGAATAAGTTATGGTGGCGTTACCAATTTTCATACCAGTAACCAATCCGTTCCGGTCCACCCTTGCAACAGTAGTATCACTGCTGCTCCAGTTTCCGCCAATGATCGCATCTGTAAGTTGTGTAGTTGATCCGAGCAAACAATTGGATGCCCCCGTTATAGGACCCAGGCCCGGCATACCGGCATAAATTGTAATAACATTACTTGAAGGAGAAATTCCATAGCTATTGGAGGACAGCGCATAGTAATTACTGGCGGTAGACGTATTGAAAGTGGTGCCTGAAGCGACCTGTGTATTACCCGAATTATACCAGGTATAATTGCCACTGCCACCCGTAGCCGTTAGTGTTGCCGATGCCCCGTTGCACAAAACAACAATATTTGAACTTATCGAAGGCGCTGTTGGAATTGGAATATTAACAACATTGGTATTCAATGAAAAAGCGCCTGAAGTTACGGTGACATAAAACATGGTCGTTGTGTTGATAACCCCGGATGTGTATGTTGAAGCTGTTGCACCGCTTATTTGCTGATAACTCGCCCCTCCATTGGTAGATACATACCACACATAAGTATAAGAGCCGCTGGCGCCGCTGGCAGAGCAACTAAAAGAATTGATGGATCCATTTCCGCTAAGAGTTGTTGACACAATAGTTAAAGAGGCTGCCAGGTTCGAAAAATTGACCGTTGCCGTATTACTGGTAGCAGATGCTCCGCCACTGGTGACAATAAGCCTGTAATATTTTGTAGCACTTAGAATCCCCGGGCTGTAATTGGCCGTAGTTGCAATATTCGTCCAGTTAGTATTATCAACCGAACTTTGCCATTGATAGGTACGCGTTTCTATTCCACCGGTTACTGAAGAAGTTAGCGGAACGGCCGTTGTGTTGCTGTAGGTTGTTTGTACCGAAGGACTTATGCTGCAGAGGAGTTGCGGATTTACCATCACAATAACAGAAGCCGTATAGGCTCTCATCAGGGTATTTGTTTCAATTACCGACCTCTTATAATAAGTAGTAGCATATAAAGCTCCCGGACTATAATTTAAACCAGTTGCTCCGCTGATGTCCGTCCATCGCACACCATTATCGGAACTCATCCATTGATAAGAATAAGTAGGATTAGTTGCGCCACCCGAAGCCGAAGTGCCGGTAATTGTAGTTGGTGTAGTACCATAATTAATTGTCTGTGTAGAAGGTGAAATTGTTCCCGGCTGAAGGGGTGTTGATGTAGCTACATTTATTGAAGCCGTGCCTAAAACGCCACAGTTTAATGCAAGTGTACCAGAACTGGAATTCCATGTTACATTTATTCCCATTTTAGAAAGCGCCCCCGGACTAGTACCTGATAAGGTAGTATTACTGGTACCGGAAACTACACCTCCGGTAATTGTATAGGTATATGTCCCTGAGTATGCATATGTACTGTTTCCGTTATAGGTAGGACTATAAGAATACGAACTACCGTTGGCTACGGTAGTTGGCCCTGAAATAGCCAACTGACCATAACTTCTTACATTGATCAGTACACAAAACAATACCAATGTACTTACAATACAGTTTCGTTTTATTTTGTCACCGGGATTTAAAAACATAATAGTTAGTTCTTTATTTATCATTAATTAAAATCTGTAATCTGATAGGACTATTTGATCAGCATAAAATATTCATGAAAGCTGAAAAAATGCAGCCCAGGTTTATTGAAATACAAAAGTTAACATAGCCACCTCTGAATAAGCAACTATATTAGAATGTGTTTCTATCGTTACTCTTCTGAAAAAAGTGTTGCCCTGAATCGTCCCTGAAAATTGCAAATCATTATTGGTAGCGCCATTGATATTCGTCCAACTCAGCCTGTTTATTGATTTTTGCCATTGATAAGAATAAATCGGACTGCAATCACCCCCGCTTGACGCAGTACATCGAAATAAATAATTCATGCGGCTGGTATCATAAACCTGCACTCTATCACTGTCACTGATTAGCCCGCCTTTTAATTCCGTGGTACCGGTAACAGAATAATCTATATTTCCCAATGAAGACGTTAAAGCCACTTTGCGGGGATTTGCACTGGCAGAGTCCCAAATAACAAACACCATATTCCTGATCATACCCGAAGGAGTACATAAATTACTGCTAACTAATTTTCCGCCGGTAATACATATTCTCATTGTGGAGGAAGGAGACCAATTGGCATGAACAATATAGTGGTATGTTTTGCCCGGGATTACACATACAGGGCCGCTTATACTAACCTGCGAAGTACCGCTATAGAAGTTTAGTAGTAGGAACCCAGCCATGAAATTCTTAATAACCCATTTTTGTAAATACTTTTTCAGCATAGTTATATTATTTGTATCCTATCAAAAAGATAGATCTGTTTCAGAATTCTTTTGTCAATACATAGTCTTCAAATCCTTTTGCAGGCATATAATCGCCCATTGATCCCTTTATCACCCTATCCTCCTCTTTAACCGGTGGGTTAGCAAGGCCATATTTGATGCTTTTAAAATTGTAGGTCGTTGTAAGTTCCTTTACCATAAAAAAGAACTCACCTTTCTCAGATGTTGTCTTTACTAATTTCCCTTCATAGGCCGTATTTTTCTGAAAACGGGCATAAACAGATGAATCGACAACTACCAACGTTGTTTTTGTTCTCGAAAATTCCAACGGTTCATAGGGTTGTTGGTAGTAGGTAACAGCAAAACACTCTTTCGGAAGATTAGTGCCATATAAATTTTGCCGGCTCCTTATTTCCACCCTTTTTATATTTTTCCCTGCATCCAGCAGGTTTGAAGAATAATCCCTTGCCAGCGTTTCAGCAGAAGAGTCTGGCATAAACACAGAAGTGGGTCTTTCCATAGTTTCCTTTAAAAGGTGATTGTTAGGATAAAGCATTATCTGCTTTGTCTGATTATTTATTATTATCAACAATGAATCATTAACGATCTCTTCCAGTCCCTCCGTACGCATATAAAAATTCGTTTTGCCATAATACAGGTTCAAATCAGCTTTTAGCGTATCACTTTCGGTTGTTAACGGGTTTGCCGAGTTATGAATATGTATATCCAGTTGCACGGGTAATTGTTTATACACCTCACCCAGCTTTGTGAATTCAAAAAATGCAGACAAGCTATCGCTACGATTGTTTTGTGCACTTCCTGAGAGCGTGAATAGCAGCGCGATGACAAAACCAGATAACATTTTTACTATTGCATTCATATTAATTTGTTAGATTCCTTCGAAATTTTATTGAACAATTTTTTGCAGAGAACTCCTTGTTTCATTAACCGTTTTAATTCCCTCTCTCGTTTCTACTTTCGTGCGTATCAAAGTACCTTCTTCATCGTATTCATAGAAAGCTGCATAGTTATTTGCATCTAGTTCCGACATCAAGCGAAGGTTAACAGGATCATACACATAGCTTTTCATATTAGCATTGAAAGGATGTACACGTATGTCGTCAAAATAAACAGAAGACATGGTAGAGCTGTTAATGAGTTTAAGGGTCATAGTAGTATCACCGGCAGGTACTACAAAATTTCCCTCAATTTTTTGCCAGCCATCTATGATCGGCCCCACGGGAATAAATGGCGCGGGTATACTTGTGCCGTCACTAAAGCTGATATTCACACTGCTGTTGGCATAGGTTTGCAGAAAGCAGGGAGTGGTGGCATTTCCGCAAGCTTCTTTTACCCAGCCACTGAATAACATTTTTTTATTGGGCTGGGGTGAAAATACAGGGTTTAACATGCTGTCATTTCCTGCGATGGGAAGCTGATGATAACAATAGCTAAAAAATGTGGCCGCTGGCCCTGTAGATTGCAGATACATGTAAGAGCCAATATCCTGGTGTTGTACCGGCAGAGATCCCTGGTATGATAGATCATTGGAAATAGAATATTCAACCGTGTAAGAGCCACATGGCAAATAGACGCTGCCTGTATGTTGTGAAGCATTTTCATTATCGCCATTTACCTGGTCGGAATACATTAATTGATTATTGCTGTTTCTTATAATAAAGGATATGGTGGCCCTGTCATATTGAATAGTTTGACCCCAGGTGGCGGCAGTTGTATGTTGCCAGGCATATAGTGTGAATGAATGAATGCCTGAGGTATTTATTTTGATATTCTGACTTGCCGTATAATATCTGTAATGCCGAGAGCTATTGGTACCAGCATCATATTGAAAAATCGGGTTTCCCGAACTATTTGAATTCAAATTATAACTCAAACCCAGGTTCCAATAAGAAAACACAGATGAACATCCTGCATTTGTTGGCGTAGCTGACACTAGTTGATAGGTGCCGTTAGGTGTTGTTGTTTCAACATTCGTATTGGCGCTTACATCCCCCAGGTTAAAGCTATCATAGGGTACCGTATTCACCTTGACTGTTTTAAGCACCTGCGAATTAGCGCCTACACCCAGCACATACCTTCCACTATGCGCTTTGAAAGTGGTCGAATCGGTATTAACAATACCGCAACCCGCGATATTGCTGAAATCAATTTGCTTTTTTCCCAGATTAAATTTTGCATTATCCAATGATTCGCCATAACCATAGTCTTCAAATCCTTCAGCAAACATCTCATTGCAGCGGGAATTGCTGGTAATGGCAACCGGAACTGTTTTGTTATAACCATATTGCGCGGAAGTGTAAATGCCCAGGGCATCTTGTGTTTCAAGTTCAAGTCCTTTGGCATTTACTTTATTAAGCTTACTGTTCCAAACCCACCTAGCGCTTGCCGTATCGGGAACCAGATTATTAGACAAATTAAAGTCCCAATAGAGCTTAAAATTATTCATGAAACCGTTTGCGCCAATATTTGTACTGGCTGTTGTATCGTACTCGGCCCTGGTATCATAATATACAAAACTGCGGTATGGCCTGAAATTACCAAGAAGACCTTTTCGATAAGGATTGATACTTTTTTCAAGATAACCTCCACCGGTACTATCCACTACTTCATTGGCTACAGGTGGACATACGGTAGAATCCATTACTAATTTCAACCTACGGATGACATCATTGTCAGTTTGCCACTTTTCTTTATACTCCGAAGCCGATGCATTGATAACCATACCGGAATTCGGAGTGGGGTTATAATAAAGTTTACCTGTAGCGAGTGGATTACTCATACTTGTAACGGCTCCAGTTTTTGCATCCAGCAGGTTACGGTGACCGCTCCTGATAATCCTGAAACTCACACCATACATTGTGTATGGCTTACCGTTTGCATCCATAAATATCAAATCAGGAGTTGTGATCAAAGAAGTATAATTTTTGTTTTTGTCGTATGCCCAAACCAGTGCTGTTGTTCCCGTGGCGATCTGGAGGTCACAGCCACCTGAAGGGTTTGCAGCTGTTTTGATGAGCAATTCATCTCCACTTTCAAAAACAGAAAGATCAAAACCTGCGTTGGTAATTCTGCCGTCGCTGAAATTAATGCCCGTATAGGTGGCGTCTATATTTTTATAGGCAAGTCCCATTCCGCCATATGCCCAGTAAGCGGGATATGTAGTATTATATACAGCTTTATTAAATCCATTATTAGTTCTAGTAACTAATACCTCACCAGTTTGAGCATCATAGGCAAGGTTTTTGGTGGATACTTGACTTCCTTTAACAATAACAACAACGCTATCAAGAATACTGTGGTAATTAATCACTTTAGTGGTTGTGACGGCCCGGTATATATTTTGGGACACTCCGGAAACCGGCCAAATGGTAGGAATGGGAACGGGAAGGGGTACATAAAATAGGTCAACCTGTCCCTGAACTTCCATGCTACTACTCTTAATTGAAAACTCCCTTGCATCTGTCATAAGGTCCACATCGATTCCCATATTACCCTGATAAACTGTGCCACTGTTATCCTTATTGATAAAGGAAAATTTTTCATTCAATCCCTTTGTTCCGTTGTTACGATAAAAATTTTCTGTATAGCTGATTCTTGTAGCCGTATCATTTTCAGCATAAGACGATTGGGATTTCATTTTACCATGCATGTCGTTTGTGGCTATCAAAAAGCCTTGGGATAACGCCTTATAGTCATAAGCGTATTTATTAAAAAAAGCGGTTGTGCTGGCCTGGTGAAATTCTTTAACACTGTTTGCATCAAAGGGGGTATTGTTATAATAAACCGGAAAATCTTTTGCCGTATAATATTCGGTAACCTGCTTGCCAATACCGGACCTTGTTTTTTTTGTGGAAGAGGTATCTGACTTTAAAGAAGAGACAGTAACCTTGCTGTACCCTACAAGTGGTGAAGGAAAGAATGCATCGAGCACAGGCATTTCAATCGCTCCGAAGGAAGTTGGGCCCGCAGGCAAATAATCCTGTACCTGCAATATCGATTGAAACGGGTTCTCTTCCCCGCCGATTGACGGTTCATAAGAAGCGACTCCGCTACTAATTTTACGCACAACCCCGTTAAAGTTCTCCGTGGTAGTATAATCATATTTCTGGCCGTATGAAGATGTGTATTGACCTGTCATTGCATTCCAATTGTCCTTTAGTGTTACAGATTTCACCCGGTACCCGCCGCCGTATTTAAACCCATCTGGATCATTGAGGCGGACAAAACACTTATTAAGATCTGTATGCATTGCTTTTGAATCTTTGCGCATAGCGTTGACCGGATCGGTAAACGCATCGCGTAATCCCTTCAACATTCCGAGTAACATATCACCGACTTGCTTAAGCGTGGGTTCTCCCGATACATCATATCCTGCAAATGCCTGGCCTGGTAATTGTTGCCTGAGGTATTCAAGAGTAGTAATCGATAACGGACTTTTCCCGCCAAGCCTGTTCATCTTTACCCAAATTATATTTGGACTCGAAGCATCAACACCATAATCACTGTAGCTTGCATAACAGGTCATATATTCAGGGCCTTTGGGCATCAACACCCATATCTTAAAAGCCAGTTGACTGAGTCCTTGCAAATACTTGACATAAACATCAGATGTATTGGAACATCCGATAGGTACTCGAATAAAAACATAATCATTTTCAATACTTGAAGGATATTGAAACGGATACAACGAATTTGACGATGAACTATAGGATGGAGTATTTCCAAAACCTACCACCGACATCATATCAGAAGCTCTTTTATTTTGGACAAACGCATAGTCGTCCGTCTCATAGTTTACTTCTATTTGACCTCCGGAGGGTAACACAATTTTTTTGAGCATCCATGCGCTGGCATTCTTATCAATAATGCTTTTACTGCTTGTAGTATCCTGTACGCTGTAAGGATAATCGCTGTTCTTTATTCCTCCAGGGTTTAGACTAGATGGTTTATATGTTCCCCAGCGGTCGGAAGCGGCGAATGCATAGTCGGGGTTATCCGTTTTATTGTCTGACCCTGTTGAATTATAGGTAAACGTGTATTTGTTCTTAAATGCCCTTGTTTTACCATTATAGGTATAATAGATGTTTTGTAAAGTCAGTTTACCTTTGTTACCCGTTGTGCCGTTTGGATTATCAGGTGTATTTTGGCAAAGTAAATAACTGTAAACAAAATGAACTGTTTTTATTGGTTTTGCTTTTGCCAACCCGTTTGCTTTCAAGTCTGCTTTACTGTATAAAGCAATACTGTCTAGTTTTTTGATAAAATTTTCGCTGCTATTTATCCCGCCGTCTTGACCGGAAGCCCCTTTCCCGTCCAAACGCCCGGAGACGTAAAATAAAGCGATCATTGTTTTTGATTCAACTGATTGAACATACCAGGATTCTCTTTCTCCATAAGAAATAATTCCTTTGTCATCCTTTACTTCGGATCGTGAACCGGCATTAAAATTTGCAGAATCACCAGAAGTCAATGGCGTACGCCACTTGTGTTTTATATCCGTTCCATTTTTTATCCTTGAATAGTTGAATTTTACGGCATTTCCCAAATCATCTTCTGTAATTCCATCTCCCGTCACGTCCACATAATCAGGTGAAAGAATACCCGACAATAAAAACGAATGTGCGTAGGCTGGTGTAGTTGTGATTTGAACATATCCATCTCTTGAGGAACTACTTAAAAGCAAGGGCGATCCTGTAGTTGCTTGGGCGGCATCGTTTAAATTGATCTTATCGGGAATCTGCGAATATGAATTATCAACTGAAAAAGTAAAGTCCTTTTGTGCAAGGTTATATACTGGAATACCATAAACATATCTTTTGCCGTTATTTTCTGTTACATTAATCTGTGAAATGTGATGGGCTTTCCTTGTCACACCATCTACTCTCGGAATTGATTCATAAAGTAAGGTGTCAGTAACATTGTCAAGGAAATTCTGGTTATCATAACTTTTGATCACTTTATCAAGTCCCGCCACTGACGCTTCCTGTGCTGATAAATAACTAACTACCTGGGTGCGCTTATTTCTTTCGGTAATAACAGGCCGTTGTGTTAAATCAATCGTTGCCGCCGTTGCATTAAGATCATCGAAAGTTTGCAGTTTGGATTCGATGGACGGTGAAACATTGCTTCCACCCAATACAAATCTCACGAGGCTGGTTCCTCCGATCTGTGAAAAACGGTTCGAGTCAATTACGCAGTTTTCACCTGGATTACGGAAATAAACATTTTCAAAGGTGCCGTTCGGCTTGGTAAACTGAATTGAATTACGCAACTTATTACCAGTGTTCCAATCCCCGATTGTGGATGGCGTGGCAATAAAATTAAAATTTCCACCATAATGTCCGGGAGGATCTATGTCTGCTCCCAAACTTACGTTAACATCTTTTGAAGTAGTAATATTATCCCGAATATATCCCAGATCATTTCTGAATAATCTGATGCTTCCACCTGTACCTTCTCCCTGAATTGAAAACACGTCATAGGTATATTGCGGTACAGAAATAACAGGAGTATTCGGCGTTACTTCCTTATCGTTGAACCGTGTGAAATCCATCACATAATTAGGATTTTTCGCGACGTTTTGATAATACAAGTATCCCACCATTGGTTTTTTCTGTATCACGTCGGCGGACGCTACTTCTGATTTTTGACCAAATACCTCCGCCTCTACATCTGCAGCAACACCGTAACTTCCAAGTCCTAATTGAAAATGACCTGACCAGGCAGTATTGGTCAATGGCATACGTATGGCAGGGCAATAACTCGGCTTGGCGAAACTTATAGAATTGGAAAATAAAGAATGGTTAATTGAACCGATTTTGTCATAGTCATAGTCGTTATCACCATCTTTATCTATGTGTTCCTTCCGATCATTTGAACTAAAAGATACCTGCTCGGCAATTTGAAGGGCTTTTATACCACTACGTGAATTATAACCGGTTGACAGTCCTACACCAAAGGAAGCCGCATTTTGTTTTGCTTGCGCGATTGCTGTTAGGGAAACTCCTCCTGAAAAAGAGGTACCACTCCTGGAATTTATATCTATTCCAAAATTCACTCCTGCCTTTACCGCGGGGCCCTTCTCACTTGCGCCAAATGTTCCAATTTTAAGTGATGCATTCCCCCTTAATGCAAGGTCGAGTGACGGCCCGAGATAATTATTAAAAGAAACTCCTACCTCTCCTCCCACTTTGAGTTGTTTTAATCCCATTACTTCAAGATCCCCGCCAATACCGAATCCCCATGTTCTATTAGGTTTCATGATCTGCTCTTGAACCAATGTGTCATTGCCATTGAAATCATCGGGCACTCCCCGCATGTTTCTATTAATATTACCCGGATTTATATTCCAACCCAGGCCCACCCAGCTTGCTTCCTGTTCTGAACCAATACCTCCATCATAATAAATATTTACCGGGTATCCCCCAACATCTAACAATGGAATATTATAACTAAAATCTCCGGTAAACAAGTTCACCATATCGCTGGTACCAACGGATTTAAATGACGACATCTCCGGCTGGCTTGGCCCACCGATGTTAGCTTTTTCCGGTTTACCGGAAGCTTTATCTTTAGCCCTGTTCAATTTTTTTTCTGTTGGCTCAACAGTATTTAACGCAGGTTCATCTTTAATGTTTGATCTTACCCGGGAAGGGTTATAACTTCCGTATCTGCCAAAATCATAATGACGAAAGGGTGCAGCATTAGCCCATGGAGCAAAAATGATAGAAAGATAAAAGACCCCTAAAAGGAACCCGGCAATTTTATGGGAATAATAATTTGATAACTGTTGTAACATACTAATGTATTAGATAGTTTATTTTGATATTCTGAATGAAGTTTTATACCTCGACATCTGCAGGTCCGTGATTTCTATAAAATAGGTGGTCTCCTTACTAAATGAATGATCAAGGCTGAACACCAGAAAATTATTCCCATATTGAATCGGCCTTGTGATTTTTTTTATGAGTTGCCCTTCCTGATTGAAGAATTTAATTTCCGCATCATGCGTTTTATCGTAAGAATAATATTTGATACCAAGTATATTATCGGGAATAATGCCCGTGCTGGTATAGTTGTTATCTGATTTCAATTCAAAAAAAGTTCCGTTAGCAGGAACCAATGCCCCTTTTTTGGGAGCTATGCTAAAAGTCCATATTTCGCTTTGCGCAGCGAACATATCACCGTTCTTTGCCACTATTTTCCAGGCATATACTTTACCGGTATCAAAACTTTTATTGGAAGCCGGATAATTATTAAAAACTGTGTTCAGGCGACTTACATTGTAAACCGGTAAATTTTCTTCAATGGATTGGGATGCAGTTTGACCCGACAACACTTCCGTTACTAACAGATCATAATTGAGATCACTAAAAAGTGAAATAGGAGTTGGCGGTAACCAATTAAACTGCGGATAGGATGTTTCCAGTTGCGCAGAATCCGCAGGCATATTTAATTGAGGAGGGCTTAAGGGTTGAATTTCAAGATTAACACAATCTTCCGATAAAACTTTTTCCTCATTCTTATTTCCGGCATAAACAGTATAACAAGCACGGAATTCACCAATAGGTAACAGGCCATCCGGAAGCCTGCTTATGTCAAATGCCGAAGAAAAATAATTATAATCCACAGGCGCCATATCAGAAGCTCTCAACTGTCTTACGCCTTTTGTAAGCGCTATAGGCCTGGTAACGGCTGTCATTACTACCTGGTTATCCTTTATATCAAATAAGCTTAAGCCTATACTAACATTAACTGGTAAATCCCCGGAATAAATCACTGTGAAGTTCCAGAGCTGGCTTTTCTGCACTATTCCTGCAGGAGGTTCATGAAGTGAAACAGATAATTGGGCCTGCGCAGCGTTTATAAGAAAAACAGCAACTATAAAATTCGATAATCGTTTATACATAACTGAATATTTAGAAAGTTTTGAAATAAGTCAGCCTCCCAAGCTTGTTCTCCACTAATTGTTTGTTGATTCCGGGAATAAAACCCTTGTCAAAAATTAATTGCAAATCCCCTAACTTCCGTATTCGCAAAGTGAGGTTACCAGAATACCCCCATTTCAGTGGGCCAACATCCGTTTGATTAATTACTTTCAGACCTCCTCCAACTGTTATAATTTTACTGACTGCAAACTGATAGCTATTTTCAATAGTGTAGATATTGTAGCCGATATTAGAACTGTAGGATAGATTCATCAAGCCGGATAATCGCTTCCAGTTAGCCGTCTGACTAAAAAGTATATTTTTTGAATTGAAATAAATAAATCCGGAATCGCTCGTCTGGTTATAAAACTGGCTATAGACCAAGTATGAAGACATCTGAGTTCCTTTAAAATTATAATAATACCCCGAAGTAGCTACCAAAGTATAATACCTGCTTTCTGAAAAACTATTATCATTGATCTTTGTCAACTGATAGCTTGGATAATATCCGAGAGTCAATACAGGCCATTTTTTTATCCGCAAGTTAGCTTGGACACTGGCCAGTATCGAAGAACTCTTATAAGCTGTGGAAACAAAAGGATTTACGTAATCATTTTGTTGCAATGATGAAATGACCGTCAACTTCTTTTTAAAAAATGGTTGTTCTATTCTGCCAATCCAGTTTTTTTGCGATGCTCCAGTTGTAAAAGTGCTGAAAGACTGGAAGTTAGCGCCTATATATTTATAGCTCCCATTTAACCTAGTGTGAGTCCTTGGAAAATAGGAATTCAGTTTTATCGAAAAAGCTTCGTTTGTTCTGTTTTTGAATTGAGTAACGGAACTCATCCATCCTTTTTGCCCAACACTATCCAAGCTATAGTATGGAATGGAGGATTTTGCGATCTCCGCGATTAAAGCAATATTCCGGGTAATTTTATACTGCCCTTCTAAAGTCATACCTGCGAGATTGTATTCGGGAATCGAATGGTTAGAGGAAGACGTGATAGATGAATTATAAAATTGTCTGCGACCAGTGTAATAAGTGAAGATCAAATGGTTGCCGTTTTTCATACCCTTTCCAAATCTCGCCAGAGCTACATATTGGTGGGAATGAATATTACCCGGAATAATATAATCCCTGAACCGATAATCTACCTTTCCCGCAGCGAATGCGTAATAGTAATGCGGATTATATTCTACTTGCAGACCTGTAATACTAATATTTTTAACCGAAAGTTCTGAATAATTTACTATGCTTCTACCGATGTTGAAAGACTGTATGGCTAAAAGCGTCTTATAACCCTTGGGTAATAATGTGTCCGGTATTTTTAGCTCCTTTATTTTTTTTGTCAAGTAACTTGCATCTTTTGCGCTTTCAATTTCTTTTTTCACATCTGCAAGATTCATTTGCTGAACTGATCTTAATTCTTTATAAGTTTTCTCCAATTTGCCCAACTCCACTAGCAGGCTATCTAAGCGCCTCTTTTTATTTTCAACACTGTCTCTGTAAGA
>Ga0194060_10001359_pt1 | contig 17475 bp, 14 predicted proteins | sample SepL225m_MetaG_FD_163427 | JGI IMG/M metagenome (GOLD analysis project Ga0194060, IMG submission 163427) | Anoxic zone freshwater microbial communities from boreal shield lake in IISD Experimental Lakes Area, Ontario, Canada - Sep2016-L222-5m | ecosystem: Environmental > Aquatic > Freshwater >...
GTTCCACAGTACCCCACACAACAGGTGGCTACGGCTATGCCACCACCACCACCGATGCCAAGCGAGTCAACTCTTCCTCCCCCGATGCCTGATCCGATAGGGGCGTCAGCGTCCTACAGCCCACTGCCACCTGATCAGGCCAGCGCCACCATGGTTGCGTCGCTGGAAGGCGCCAAGAGTTTGAAGGCGAGAGGAGCGAAAGACTTGATGGTCGAAGACAGTATGCAGAGTTCATACGCTATTGTTTCGCCGAGGCAAGGCTTCAAGGCTGTGAACGGTGGAGCGAAAGATCTGATCATGGAATCTACGGCCGAAGGTTTGAACTATGGCATGGTCCCCACATCCGCGGTTGCTGGCGGTGGAATCTTGACGCTGGAAATCAAACTGAAGCATCGCTGAGACACATACACGTACACACTGCAGTGTGAGGAAAGCGATTGATCGTTGTAGCAATCAAGGCGAAACATTCGCCTAAGGAGGCCATTACATGCAGCCACTTCATAGGCGGTTAATTGCCGTCGCCTTATTTCCTGCCATCCTCAACGCCTGTGGGACCATGCCACAACCCGGGACACGACTTAATGAGCAGCAACGAGCGGATGCGCAGAAGAGTTGCGTCAACCAATATGTAATTGGCGGCTCCATTGGTGGAGCCTTACTCGGTATGCTCGTGTCGAGCAAAGAGGACCGTGCACAGGGTGCTGTTACAGGTGCGGTTGTGGGGGCAGCGCTTGCACACAGTTATGCGTGGGGAAAGTGCTTGGCGTATTACTCGGATACCAACAGCTTTCCTGTTGCGGACGCACAGCAAACCGCAGCTGCAGTGGGTTATTCCGCCACCAGGGGCGATGAGGTACGGATTCAAAGCTTCACCATCTCACCGAGTCAAGTAACGCCGGGTGGCAGTTTCAAGCTCAATGGCAGCTATTACGTGATGTCCCCGGACGTGCACAAAGAGGTGAAGGTTGTCGAGACCCGAACCGTACATTACTTTGACCCCAAGGACAGCAAGTGGAAGGAACTTGGCTCAGAAGCAACTCCATTGACTGCGGCATTGGGGAGTCGTAGATCCGAGGGTCAAACCAGTATGCCCAGCGAGGTTGCGGAGGGGCGCTACAGGGTGACGTTCAAGGTCAGCGCACTCGGACGTGAACATCAGGCCGCACAGGAAATTATTATCAAAAAGTCTTGAGTGTGGGGTGACCATATGAATCGCTTTTCGATCAATTTGGCTCACGTTTTGGCTTTGCTGGTGGGGTGGGTTTGTCTGCAGGCTGTTGCGCAGGTGGAGCCTTCGCCAGTGACATCTCAGCACCTACAGATTATTAATGCTGCGCTGGTTCGCGATGGTATCAGTGCTGGGCGGGTGGAGTTCGATGCCTATGGCCGGGTTGAACTTAAGGGTGAATACGCCGATGAACCCGAAGTTGATCGTGCGTTTTCAACGGCGCAGGTTATTGTTGGCGTCAAATGGGTATCGCCCGTGACTCCTGAGAATATTCGTGTGAAAACCTGGGAAAAAAAACTGGGAAATCTTTTTGCACGTGCAAATGTTTTGCAGCCCCCCGTGCGCACCGGTATCGTGCCTGGTCCTATCCGCAACCGTTATGCTTTGGTGGTGGGGGTAGGGCGATTTCGGTATGGCATCCAGTCGCTTGAATATGCGAGTCGCGATGCACTGACGTTCTATCAGTTTTTGGCGGACCCTGGGCGAGGCCAGTTTCGTCCGGAAAACATCACATTTTTGACGGATGAAAACGCGACACGGTCCAACATCGCTGCAGCCTTGGATCGACTGCGCAGTCTGGCTGATGAGGACGACTTGGTCACCGTTTACATGAGTAGCCATGGGAGCCCACCCGACAAAAAGGGAGCAGTCAATATCGTGACCCACGATACCGAGACCAAACCGCGCGAGCGCATCTGGTATACGTCCATTACCGAGGAAATGTTGCAGCAGTTTGTCGGGGGTATTCGTGCAAAGAGGGTCATCATGATTCTTGACACTTGCTATAGCAATGGTGCCTACCGTGCTGTTCCGGGTTTCTTGCCGCCCGGAGGGAAGTCACTCGGTGCGGATGACACTGAAGGGTATGGAATCAGCAAGGAATACAGTCGTCGAGTGCTGAGTGGGTCCAAGGATTTGATTCTGGAGCAGGAGCCAGTTCGTTCCGCTGTTCCAAAGTCGCTTGGTGGCGAAACTTCCGAGCCCTACGGAAAAGTGCTGATCGGTGCCAGTGGCTCGGGGGAGCAGTCTTGGGAGTCAGAAAAACTGCGCAACAGTATTTTCACCTATTACTTTGTTGACGGATTGAACCGTTTTGGAGGCTCAGTTCAGCAAGCATTCAACTATGCCAAGCCGCGCGTTGTCAATCGAGTCAAGGAAGAAAAAGGCAGAGACATTGATCAAAATCCACAAGCCATGGCAACTCTCCCCAACTGGGACATGCGTCTGGCTCAGGGCTTACAACGTTAAATACCAAAGAGGAATACCATGCGACATTCTCCGAAATTTTCCACTGTGTTGGTTGCGATCCTGAGCGTTGCGGCTCTCACGACTGGCTGCGACAAGCTATCGGGTTTTTCTAAACCCAGTGAGACAGCTTCTCCGCCACCGGTTCCAGTGGTACAGGCACCGGTGGCAGTGCCGCCTGCAGCGCCCGCACCGGCAGCTGCAGCTCCAGCTGTTGTGGTACCTCCGACTGAAAAGCATGAACCTAGTCTTGAAGTGCGCGCCCATTCAACACAGGCTTTCTCGTACATCAGCATGGCGAAAAATGCTCGAGATGCGGTCATCCGCGAAGAAAACATTGACAACGCACTGCGTGAGTTTTCGATGGCCATTCAAAAGGATCCCCTCTATGCAGAGGCCTATTCGAACCGCGCTGCTACCTACATGCAGTTGAAGAAATTCAACAAGGCGGAGGAAGATCTGCATCGTGCCAAGGAACTCTCGCCTGACAGTCCTTCGGTTCGATACAACTACGCCAGTTTGCACTCCCTTAAGGGGAATGTGGACTTGGCTCTCGATGAGATCGATGCAGCGCTCAGCAAGGGGTTCTCGGATTACGATGCACTGCGGCTCGATCCAGATTTGAACAACGTGCGTAAACATCCGGAGTTCCGAAAGATTCTGGAAAAGCACAAGGTGTTTATCGTGAAGTAGTGGGTGCTGTGGCATGCAGGTACTTTCCGTGGATGGTGCCGCCAGAGGGCTGTGGTAACCGTGTTGAAGGGGCTCAGGCTTCGAATAGTGGCAGTGCTATTGGTGATCTTGACAGTGGTGAGTTCGTGTATTTATCAGCAGACCAGGGCTGAGCAGGCCGCCAATGCGTTTTGTTCTTCTGCAAAAACAGGCGCACTGATCGAACCATTGGCGCACGACGCGGCTGAAATTGGCGAACGTATGCTAAGAGACATATCATCCAACCGCGTGCGTGTGGGTTTTGTAGGTATTTCCCCGTTTTCCAGATTCACCTGTACCATAGATGCTCAGGATGGGCGCATCACTGCTGCTGTCGTTTCGCATATTGATTGATCCTGCGGTACGGCGTGCAGGGTGCGTCTATGTATGCGGCATGCGTGACACAGTCTCGAGGAATTACACATGATCCAACCTACGCGTCGACTTTTGGGCGTCTGCTTTGTGGCGGCAGGCTTCCTGGCGGGGTGTGCTACAAGTCTGCAAGAATCTTTGCTCGCGCCCCCTGCTTCGACAGTCAAGCTCACCGTTTTGCACACCAATGACCACCACGGGCGATTCTGGAAAAATGGCGATGGCGAATATGGAATGGCGGCACGCAAGACGCTGATTGATCAGGTTCGCAGCGAAGTGAAAGCGACAGGCGGGTACACGCTATTGCTGGATGGTGGGGATGTCAATACCGGTGTGCCAGAGTCCGACACACAAGATGCTGAACCCGACTTCAAGGGGATGAACCTGTTGGGTTATGACGCAATGGCCCTGGGTAACCACGAATTTGACAAGCCCATGCCGGTACTGGCCAAGCAAATGCAATGGGCCAATTTTCCGATGTTGTCTGCAAATATCTATAAGGATAATCAGCGGATCTACAAGCCCTACGCCCTGTTCGATCGTGGCGGCCTGAAGATCGCGGTCATGGGATTGACGACGGACGACACGCGAAAAATGGTGGACCCCACCCAGGTCGCCGGTGTGGAGTTTCGTGTCCCAGCGCAAGAAGCTGCCAAACTGATGCCTGAGCTCAAACGGCAGGCCCATGTGGTCATTGCTGCGACGCACATGGGGCACTACACCAATGGCATGCGCGGTGTGAATGCGCCAGGTGATGTGGAGATGGCGCGTGAGGTGAAGGGCATTGATCTGATCGTGGGGGGACATAGCCAGAACACCGTCTGCATGCTCGAGCAACTGGGTGCTGCGTCGCGGCGCAACGACGCCTACGTTCCAGGGGCGGCTTGTGCGCCGGACCGGCAGAACGGCACCTGGATCGTTCAGGCGCACGAGTGGGGAAAATATGTAGGGCGTGCCGATTTTGTGTACAAGGACGGTGAGTTCAAACTGGTCAAGTATGCGTTGCTGCCCGTCAATTTGAAGCAAACGGTCAAGGGATCGGACGGCAAGGACACCAAGGCCACGTATACGGCGGAAATCAATGAAGATGCCAGTATGCTGGCCTTCCTGCAGCCTTTTCAGGAAAAAGGTCGTGCCGCTTTGGATGTGGTCGTGGGTGAGAGCGACGGCGTGCTGGATGGCAAGCGGGAAACCGTTCGCAGTAAACCTAGTAGCATGGGCGTATTCATTGCCAGCGTCATGATGCAGAAGGCGCAGGCCGACTTGGCCATCATGAATTCCGGTGGTGTGCGTGACTCCATGCCCGCAGGCAAGATCACCTACAAGGATATTCTCAAGGTACAGCCTTGGGGCAACATGCTTGCCGTGGTGAGTCTGACCGGAGCCGAGCTTTCCAGTTACCTCCAGATTGCAGCCAAGATGACGCCCGGATCGGGTGCCTTTGCACAGTTTGCCGGTGTGCGGCTGATTATCGTTGGCGGAATGCTTCAGTCAGCCACTATCAAAGGGGCTGCCATAGACCCGACGAAGACTTACCGCATGGCAATCAACAGCTTTCACGCCAACGGCGGCGATGGCTATCCCAAACTGGCCGATCATCCAGGCTATGTGAACACCGGCTTTGCCGATGCGGATGTTATGCGCGAGTACCTTAGCAAAAACAGGATTCATGCCGCAGACTTCGAACCTGGTGACGCCGTCGTGCGACGTTAAACCTCCAGGGCCCCGTGCTGGAAGGGGACAGTTTTCCTATGCGAGTTGCAATGCTCGGAGTTCCCTGATCTGTGATTCCCCCGTGAGGCCGATGTACCCTTGAACGATCAGTGCGCGCACCTGTTCCATATCGCTGGCCAGACTGCGGTCCACCATCATGGCGGGGGAAACTGAACGAACGAGCGTCAACACCCCTTCCAGCGCCATCGAACTCTTGAGTGGTCGCAAAAACTCAATGCCCTGAGCGGCCGCCAGCAGTTCGATAGCGATGATGTATTCGGTGTTGCGGAGCATGCCTTGTAGGCGCCGTGCTGCAAACGTGGCCATGCTGACATGGTCTTCCTGGTTGGCAGAGGTTGGCAGACTGTCTACGCTGGCCGGGTGCGCCAGCGATTTGTTTTCGGAAGCCAGGGAAGCCGCTGTCACGTGGACAATCATGAAACCCGAATTCAGGCCTGGCTCGGGCGTCAGGAAAGCGGGCAGTCGCGACACCACGGTATCGACCAGCATGGCAATGCGTCGCTCGGCAATGGCACCGATTTCCGATATCACCACCGCCAGTGCATCGGCGACCAGAGCCACTGGCTCAGCGTGGAAATTACCTCCGGACAGCAGGGTCGCGGTGTCCGCAAACACCAGCGGGTTGTCGGTTACCGCATTGGCTTCGCGCATCAGTACCTGGGTGGCGTAGCGCATTTGGTCGAGGCAGGCACCCATGACCTGCGGCTGGCAGCGCAGGCAGTAGGGATCCTGAACGCGGTCGTCGCCGTCCAGGTGCGATTTTCGAATCTCGCTGTTGGCAGTGAGTGCGCGGTAGGCTGCGGCACAATCGATCTGGCCAGGCTGACCCCGCACAGCGTGGATGCGCGCATCAAATGGGCCGTCGCTACCGCGCACTGCATCCAGCGTGAGCGCACCAGAGATCACAGCGGCCTCAAACAACCGCTCGGTGGCCAAGAGCGCGTCGATGGCGAGGGCGGTAGATACCTGCGTGCCATTGATTAACGCCAGGCCTTCCTTGGCGGAAAGCACAATCGGTTCCAGCGATGTCCGTCGCAGCACAGTGGCCGCCGGCAACCTTTCGCCCTTGAAGAACACTTCGCCTTCACCCACCAGCGGTAAGCAAAGGTGGGACAGTGGGGCCAGGTCGCCAGACGCACCGACCGATCCTTGGCAAGGAATCACCGGAGTAATTTCAAGGTTGTAAAAAGCAATCAAACGCTCGATCACCATTTCACGAATGCCTGAGAAGCCTCGTGCCAGGCTGGCAGCTTTTGTCAGCAGAATCAAGCGCACCACACGCTCGGACATCGGTTCACCCACACCCACGGCATGGGAGCGCAGCAAATTGATCTGCAGCTTCTCCAAGTCAGGCTGGGCGATGCGCTGGTTTGCCAGTTTGCCGAAGCCGGTATTCACGCCATAGACGGCAGCACCGCCTTGCGCGGCCTGCTGCACTAGCGCGGCGCTGGCGCGGATGCCGGGCAGGGCGGTGGGGTCCAGAGTGATGGTGGTGGCAGTGCTGTGCAGCTGACGCAACTGCCCGAGTGTGAGGTGACCGGGTTCGATGATCATCGTGGCGTGTTCCAAAGTGTTTCAGGTGCTCGGTTGTGTCAGCATAGGCAGATTCAGGCCATTGTTTTTGGCGCACTGCAAGGCCATGTTGTAGCCCGCATCGGCGTGGCGCATGACGCCGGTGGCCGGATCGTTGAACAGCACACGACCCAACTTGTCTGCTGCCTCTGGCGTACCGTCGGCCACGATGACTACGCCACTGTGCTGCGAGTAACCCATGCCCACGCCACCGCCATGGTGCAGGCTGACCCAAGTGGCGCCGCTGGCGGTGTTGAGCAGGGCGTTGAGCAAGGGCCAGTCGCTGACCGCATCGCTGCCATCCATCATGGCTTCGGTTTCGCGATTGGGTGACGCAACGGAGCCGCTGTCCAGGTGGTCACGCCCGATGACGATGGGTCCCTTCAACTCGCCGCTCTTGACCATTTCATTGAAGGCCAGCCCGGCCAGATGGCGCTCGCCCAGGCCAATCCAGCAGATGCGTGCCGGCAGACCCTGGAATGCGATGCGCTCTTGCGCCATGTCCAGCCAGCGGTGCAGCCCGGCGTTGTGCGGGAACAGTTCTTTCATCTTCGCGTCGGTCTTTCGAATATCTTCGGGGTCACCACTCAGGGCAACCCAGCGGAAGGGACCAATGCCGCGGCAGAACAGCGGACGCACATAGGCAGGGACGAAGCCGGGATAGTCAAAAGCGTTGGCAACGCCATAGTCCTTGGCCACCTGTCGCAGGTTATTGCCGTAGTCCACGGTGGGAATGCCCATGGCAAAAAAGTCCAGCATGGCCTGCACATGCACTGCACAGGACTGACCAGCCGCCTTCGTCAACGCGGGGTGTTGAACTGCGTCCCTTTGCGCGGCCTTCCATTGCGCGACGGTCCATCCGGATGGCAGGTAGCCATTGATGATGTCGTGCGCGGAGGTCTGGTCAGTGACGATGTCGGGTCGCATGCCCCCGTCCTTGGCGCGCCGGACCAACTCGGGAACGATGTCGGCGGCATTGGCGCACAGGGCGATGGAGACCGCTTTCTTATCAGCGGTGTATTGGGCGATGCGTGCCAGAGCGTCGTCCAGGTCAAAGGCTTGCTCATCCACGTAGCGTGTGCGCAGTCTGAAATCAATGCTGGACTGCTGGCACTCGATATTGAGCGAACAGGCGCCCGCAAATGTCGCCGCCAAGGGCTGTGCGCCTCCCATGCCGCCCAGTCCCGCAGTAAGAATCCAGCGGCCGGTGAGATCGCCGTTGTAGTGCTGGCGACCGGCCTCCACAAACGTTTCGTACGTGCCCTGCACGATGCCCTGGGAGCCAATGTAGATCCAGCTGCCGGCCGTCATTTGGCCGTACATCATCAAGCCTTTGCGGTCCAGTTCATTGAAGTGCTCCCAGTTGGCCCACTTTGGTACCAGATTGGAGTTGGCGATCAACACACGTGGCGCGCCTTCGTGGGTCCGAAAAACGCCCACCGGTTTGCCGGACTGCACCATCAGGGTTTCATTCGGTTTGAGTTTGCGCAGCGTGTCCAGAATCGCATCGAATGCAGGCCAATTGCGTGCGGCCTTGCCGATGCCGCCGTATACCACCAGTTCGTCCGGGTTCTCGGCCACTTCAGGGTCCAGGTTGTTTTGTAGCATCCGGTAAGCCGCCTCGATCTGCCAGTTGGCACAACTCAGTTGATCCCCACGAGGAGCACGCACGGTGCGCGCCTTGCTGTCAAAGAAACGGGTGTTGGAAAGGTCAGACACGTGGTGCTCCTGAAGGCTGAAATGCCGGGCGAATTATTACTTGTCTATACAACTTATGTCAACCCGGATAAACTATCGACATCGAAAATGTTTGTCACGTCAGAGTCCCATGTCACTCCCGGTCTATGGTCAGGTGAAATCCTTCATCAAGGCGCACATCAGCAGCGGCCAGTGGAAACCGGGTGCCCCGGTTCCCAGCGAAGCCACCTTGATGCAGCAGTTCGGCGTGAGTCGTATGACGGTGAACCGTGCCCTGCGCGAACTGACCGCTGAAGGCATGGTCACCCGGGTTCAGGGCTCCGGTACGTTTGTCGCCGAACTGCATCGCATTGCCTCCAATCTCACCATTCGCGATATTCAGGAAGAAGTGACCGAGCGGGGACACCTCCATGTGTCGCGCGTACTGATGTCGCGGGCAGAAAATGCAGGCACCGAGTTGGCGGAATTATTGGGATTGCGTTCCGGTGCGAAGGTATTTCATACCGTGCTGGTCCATCTGGAAAACGGTGTTCCGATCCAATACGAAGATCGCTACGTTAATCCAGCGGCGGCCCCGCGCTATTTGGAATCCGACTTTACCCAAACCACACCGACGCGGCACTTGTTGGCCGAGGCCCCGTTGACAGAAGCGACCTACTCCATCGAAGCCTGCTTGCCGTCCGCAGAGCAATCGAAGCAGTTGGAAATTTCTCCCAAAGAGGCCTGTCTGGCGATGGTGCGGCGTACCGTCAGCGGTTTAAATGTTGCGAGTGTGGTTCGCCTCGTGTACCCGGGGTCGCGCTACAGTTTCGAGGGGAGGTTTCAAGCATGAACTGGAATGTGGTTCGACTAGCCGACGTGCAGCCCAGTCCCTGGCGCAATGGTGGTGGTGTCACACGGGAACTGGCGATCTGGCCGGACCAAGGCCTCTGGGCTTGGCGCATGTCGGTGGCACAAATCGACGCCAACGGTTCGTTTTCTCGCTTTGACGGTGTCAATCGGTGGTTTGCAGTGCTCAGTGGCGCAGGCGTCCGACTGGATGTGAACGGAAGCGTGCACACCCTGTCCGCGTTCGATCCGCCTTTGCCTTTTGATGGTTCCGCCACGACCGGCTGCACCTTGTTGGACGGTCCCACGCAGGACTTCAATCTGATGGTTCGCCAGGGCGCGGGGCGCTGTCACATGGAACGCATTCATGGCAAGTTTGGTGCTGCCCTGGATGCTCCAAAAATGATAGCTGTCTACGCAATAGAGACGGGCGCAGCAGTGCTATTTGACTCTGAGGAATTGGTGCTGCAGCCGCATACCCTGGCCTGGCGCACGGTGCCACCTTACGCGCCTGTGCAAATGGAGACCGCCAATGCGCTGTGGATCGAGGTGTCCCAGTGAGTTTGCAACTTTGGACGAATTGCCGCATTGCCACCCTGCAGGCCCATGCTGCGCAGCCCTATGGCCTGATCGACGACGCGGCATTGGTGGCAGACGGCGCAGTACTAGCTTGGGTGGGACACCGCTGGCAATTGCCCGAGGTTCTGGAGCGCCGATGTGCCGTGCGACACGACGCTGCGGGTGCGTTGATCACTCCGGGCCTGATCGATTGCCATACCCATTTGGTGTATGGGGGCGATCGTTCCCACGAGTTTGAGCTGCGATTGAATGGCGCTAGCTACGAGGACATTGCACGGGCCGGAGGTGGTATTGCGTGCTCCGTGCATGCCACGCGCGCGGCTAGTGCCGGAGTTCTGGAGCGCAGTAGTTCCTGGCGATTGCTGCAGTTGCTGGGGGAGGGTGTGACCACCATCGAGATCAAGTCCGGGTATGGCTTGGCTTTGGAACATGAACGAAAGTGCTTGGCGGTAGCGCGTGCGCTGGCCAGGTCCCACCCGGTGGATGTCCGCACCACGTTTCTGGGTGCGCACACGGTGCCAACTGAATTTGGCGGGCGTACCGACGACTATGTAGACGCTGTCCTCGAGATGCTGCCCACGCTGCACGCAGAGGGTCTGGTGGACGCGGTGGATGGCTTTTGCGAGCGCATCGCTTTCTCTACGGCACAGATGGAGCGCATTTTTTCCGCTGCACAGGCGCTGGGTATTCCGGTCAAACTGCACGCTGAGCAGCTCAGTGACAGCGGTGGGGCGCAGCTCGCCGCTCGATTCCAGGCCTTGAGTTGTGACCACCTGGAGTGGCTTTCCGAAGACGGCGCCAGGGCCATGGCTGCAGCGGGTACGGTTGCGGTACTGCTGCCGGGCGCTTTCTACTTCCTGAGGGAAACCAAATTGCCGCCCATCGATCTGCTGCGCCAGCAGGGGGTGCCCATGGCCATTTCCACCGACTGTAATCCAGGCAGTTCACCGTGCACATCGCTGTTGTTGATGCTCAATATGGCTTGCACGCTGTTTCGTTTGACGCCCGAGGAAGCGTTGTCGGGCGTGACCCGCCATGCCGCCGCTGCTTTGGGGTTCCAGGACCGTGGTGTGCTGGCACCAGGCAAGCGGGCGGATTTTGTGTTGTGGGACATTCAGCGCCCCGCCGAGTTGAGCTATGCGCTGGGGAGCAACCCCCGTATGCAAACCGTTTTCAAGGGACAGGTGGTATGACGATGGAGACAACCCACACGCTGGTGCAGGGCCATGCAGCGCTGTTGGTGAGCATGCCGCACATTGGCACGGAGATTCCCCCGGATTTGCACTGCCAGTACCTTCCGCGTGCATGGGATGTAGAGGATACCGACTGGCATCTCCAACGGCTCTACGACTTTCTGCCGGGGCTCGGCGCCAGTGTGCTGACACCGCGCTTCTCGCGCTATGTCATTGATCTGAATCGACCGCCGGACGACACGCCAATGTATCCCGGCGCCTCCAACACCGAACTGTGCCCGACCCGCTTCTTCACAGGCGATGCACTCTACCAAGAGGCCAGGGTGCCCGACGCGGCTGAATGCCGACGTCGAAAAGCGATGTACTGGCAACCGTACCACGCAGCCCTGGAAGGTGAGTTGCGGCGGCTTCGGGAACTGCACGGCTATGTCCTGCTATGGGATGCACACAGCATCCGATCAGAAATACCTTGGCTGTTCGAGGGACGTTTGCCCGATCTCAATATCGGAACTGCCAGTGGCTCTAGCGCGGACGCATCCATCACTGCGGCCCTGGTGCAAGCCTGCTCGGTCTATCCGCACGTGTCGACGGCGGTCAATGGGCGCTTCAAGGGGGGCTATATCACGCGCCACTATGGGCGCCCGGCGAACGGTTTCCACGCGGTGCAGTTGGAGATGTGCCAAAGCCTCTACATGCACGAGGTGGCACCTTTTTCTTACGATCAGGAAAAGTCTTCACGCATTCAGCCTTTACTAATGAAAATGGTCGCTGACGCTTTAAGCGCATGCGCTAGCAGCTATGAATAAGGGAGCAAAGCGGTTCGCTTCCGAACAGGCCTGGGTCCAGGGCCGGTGGGCCCGGGACGTCTTGCTCGAAGTGGCTTGCGACGGTACATGGAGCCAGGTGCAGCCGGGCGCACCGCTAGAACAGCGGATTTCAGCCACCCCCCTGCGCGGGCCGGTGCTGCCCGGCCTGGTCAACGCCCACAGCCATGCATTTCAACGTGCCATTGCCGGGCTGACCGAGCGGCGCAGTGTTGGTGTTCAGGCTGATGATGACTTCTGGAGCTGGCGTGACCGTATGTACTCTGCCGCCAATCGCATCACGCCTGAGCAGCTGGAGGCGATTGCCTGCCAGCTCTATGCCGAGTTGTTGGCAGGGGGGTACACCCAGGTGTGCGAGTTCCATTACCTGCACAACGATGGGCAAGGTGCGCCCTATGCCAATCCGGCCGAAATGGCGCTGGCGCTGGTACGAGCTGCGCAGCAAACAGGAATGGGGCTGACCTTATTGCCCACGCTGTATATGCGTTCAGGATTCACAGCCACCGGTCTGCGCGAGGACCAGCGCCGCTTTGCCTCGACGCCGCAAAGCATTGCCCGTGTTGTGGAAGCGGTGCAGCGGCAGGCAGAAGGCGACCCGCGCATCAACGTGGGCATCGCCTTGCATTCGCTTCGGGCGGTCGATCCGGCAGCCTTGTGCGATATGGCGGCCTACGCGCGGGCAGCCAATCTGCCGGTGCACATCCATATTGCCGAGCAAACCCAGGAGGTTGAGGACTGCATCGCCCACTCTGGGCAACGCCCCATCGAGTGGCTGCTTGACCATGCGCCAGTCGACGGCCACTGGAATCTGGTGCATGCCACGCACACGACGTCGGCCGAACTGTCGGGTGTCCAGCGCTCAGGTGCGTCGATTGTGATCTGCCCCAGCACCGAGGCGAATCTGGGCGATGGGGTATTTGACCTGCCTGGCTACGCTGCGGTGCGGGGCAGGTGGTCGATTGGATCGGATAGCCATGTCAGTCGCAGCTGGATCGAGGAATTGCGACTGCTCGAATATTCTCAGAGGCTCAGCCGTCGCAAGCGCAACGTGGCAGCCCAGGTTTTTCACCATGAGAGCTCGGCCTCTGCACTGTTTGAAGCTGCATTGGCGGGAGGGGTGTCGGCTACAGCACGGCCTGTGGCGGGCATCGAGGTGGGCCAACGGGCGGATTTCATCACGCTGGACCCCCGCTCGCCAGGGTTGCTGGGCATTCCCGCAGACCATGTGCTCGATGGAGCGGTGTTCTCCAGCCCCGGTGTGCTGATCGAGTCGGTCTTTGTCGCTGGTGCGCGGGTGGGTGGACCGTGTGAGGAGACTGGCAACGCCTTTGCCGGTGCGATGCACGAGTTGTGGATGGAGCGGCCCACCGTCAGGTAGTGGCTGAGCCGACATCGCCTTGAACCGGTGGACGCAGGCGGATTAACCGCCCAGCTGCGTGGACAGCGTCAACCAGCGGTCTTCCAAAACTTTGAGCTCTTCATTGACGGCGGTCAGGCTGCGTCCGATGTCGGCAATTTCCGAGGGGTGCGGGTTGGTCGACAGACGCCCCTCCAGCGCTGCGCCTTCGGCGTTGAGAGTTTCCATGCGCGATTCCACGTCCTGCAGTTCTTTTTTGCTCTTCGGCGAGGTGTCGCCTCTGCCCCTGGGCTTAGGCGCTGGTTCGACGGGCTTGGTGGGAACTTTGGCCGCTTCCTTGGCCTCCTCGCGCTGGCGCCGCGCCTCGTCCAGCAGGTAACGTTGATAGTCGTCCAGGTCGCCGTCGAAGGGTTCGACACCGCCGCGCGAAACCATCCAGAACTCGTCGCACACGGCGCGTAACAGAGCGCGGTCGTGGCTGACCAGCATCACCGTGCCTTCAAACTCATTGAGCGCCATGGACAACGCCTCGCGGGTGGCCAGGTCGAGGTGGTTGGTCGGTTCATCCAGCAGCAACAGGTTGGGGCGTTGCCAGACAATCATGCACAGCACCAGGCGTGCCTTTTCACCGCCGCTCATGCTACCCACGGCCTGCTTGACCATATCGCCACTGAAATTGAATGTGCCCAGGAAACTGCGCAAATCCTGCTCGCGCGTTGCCTGCCCGCCCATCTTGCCTGCAGCGGTGATTTCTTTGACCAGGCGGATCATGTGTTCCAGCGGCGTGTCGGCTGGGCGAAGGACGTCAAGCTCCTGCTGGGCAAAGTAACCGATATTGAGGCCCTTGCCTTCCGTGATCTCGCCGCCAATGGCCTGCAGGTCGCGTGCCACGGTTTTCACCAGAGTGGACTTGCCCTGGCCGTTGGCGCCCAGGATGCCGATGCGCTGTCCGGCCAGCACCGATCGGCTCACGTTGCGCACAATCACTGTGGAGGGTGTGCCTTCGGGTGTATCTTCGGGCGGCGGGTAGCCAAAGCTCACACCGCTCATAGACAGCATGGGGTTGGGCAGGTTGGCAGGTTCCTTGAACTCGAAGGTGAAGTCGGCTTCGCTGAGCAGCGGCGCAATTTTCTCCATTCGGTCGAGTGCCTTGACCCGGCTTTGCGCCTGCTTGGCCTTGCTGGCCTTGGCCTTGAAGCGCGCGATGAACTTTTGCAGGTGGGCAATCTTGTCTTGCTGCTTGGAGTAGGCGTTTTGCTGCAATTCCATCTGCTCGGCGCGCATGTCTTCAAACTTGCTGTAGTTGCCGCCGTAGCGCACCAGTTTTGCAGCATCGATGTGCAGCGTCACATCGGTCACCGCGTCCAGAAATTCGCGATCATGGCTGATGACGATCATGGTGCCTTCGTATTTCTTCAGCCAGGCTTCCAGCCAGACCAGGGCATCGAGGTCGAGGTGGTTGGTGGGTTCGTCCAGCAACAGGAGTTCGCTGGGGCACATCAGCGCACGGGCCAATTGCAATCGCATGCGCCAGCCCCCGGAAAAGCTGCTCACCGGGTTGCCGAGTTCGGAGGTCTTGAAGCCCAGTCCCAGAATCAGCGCCTGCGCACGGGCAGGTGCATCGTGCTCACCCGCATCATGCAAGTCCATGTAGGCATGGGCCATGCGGTCGTAGTCGTCGGTCGCCTCGGCAGCGGTGACTTCCTCACGAGCGACCAACAGCACGGTGTCGCCTTCCACCACAAAGTCGGTCGCGCTTTGGTCGGTTTCTGGCATGTCCTGCGCCACTTGTCCCATGCGCCACTGGGAGGGAATGTAGTACTCGCCCGCATCCTCGTGCAGGTTGCCGTTGAACAGGGCGAACAGCGAAGACTTGCCGGCACCATTGCGTCCCACCAAGCCGACCTTTTCGCCTGGGTTCAGGGTGACTGTGGCACCCTCGAGTAACACCTTGGCGCCGCGGCGCAAGGTGACGTTTTTAAGAGTAATCATGATTTCTTTTTCTCGGCGGATGCTCTCAGCGCCTCCCGTGTTAAAAGCAAAACCTGATCCTCCCCCGCACTGGTTTGCAGCCACACCACGCTCAAATCCGGGAACGCAGCCTCGAAATGGTCGCGCTCGTTGCCGATTTCCAGCACCAGCACCGCACCGTCGGCCATGTGGCCAGGGGCATCAGTGAAGAGCCTGCGGATGAAGTCCATACCATCGGCCCCACCGGCCAATGCCAACTGTGGTTCAGCGAGGTACTCGGGAGGAAGCTCAGACATGCTCTGTGCGTTGACGTATGGCGGGTTGCACACAATCAGGTCAAAAGGTCCTCGCTGCTGCAATCCGGGTGCCTCCAGGCCGTCCGACTCGATCAGGGCAACCCGGTCTTGCAGGGCATATTTCCTGACGTTGATGAGCGCCACCGCCAGGGCGTCGGCGGAAAGGTCCGAGCCGGTCACCACGACCTCCGGGTAGACCACCGCAGCGACGACGGCCAGGCTGCCGTTGCCGGTACATAGGTCCAGCACGGCTTGGGTGCTCTCGTTCAGCCAGTAGTCCAGGCCACCGTTCACCAACAGCTCGGCAATCAGCGATCGCGGCACGATGCAGCGCTCGTCCACATAAAAAGCCATCCCTTGCAGCCAGGCTTCCCGGGTGAGGTAGGCTGCGGGTTTGCGCGATGTGATACGTGCTTCCAAAAGTGTAGCTGCCCGCGCAATATCCGCGGGCGCTACCGGCATATTGGCTTTGGAATCCGGAGGGTCTTCAAGAGTTTCGACGGAGGTATCCAGGGGCAGATCCAAAGTCCACAGAACCAGCCAGGCCGCTTCGTCAAAGGCGTTGCTGGTGCCGTGGCCAAACGACACCTGTGCGTTGGTTAGTTGCTGCGCACTGGACTCGATCAGTTCTATCAGGGTCATGCGCTCTCCTGCGCATGGAGCAGTTCGATGACACGCCGGTAGATGTTCTTCAACGGTTCGACATCAGCCACATGGATGTGCTCATTGATTTTGTGAATCGAGGCATTGGGCGGCCCCATTTCGATCACCTCGGGGCAAATCTGCGCCAAGAACCGCCCATCGCTCGTACCACCGGTGGTCGACAGCTCGGTCTGCAGGCCGGTTGCTTGCTCGATGGCGGTCCGGACCGCCTGTACCAGCGCCCCCACAGGGGTCAGGAAAGGAAGCCCAACGAGGGTCCAGCTGAGGTCGTACTCCAGCTCATGGCGTTCCAGCACGCGGGTCAGTCGCAATTGCAGCGATTCGGGCGTGGACTCTGTGGAAAAACGGAAATTGAAGTCCACCACGACCACGCCCGGGATGACGTTGCCAGCACCCGTTCCCGCGTGCATATTGCTGACTTGCCAGGTGGTGGGCTGAAAAAATGTGTTGCCCTGGTCCCACTGCGTGGCCACCAGTTCGGCAAGCGCCGGGGAGAACTGGTGGATCGGGTTTTTGGCCAGATGCGGGTAGGCCACGTGGCCCTGCACACCCTTGACGCAGAGCCGGCCGCTTATGCTGCCCCGGCGACCATTCTTGATCATGTCACCGGTACGTGCGACCGAGGTCGGTTCGCCGACGATGCAGTAGTCAATGGACTCCCCGCGCTCCTTCAGGGCGTTGCATACGGCGGCTGTGCCGTCGATGGCGGGGCCTTCTTCATCGCTGGTCAGTAGCAGGGCGATGTTCAGCGAAGGGTCGGGATGGAGCGCGAGAAATTCCTCGATGGCCACCACAAAGGCCGCCAGCGATGTCTTCATGTCGCTGGCCCCCCTCGCGTACAGCCGGCCATCACGGTAGCTGGGTGCGAAAGGCGCACTGTCCCATTCGTGCAATGGACCGGTGGGCACGACGTCGGTGTGGCCGGCGAACACCAGGGTCTTTAAGGGCGCATGAGGTGCTATAACTCCGATAGCTGCTTGCGCTTGTTTCACAAGGCATCCAGGCCTTTTTGCCCACAAGTTTGTGACGCGTGCAGCCTCCGGTCCACAGGCAATGGTCTCGCACACAAACCCCAACGCAGCAAGCCGACCGGCGATGATTGTCTGGCAACCCGCGTCGTGCGGGGTAATGGAGTGGCATGCCAGAAGCTGTTCGGCCAACCGCAAAGTGGGGCTCACGCGAACGCCCCCATGGCGGCTGGGCG
>Ga0194060_10001360_pt1 | contig 17470 bp, 15 predicted proteins | sample SepL225m_MetaG_FD_163427 | JGI IMG/M metagenome (GOLD analysis project Ga0194060, IMG submission 163427) | Anoxic zone freshwater microbial communities from boreal shield lake in IISD Experimental Lakes Area, Ontario, Canada - Sep2016-L222-5m | ecosystem: Environmental > Aquatic > Freshwater >...
GATTTTTACATGCACGATGATCAAGGAAAGCAAACATCAATGTATCAATATATAAAAAATAACTTAAAAAAAATAGCTTCAAATTTAGACACAATTGATTACAAAAATATTATCAGTCTTTCAAGAATTTGTTCAACACCATCATATTTTAAGAATAGTTCTCAAAGAATAATGTATGAACAGTATATGGTTGATAAGGAGAATAAATCACATGCTGGTATAGCTTTTGGATTAATGAATAAATGGTTTGATGCTTCAGAGGTAATGAAATCTATTTCCGTTGTAACCATTCAAACACATTATCACATGGTTGAAATAATATTATCAATAAAAAAAGAAAATAACATCTTGAGATATGGTTTTGTTTTAGCTAATGATTATTGTGAGAATAAAAATGGAAGCGTGTGTTTGGTCCGTAATTCACAAAGCGTATATATTCATAAGTATCCCGGGTACTTTTTTGATTTGGAAGACCTAAGTAAATTATTAAACAACCTTATTGAAGATGGAAAAATCTCTTTGGAAAGACTATCTTTGTATTTTGATGTTCCTGTCAAAGATGTTTTATTAAATCCTAAGCGCGAGCATTTCCGTAGATTTAGTGAATTGTTTGAAGATAACAATCATTTAATTAAAAATGAGATTGATGGGCTTGAACTAAAAAAACTAGTTAACCAATATGTTAAGGATGGGCCATTATTGTATATTATGAATGCAGATGCATGGAATAAAAGTATCCAGAGTGTTATTAGTAAGGTATGATGATATTTACAACTTATTTTTTTAATTGATATGATAAAAACGAACAACAGATACTCGCTACAACCTATTTTATTTGATGTTAAAACAGCACATAAGCAGAAACAGATAGAGTACAAAAAAAATGGTGATGTAATAGTTCGATACGAAATAGATGGAAACAAAGAAGAGATTTTAGTTCCTTCAACTCATCAATTCCCAACTATTATGGCGTCTTTTCAAGATCTTGGAAAAGCATTGTCTCAGACTTCTAACTCACCCTTATTGAAAGAGAAAAAAAATTTGAGAGAAATGTATGAGGAAGAGTTTGCGAGCTATGAAAAAATGGTAGAACAATGTTTAGAAAGTGGTCATTGGGAACCTGATTATGGTTCATATGTTTTTGACAAAGTACAAAACGAACTATTTATGGTGTTGCCTGAATTTTGGCATCGGTTAGGATTGGTAACAAATAATTCAAAACTATTAACTGATCAAGAGAATAAAAAAAGTTGGCAAGAAATTCGGACAAAATTTGACGGAGCTGTTATTGGTGTTATTGGAGCAAGTGTAGGTGGGAATTTAGTAGAAGGGATAATGCGGGAGATTCGCCCAAAACAAATGAAAGTTGCTGATTATGATTGGGTTGAGCTAACTAATTTAAATCGGTTTGAACGAGGTAGCATCCGACATCTTATCTCAAGTAGAGCGAGTCGATTTGATCCAAAAAATCAATATGATATGGTTCGAGTAAACAAGGCAGAGTTAACAGCTTATATGCAACAAATGTTAGATCCATATTCATCGTGGTATGTATATCCAGAAGGCTTACATGCGCAAAATATTGAACGATTTTTGATTGGAGATGGTGCGTCTGAGCCTCGGTTGGATATATTAGTTGAGGAATGTGATGATCTGCGCTTAAAGATTGAATTGAGAGAGCTAGCTCGCAAACACAATATCCCAGTTTTAATGATGAGTGATTTTGGGCACATGGTGCAAGGTCAATTTCAAAATTATAGTGATAAAAAATATACGAGTATTGGTTACAAAACCACAGATTTGGATATTACGACTTCTTTAGAGTTAGCAATGACGAGTGGAAGAAGAGAGGATAGATTTGAATTTATTCATAAGCTATGTGGTGAAGAGTTTGAAAATGATGAGTTTGGATTATGGATAAAAGGAGATGGTGAACAACCAACCAGTAGTCTTCCTCAATCTGGTGCAACAGCAATGACATCTGGAGGAATTGGAGCAAAGATTATTGCTCTTTATCTTTTAGGATACTCAATTCCTGAAAGATTTATATATGATCTGAAACATATTAAAGTAACGGTAGGATAAATATGTATACAAAAGAACAGATTAAACAAATAGTAAAAAAATTTATTCAGCAAGATCTCAAAAAAAAAGATATTCTTGATGAAAAAATATTCGATATGTGGAAGGTTCGCACACTAACACAACAAGAATTTATTGGGTTAATGAAAAATGATGCTCTCATGATAGAACATCTTATATATTTTTCTTTATTTGGTCTTCTTGCTCCAACATCTCATAACACCATACCTCAGAGGTTTCAATTTATACCTGAAAAACAAATAATAGAGATTTTGATAGATCGTCAATATATTTTGCCACACTCTGATGCTACAGGAAGACAGGCGTTAGTTAGTATTGGATGTGTTCTTCAGAATATTGAAAAAGTAGCAAATGAATATGGTTGTGAAGTTGTCATCAATTATGATAGCGTTATGTTGAAAGATCTTCAATACAATATATCGATGGAAAAAAGATATCTGAAAATTGCTACTGCTACATTTAAATATCTGAAAAAAATGAATCCTAATTTTGAAAACTTAGAGATACTGCTTGCAAGAAAAGTAGTTCGAGCTGAATATGATGAAACTGTCGTATTAGAACAAGAAACAATAGAAATGATGCAAAAGTATGTGAGTCAAAATTATAAAAAGCTATCACTTCACGTTGTGACAAATAAGATGTTTTTAACAGGCTTTGCAAAAATTCAAGAAATCGCAGATAGGACTGTAATTGAACTTGATTCTTTTTCAAGAGAACTAGGAAATTGGCTTCTTTCTAACGAAGATGTTGAAAACAATTTGGGAATGAGAGGAAGAGAGTTTGGATTTGATGATAGGTTTAGCAATAGAATTCATGATGGGTTGCAACGGAAGGTTCGTTTGCTTCCTGATGAAATTGCTGGATTTGCAATAGCTGGTAAAATGGCGATAAAAAAATCATCAGCATTATGTATATTAACGATGAAAGAAACTTCTACACAATCGTATATTGATGCAGGGATGGCTTATGAATATATATCATTAGATATGCAACAAAATGGATATTGTAATGCTATGCATGCGGGTATGACAGAAGTAACCGTCGCAGCTCGGATGTTAGGAGCATCCTTGCGTACCATAGAGAAACCAGCAGTAATATTTCGCATAGGAAAACCTCTTAAAAAACAAGATTATGATAGACCCCATTCATCTCGACCCTCTCTTGAGGATGTCGTATTGTATTTTGACTAAGTTTAATATGCATAAAATGCGCAATTTTTACATCATGAGATTGTTTTTGATTGGTAATGTGTTCTATAATCACCTTAATGTATGATTGAAATAGTCGCAAATATAATAACGTTGATACTGAACACAGTTTTAGGACTATTTGTATATTATCGTAATACAAAAAGCTGGACAAATAGGTTGTTTTTATTGTTAACAATATTTACAACCGTTTATATCGTTGTAAATTATATTTCTTTATATCCTCCTCAAACTACTCCTGAAAGTCAATTATTTTGGATACGTATAGTGATGTTTGTCTGTTCTTTTATTGGTCCTACTCTATTTATTTTAGTTGATACCTTTCCAAATGATAAAATTAAATTAAATAACAATGTGTTATTGATTGTTTTAACTCTTTGTATTTTTTCTGCAACATTATCTCTTTTACCATATGTGTTTTCAGGAATTGAATATCCAAATGGCACTCCTGTACCAACTCCAGGACCAGGAATACCTGTCTTTTTTATCGATTTTGTTGGATTATTTATTGCCTCGTTTATATTGTTGATTGTAAAATACCGAAGAAGTAATGGAGTTGAAAGAATACAGAGGTTTTATTTTCTTATTGGGGTGATAGCAACATTTTCAATTATGGCTCTTACAACAGTTGTTTTTGTTGTTGTTTTTAAGTTTAGTGGACTCGTTTTTATGGGGCCGATTTCAATCCTGCTTCTAATAGCTAGTTTAGCATATGCCATTGTAAAGCATCGGTTTCTTGATATCCGTATTATTGTAGTCAGAGCAGTTGTGTATTTTTTTGTCACAATAGTATTAGTAGCGGGATATGTTATTACAGTATTTGTGATAGGTGGTGTTTTATTTACCAATTTATCGTTAACACAGGAAAGATATTTATCAATAGCTACATCAATTGTTTTAGCTTTTTCTTTACAACCACTTCAAGGATTATTTGAGAAAATAACATCTAGGCTTTTATTTCATAATAGATATGAGCCAAATAAATTATTGGCAAAACTAAGTAGGATTATGGCTTCTACTATTACTCTCAATGATTTGATAGAACAAATTCTTAATGTGATGGCTCAAAAAATACAGATCTCAACTATCCATATGGTTTTAATAAAAGGACCAAATATAGAACTATTAAAGAGTGTAACAACAGAAAAAGAATTGGAATTTGATGAGTCATGTGTCGTGAAGATTATCACAATTGCTTCACAAAATCCAGAAAAAATTTTAATCTTTCAAGAGGTTGGAGAATCTACTGAAAAGGGTATTATGCGAGAATATAATCTGGAAATAACACTCCCTTTAATTGTAAAAGAAGAACTGATAGGAGCATTGTTTTTTGGAGTTAAGTCATCGGGAGAAATATATTCATCTACCGATATTGAGGTATTAAAAATTCTTGCTCCAGCAGTTGCAGTAGCTGTCAAAAATTCCTTATCATACGAGGAGATAAAACGATTTAATATAACACTTGAAGAAAAGGTAAAAAAAGCAACAGAAAAGTTAGAAAATGCAAACAAACAACTCAAAGAACTTGATGCATTGAAGGATGAGTTTATATCGATGGCATCTCATGAACTTCGTACACCAATGACAGCAATAAAATCATATGTATGGATGGCGCTAAATAAATTCCCAAACGAATTAAATCCAAAAATGAAAGATTATCTTAGTATTGCATATGCGTCAACAGAGCGCATGTTGAGTCTTGTATCCGATCTGCTCACAGTTTCGCGAATAGAAGGTAGGCGATATGGTATCATTCCCGAACAGTTTTATCTCTACGACATATTAAAACAGGTATACAATGAATTAAGAATAAAAGCTGAGGAACGACAGATTAAATTGGAACTTAAAGATTTTATTTCTCAACATCAAGTAATAGGAGATAAGAATAAGTTGATAGAGGTTTTTAATAATATTATTGGAAATGCTTTGAAATATACAGCTATAGGAGGGGAAGTAAAGATCGAATTGATTGAGAGCTCAGAAAACACATCGGTAAAAGTAATAGATAATGGCATGGGGATCTCAGAAGAAGGTAAAAAGAAGTTGTTTCAAAAATTTGGTAGACTAGAGAATTCGTATGTGAAAATGAGTGAGATTCCTGGGACAGGACTTGGATTGTACATAACTAAACAAATAGTTGAGATGCATGGTGGAATTATTATTGTTGAATCTGAACTGGGAAAAGGAAGTGCTTTTATTATTCAATTGCCTTATAAACAAAAGGAAGGAGGTGTAAATATAAATGGATCCACAAGCTAAAGGAAAAAGGATTTTGGTTGTAGAAGATGAAACCCCATTGCGTGATTTATATGTGGAAATCTTAAAAGAGCAAGGATATGAGGTAGATAGCGCGTCAGAAGGAGAAACTGCTCTCAGTAAAATGAAGGCTGGTGGATATAATCTCGTATTGCTCGATTTGATAATGCCTAAAATGGATGGACTTGAGGTTCTTGAGAAATTGAAAGCAGATCCTTCAATTATTCCTAATAAATCGATAGTAATCTTGACAAACGTTGGTCATGATGGAGCTATCGCAAAAGGTGTTGGACTTGGAGCAACTGGGTATCTTGTAAAAATGGATTACACACCAGATAAATTATTGGAAGAAATAAAAAACTATATCAAGTAATTGACGTAGTTTCCAGACTTTAGAAATAAAGTCTGGTTTCTTTTGCTAAATATGCTTATACATATAAAAAACACACGAGATTTTTGCATTTAATGAAAAAATAATTTGTTTATAGTACAATTATCTTACTTTCTCAATGTTGAGAATAGGATTCTTCGACAATGACGTCTACGTAATTTATAGCATAGTTGCTACTTTTATTATTTTATTTTGAATCTCCAATTTATAGAGGTTTGTTTTTGGAACATTCAAAATAGTGTGTAGAGATTACATCTATGATATCTTCTAAAAAAGCATTTGAGTTAATTAAGTCAGGTGAGATAGTGTTTGTTGATTTAAAATTTACAGATCTTCGAGGAACGTGGCAACATTTTACTATCTCTGCACGAGATTTTACTGAACCATCATGTGTACGAGGATTTGGATTTGATGGATCTAGTATAAAAGGATTTCAGAGTATATTTGAAAGCGATATGTTATTAAAACCTGATTTAGAAACTATTTTTATAGATCCATTTTTTGAAAAAACACTTTCAGTAATTTGTGATGTGTACGATCCAGCAAGTGAAACCGATTTTGAAAAGTGTCCTCGTGTTACTGCAAAAAAAGCCGAAACCTATCTAAAAAAAACAAAATTAGGAGACCTTTCGTATTGGGGGCCAGAGGTTGAATTTTTTGTATTCGATCGTATGGAGTATGATCTTACTCCGTATAGTTCATATATAAATTTAGGATCACAAGAAGCTGATACCAGTGATGTAGAAGGTGATGGTTATAAAATAATGACAAAAACAGGATACTTTCCTGTCCCACCATTTGATAAACTGCAAACCTTTCGGTCAGAGGTTGTGATGGTTCTTGAATCTATTGGAATTGAGATTGAAGTGCATCACCACGAAGTTGCATCTGCGGGACAGTGCGAGATTGATATGAAATATGATACGTTGGTAAAAATGGCAGATAAAGTTATGATGTATAAATATGTCGTTCGAAATGTGGCAAAAAAATATGGGATGACCGCAAGCTTTCTTCCAAAGCCAATATTTGGTGATAATGGTTCGGGTATGCACACACACCAAAGTATATTTAAAGGAGGAAAAAATATTTTCTTCGATCCAAAAGGTTATGGTGAATTATCTCAAGAAGCATTGGCGTATATTGCAGGATTATTATCACATTTAAAAGCATTATTAGGAATTACCAATCCTACACTTAATTCATATCGTCGATTAGTTCCTCATTTTGAAGCGCCAACCTCCGTTGCCTTTTCCAAACGAAACAGAAGTGCGGCAATTCGCACACCCATGTACTTCAAAAATGAAGAAAAATCAAAACGTATCGAATTACGTTGCCCTGACCCTACATGTAATCCCTATTTGTCGTTCTCAGCTCAATTAGTTTTGGGTGTTGAAGGATTGAAATCAAAGTTGGACCCAACAACAATGGGCTTTGGTCCTTTTGATGAAAACATTTGGGAAAAAAGTGATGTTCAGCAGACGCCTGGAAGTTTGGCAGAGACACTAGATGCATTAAAAAAGTGTGATGTATTTATCAAATCAGGTGTATTTGCACAATCACTCATGGATAGTTATCTCGATGTAAAAAAGGAGGAGATGTGCACAGCTCTTATGTATCCAACACCATCAGATTATCATTTTTACAGCGATATATAATGGTTATGAGCATATCTAGCCCCACAATGCTACATATCTTTATTTGTGGGGCTTGTTTCCGTGGATATTATTATACGTATATGATCAGTAATATTTCACTTCTCCATCTTGATTTTTAAAAGATTAATACTAGAATGAAAGTATGAAGATAATTAATTTTTACATGTGTGTTGGTCAACAAAGGCTTTTTGCTGGGGGACCGTGTATATTTTAAGATAAAGCAAAATATTACAAATAACCCCGAGCAACTCTCGGGGTTTTTTTATATATGGTTATAGAACTTGTTTTTCTCACAATTTACTTTTTTTTCATTGTAAGAAAATAAAATTAAATTGATTTAGTGCAAATTTATTGATATTTTCTGGTATATTATTTATATATGATTTACATACAAAACATACTCAAGCATATTTCATCATATTTTTTCTTTAGGTCATTTTGATACTTCATTAAATCTTCTTTTATTATTTATTTTTAAATTTCCATGATACAAATTGCGCAAAACACGGACATAGATGATATTTACAATCTTATTGAGTCTTCAATTCCACATGTTATTTCTCGAACAAAAGAAGATATTGCGAAAAATATTTATAAATTTATTGTGATTAAAAAAGAAAATAAGGTTGTTGCATGCGCTTCATTTGAAGAATATGATGATCGGATTGCAGAGATTCGATCTATGGTAGTTGATAGTGGATACCGAGGAAACGGTTATTCTGAAATGTTGATAAATAAATTGAAAACACGAGCAAAAAGAAATCAAAAAGTCATGGTCGTCACAAATAAAGTTGCATTATTTGAGAAATATGGCTTCGCATCACAGCACGAGAGTAAACAAATACTATTTTTGAAAAGATAAAACAATACTCAATTATTTTTTCAATTGATCCTTGAAATAATTGACATAAGGAATGTCTGAAGGATCTACTCCATATATGGATGCAAGATACATCGATAAATAACTTCCTAGAGCCATCAACTCGAATGTTGTTTCAATGGAGTTTGCACCCTTTAATTCATACCAGATGGTTTTTAAATTATTTTTTTCAACAACATCTTTTGTGATTCTAAATCGTTTTTGAATAGATGGGGAATAATGTTTTGAGTAAAAAAATACAAATATCCCAATTTCTTTTAAAGAATCAGGATACTGTAATCCTTCCATAAGATGATGATTTAACTCAGGGATAATTCGAAATGATGCGATTTGTTTAGCCGTTTCGTTTGTTTGGTTTTGAATTGCGTTTCCCACACCTGTTAAAAATTCAGAGACGATGTAATATGGATATTTTTGATAGAGTTGTTCCGCGAGTTGTTTTGCTAGATTTATTTCTTTTGGTGTGTTAATTTTAAATTCTTCTATTAATTGTGGAAGAGCATCAATGGCTTTTCTAATTTCTTGAGGTTCTATCTTAATCACTTCAAGTTGAGTTAGTATTCCAAGAAGACCTCCGATTGCATATCCAAAACCAATACGTGGTTGTTTTGATGGATTGTAAATAGGATCAAAAATATATGTAGTAGCACTTAAGTTATTCAAAAATGATTCTATTTCTCCGCCCGCACAAATACCAGCGAGTTTTGCGTTCTTTTCTAATGCTTGTTTGCCCATTGCAATAACTTCTTCAGTTGTCCCAGAGTATGAAGATAAAATTACTAAGGTGTTCGAATTTACAAATCCCGGGAGATGATAATCGTCATTTATTACTATTGGAACTGAAATTTCTTGTTTAAATAATTCTTTAATAATAAGCGCTGGAAAGCGAGATCCTCCCATACCTGCAACAATAATATTTGAGATATTTTTATATTCATCCGAAAAAATTATTTTAGATGCTTCGGTAAAGCTGTGTTCTAATTGTTTTGACAATGAATCTATAGAGATGATAACTTCATCACCTTTATGGGTTTTTACTATTTCTTCTCTATTATTTAGATCGATCATATATAGATAATTAATGCACATCATTTGTAATTACATACATCTGTAGTAAGTATTGTATTATAAATAGACACGTATGTCATTATGTGAAATTTAGAATATATGATGATATCATATAGAAATATTAGGTATAATTCAACCAATGAGTAAGAGTAAAATTTTTATTATATTGAGGGCGATGAGGATAAACCAGTGGATAAAAAATTTGGTTGTGTTTATCCCTATTATATTTTCTGGTAAACTGTTTGACAGTATTTTTTTCTTTGAGTCATTGTATGCATTTATTGTATTTTGCATATTATCATCCACGTCATATCTTCTCAACGATATTATAGATTATCCTTTTGATCGTAAACATCCTATCAAAAAAAATCGTCCCATTGCATCAGGAGGTCTCAAGATACAAGAAGCAACATTTATTGTATTTATATCGGTGCTTGTGATACTTATTGTTTCGCTCTTTTTTTCCATAGGGCTTTTTATAATCTCATTTATATTTATCTTGTTGCATGTTGGATATTCTCTCTATTTAAAAAAACATCCAGTGGTTGATATTTTTAGTATCTCATTATCTTTTGTGCTACGTATCGAAGCAGGCTCTATTGCTACGGGGTTTCACGTCCCAATATGGTTGTTGATGACGATATTTTTTGGATCACTTTTTATGGCTTCAGTAAAGCGTCATGCAGAGTTAGTAACTCATGGTTCGGGAGCGCGTGAATCGCTTGTAAGTTATACTAGTCATTTGTTATATTTTATGACGAATACGTTTGCAACCGCGACTATTATAGCTTATTCATTCTATACTTACTTTGAGCCACCACCTCGTATTGAGGTTCCTATTTTTAGAGCATTTGTTGATGCATTTCCGGGATTTGAAGCTCGTAAGTGGATGATGATATCTATACCTCTTATTGTGTACGGAATCTCACGTTATGCGCAATTATTATACGACCGCGCAGGTGGTGAAAGACCAGAAAAGGTTATTACAACAGACAAACCTCTTATAATCACTATCTTTTTGTGGGGTGTGGTAGTAATTGGTCTCATATACCTATTGTAATTCTGCAAACGAGTTGATAATATAAATGGTGAACGATTGTTTACTTAAGTGTTTCGTAGCATATATGCCGTTGCAATTGAAAGGTTAATCACTCAAAATAGGGAGCATTAATTATTACTATTTAATTTTGTTTTATGGTACAGAATGATAAAAATGATAAAAATCCAAAACGTGAAGCCGTTGAAATGGCATTAGAATCAATTCAAAAACAGTTTGGTAAAGGATCAATTATGCGGTTTGGTGCAGGTCCGGTTGCACCAATAGAAGTTATTCATACAGGTGTACTACCTTTAGATACTGCGCTTGGAGTTGGTGGAATCCCAAGAGGAAGAATTATTGAAATATATGGACCAGAATCATCTGGTAAAACAACCATTTGTCTTTCTCTTATTTCAGAAATTCAGAAAACTGGAGGAACTGCCGCATTTATAGATGCAGAACATGCACTCGATCCATCATGGGCACTTATTCTTGGTGTGAAATTAGAGGATCTCCTCATCTCCCAACCAGATACTGGAGAGCAAGCTCTTGAAATCACCGAAGCTCTTGTTCGTTCTGGAGGTGTAGATCTTATTATTATAGATTCTGTTGCTGCTCTTACTCCACGAGCTGAAATTGAAGGTGAAATGGGCGATTCACAAATGGGTCTCCAAGCTCGTCTTATGTCGCAAGCACTACGCAAACTAACAGCTGCAGTTTCAAAATCCAAAACAACAATCATTTTTACCAATCAATTACGTTTAAAGATTGGTATTATGTTTGGCAATCCTGAAACAACAACAGGAGGAATGGCTCTTAAATTTTATGCTTCTGTGAGAATGGATGTACGAAAAATAGAGACATTAAAGAAAAATACTGAGGTTATAGGAGCGCGTGTTCGAGTAAAAATTGTAAAAAATAAAGTTGCTCCTCCATTTCGAGAAGCAGAATTTGTGATCAATCCTCAAGGTATAGATCGTTTGGAGGGTGTAATTGATACAGCTATTGCTCTTGGTATATTTACAAAAAGTGGAGCATTTATCCGTCATGGTGATAAGATGTTAGGGCAAGGAAAAGAACAGGTTAAAGAAACTCTTTCAACGGATGAAAAACTTAAAAGTGTAATAATGAAAGAGATTGCTGACAAATCAGCAACTCAAGGGGCAATCCCAGTTATTGTAGCCGATGTAAAAGACAAGGAGTCAAAGGAATTAAAATAGGAATATCTTATTAATATATGGGGTAATACTTGCCCCATATATTTTTTTGTGAAACTATCAAATATATGAATTGTATAAGACAACTATTTCAAAAACCCGTAGGTAGTAGGCCATTTATAGTTATTGTAGTTGTTTTTACACTCATAATGATAGTGATAATACAAAATAAACGACATTCTTTGATCCCATCATCCATACTTTCTTCGGTTGTTCCGGCGAATCAATCTGTTAATAATTGGTCCATGGGGGTTAATATTAGAGAAGGAATTCGATATATCAATATTTGTAATGATAATGTAATTCGTCAAAAATCAATATATAAAATATTTAACACTGTAGTAAATATTTTTTTGCCTCTAAAAAAACCAACGAACAAAGGATATACAACACAATCCGAAAATGATAATTTGTTCAAATTTGAAGAGGTGTTACGACAAGAGCTTGAATCAAAACATATAGGTACTATCACGTATATTGAGACAGGTAATAATATAAGACGATTTATTATAGTTGGAAGCGATGAGAAATCTATGGCGAATATTATTGAAAAGACAAGAAAGATAATACCTGAGTATACAGCAACAGTTTCAGCAAATCTTGATCCTGACTGGAAAGAATTAGTCAGTCTTTGTAAAAACAATCAGCCAATTATTTCACCTACCAACACAAAATAACAAAATTATGATAGAGGATCAAATTAAGTCAGCCTTACAATGTGCATATCGATACCTCAGTTATCGCAATAGATCACGTCATGAAGTAGAACTATATCTTCAAAAAAAAGCAGAACTATTTCACTGGGAATTGGAAGTTGTAGAAAAGGCAGTAGTAAAACTTGAGTTATTAGGTTATGTAAATGATAAAGAATTTGTTAAAACCTATGTGAGTCAGAGATTACGTATTAAATCTCGAAGTGTATATCTTATAAAACATGAATTACAAAAATTTGGAATAGATAGAGAAATTGTTGATGCGTATTTTGCCGAAGAGACAGTTGATGACAAGGATACAGCTGTTATTGCTCTACAAACAAAATGGAGACAATATCAGCTCTTAGATTCAAAGAATCGGTATAAAAAAGCAATCAATTTCCTGCTTAGACGAGGTTTTTCATATGATCAGGGACGATGCGCAATTGCAAAGTTAGAAGAAAAAGGGTAAAATAGGTTGATTAAAAATTGCTTGAAGAAGTATTTAACTATTACATGATATTAATGACGGGACATACACAAATAGAATTGCAATATTATTTTGAAGTCGTCTTTCACGAAAAACTTCGATAATTGTTGTTGATAGTAGCCCCAATCATCCAAATACAATCTTCAGGTGTTTCAGGTAAAAATAGTATGTTTAAACAATTATTGGCTAAATTTATTTTTGGAAAAAAACTGGAAGAAGAGCGTGATTCAGCAAACCAACTAACCAAAGAGATCTTGTTAAAAGCAAATGAAGATGCACTCCATATTCGCCAAAATGCAGAACGCGAATCTCAACGAATGCTTCATGAAACAGTTGAGATTGAGAAACGACTCGTTCGTAAAGAACAGGTTATTGATGAAAAAGAGATAAGCATAACTCGTGAACGTGGACGAGTTGATCAGGAACGTCAGAGCATAGAAAAAGTTAAAAAAGAGATAGAAGAGCGTCGTGAGCTCATGCTTCAGAAATTGGAAAAGATAGCTCAAATGACAAAAGATCAAGCAAGAACACTTCTTCTCCAAGGATGGGAAGAAAAGCTAAAAGGAGATATTGCAAAACAAATTAAATCATCAGAAGAGCTTATAAAAGCAACAGTAGATGAGAAAGCAAAAGAAATGTTGCTTGATAGTATGAGATATGGAGCAACTGATTATGTGGCAGAATATACTCTCTCAATTATTCAATTACCAAGTGAAGATTATAAAGGTCGTATTATTGGAAAAGATGGTCGTAATGTTCGAGCGTTTGAACTTGCCACAGGTGTTGATGTAGATCTTGAAGAAGAAGGTGTAATTCGCTTGTCTTCATTTGATGCAGTAAGACGTGAAATAGCTCGAATATCTTTAGAAAAATTAATTAAAGATGGTCGTATTCAACCTCAGCGAATTGAGGAAGTTGTGAGTAAAACACGTGAAGAGATAGACAAAACAATTCATAAAGCAGGAGAAGAGTTGGCTCATAAAGTAGGAGTTTATAATATGCCACAAGATATTTTAAAGATGTTAGGTCGATTTAAATATAGATATTCATACGGACAAAATATGATATTACATACTCTCGAAGAAACGCGAGTTGGAATTGCTCTTGCCCACGAATTAAAACTTGACGTAAATGTTGTTAAACTTGGTTGTTTGCTTCACGATATTGGTAAAGTAATCAATGACAAAGAAGGAAATCATATTGATTTAGGAGTTGAACTATTGAAAAAATATCGATTCCCTCAAAAAGTGATAGATTGTGTCGCTTCACATCATGAAGATATTCCTTTTCCGTCCATGGAGGCTATTGTTGTCTACATCTCAGACGCTGTATCAGGTGGTAGACCGGGTGCACGTCATGAAGATTTACAAGAATATATAAAGAGGATAAAAACAATAGAAGATATAGGTAGACAGAAAAAGGGAGTAAAAGAAGTATTTGCTTTACAAGCAGGTCGAGAATTGCGTGTGATTGTTCGTCCTGAGGACGTTTCAGATGAAGATATGACAGTGATGGCTCAAAAAATAAAAGAAGAGCTAGAGCAGAAATTTGAAGTTTTTCCGGGTCAGATAAAAGTAACAATTATCCGAGAAACTCGTACAGAGGCGACCACACGAATTTAACATAATTGTATTTTAAAAAGCATGTGGAATAAAAAATCCACATGCTTTTTTTTGTAAAAATATACTATATAAAATCAGTTGTATCCGCATAAAATAACTAAATTGTAATACTCACCATGTCAATATGTGTATTCAATATATATAAATAGATCTTCAACTTTTTTTGCTTGTTGCAAGGCTCATAAGTTGATATAGATTGCTACAATAAGATAGTCTTAATATAGATTGACAAGACGCTCAAAAATGACTATCCTTTTTCGAGTTAAGAAAAAAATATTTTAAAATTTAAGAATAAAGAAATAATATTTTTATACTCAAAATTGAGAGGAGGTGAATATATATGACAAAAGCAGATTTAGTCGCTCAAGTAGCAAAAAAAGCAGGATTAACTTCAAAAGCTTCAAAGGATGCCGTTGGTGCAGTGTTTGCATCAGTTACTGACGCTCTTAAAAGAGGTGAAAAAGTAGTAGTTACAGGCTTTGGTACTTTTATGGTTCGTAAGCGCGCATCTCGAAAAGGACGCAATCCTCAAACAGGTGCTGAGATTCAAATTCCAGCAACAAAAACTCCGGGTTTTACAGCAGGAAAAAGTCTCAAAAGAATCATCAAATAATAGTTTCTTATATTACCCTGTCCTTTCAAATACGCGTTTGTAGGACAGGGTTTTTTTAATGTGAAAAATCAAAATTGGTTTGTATATAACCTACAATTATGATATAATATGACATGAGTTTAGGAAGAATTGTCTTTATTTTTCTCAGTTTGTTCGTTTTGGTTACCTCGGTTCATCTCTATGTTGCAAATGCCCAGCAATTAACTCTCATGAACCAAGAAGATTTATATGATCTTCCATATCCTGGAATTTTACCAGACCATCCTCTTTATTTTATTAAAGACCTCCGAGATAAAACAACGCTATTTTTTACAAGAGATATTATTAAAGGGGCCGAACTCAATCTTTTAAACTCTGATAAGAAAATTGCTATGGCTGAAGCGCTTTCAATTAAAGGAAAAGATAAGTTGATGGTTGATACTGCCATTGAGGCAGAAACAGCTTTTCTTGCTATTCCTGCAGTGCTAAAAGAGGCAAAGGAACAAGGATCGAGTCCCTCCTCTGAATTTATTTTACGTCTTAAATCAAGTAATACAAAGCATCGTGAAGTTCTTGAATCTTTAGTCAAACGACTTCCTCAGGTCCAACAAAAAACCCTAAATGATGCTCTTCAAAAAAATGTCCAAGGAATGAAAGAAATAGACAATATTAAATGAAAGGTTGTCTTTTAAGCTACTCTTTGGTAAAATAGTAACCTAACAACCACGTTTAGCGTGGTAAAGGAGGAACAATCAAATGACAAAAAAAATAACTACAAAATCTGAATCATCAGAAAAAATAACCAAACCGAGAGCAAGTGCGAAGTCTAAAGTTAAGACAGAAAATTCCGCGGAACTAACATCAGGGCAAAACTTGATGGAGATGTTGTTACAATCAGGATCACCAACATCAATCCGTAAAGGGACCGAGATGGATGGTGTAATTGTTACACTTGCAAAAAAAGGAGTTCTTTTTGATATTGGTGCGAAGGCACATGCAGTATTGGGAGATAAAGAAATTAAGGAAATTTCTACATATTTACCATATTTGAAGATTGGTGATACAGTACGTGTCCGTATTATCTCAGAAGAATCTAGAGATGGATTTCCTGTTGTTTCTATGTCTAACTTTTTTGAAAAAGGTAAATGGGACATTATAAAGGAAAAGAAGGAAAAAGAAGAAGAGATAGATGTTATATGTGGAGAATATGGTAAGGGTGGCGTGTTTATCGATTTTATGGGCATTCGAGGAGTTATCCCCAAAATCCAATTAACAGCAGATTTTATGGATCATCCAGAAAAACTTGAAGCTCAACGTATAAAAGTGAAGGTGCTCGAAGTTGATCAAGCAAAAAATCGTCTTGTCGTGTCTCAAAAAGCATCTGCATTAAAGATCTCACACAAAGAATTAAAAGAACGATTTGATGAGATAAAGTTAAATGGAGAATATGATGCAAAGGTGCTTGGAGTATCAGAGTTTGGTATTTTTTGTGAGGTGAGTAGTGTTGAAGGATTGATTCACATCTCAGAAATTTCATGGGAAAAAGTATCTGATGCTTCTACCTATGTACAACCTGGTGAAACTATTAAAGTTCTTGTTGTTGAAAAGAACGAAACAGATCTTAAACTCAATTTATCTCTTAAACGATTGCAACACGATCCATGGAATAGTATCGAAGAAAAATATCCAAAGGATAAAGAAATTGATGGAGAGGTCATTCGTAAAGAACGATATGGATATTTTGTAAGGTTAGAGCCGGGTGTAGAAGGATTAATCCATGTAAGTAAACTTTCAGGTGAAGAGAGTATTAAAATTGGAGAACATATCAAAACATTTGTTGAGCGTATTAATAAAAAGGAACGCCGAATGAGTTTGATTCTTCCACAAAAGGAAAAACCAATTCTTTATAGATAATTAGTTATTTATACCAGAGTCTGAATAGCTCAAAACGTTATTCATGGCTCTGGTTTTTTTAGATTAGAACAACTCTTAGATTACTTCCACAAATCTATACTCTCTTCCTTTGTGCCACTATACGAGACATTTACATAGAGAATCGTATAGTGCCATAATTATAAATTACTATGTTAGAGATCAAATCTACAAATACAATCTACCAATATTATTTTATGTTTTTAAGTATTTTTTTAGTATTTATATATTCTATTTTTGTCATGTATTGGGTGTAAAATAGTAATCAATTATAAAATCTTCATAATTTCAGTTATACTAAAAGTATACTCATAAATTATGGAAC
>Ga0194060_10001361_pt1 | contig 17468 bp, 14 predicted proteins | sample SepL225m_MetaG_FD_163427 | JGI IMG/M metagenome (GOLD analysis project Ga0194060, IMG submission 163427) | Anoxic zone freshwater microbial communities from boreal shield lake in IISD Experimental Lakes Area, Ontario, Canada - Sep2016-L222-5m | ecosystem: Environmental > Aquatic > Freshwater >...
TTCCAACGTTATGACCAGCAAGAGTAAACCTTTTTCGTCTTCCCCACGCCCGTGGGGGTGTTTCTCCATAAACGCGCCAAGCCTGTCATTCCATTTCGTCTTCCCCACGCCCGTGGGGGTGTTTCTCATAAGGTGTAAACCTTAACCCCATTATTTACGTCTTCCCCACGCCCGTGGGGGTGTTTCCTGACTGTGTGGCGGTCTCTGTGTGTGATTGATGTCTTCCCCACGCCCGTGGGGGTGTTTCTGTCTTTTATATTAAAAACCAGCCCACTACGATGTCTTCCCCACGCCCGTGGGGGTGTTTCCAAACATTTAACAATCAAATGATAACCATCTCGGTCTTCCACACGCCCGTGGGGGTGTTTCCAGTCCCCACAAAATCACTCATAAATAACCCGTGTCTTCCCCACGCCCGTGGGGGTGTTTCTTATGAATGAATACGAAAAAGCACAGGCTGAATGTCTTCCCCACGCCCGTGGGGGTGTTTCCTGAGACGCGCCCGCGCCGTGTTCCTGCATACTGTCTTCCCCACGCCCGTGGGGGTGTTTCCGCTATCAACTGGATAAAAAAAGGGCAGGGCAAGTCTTCCCCACGCCCGTGGGGGTGTTTCTGCAAAACTGGCGCGTATGGACGGGATTTCAATGTCTTCCCCACGCCCGTGGGGGTGTTTCCCGCTCGTTAAACTTACCTATCCAGCTCACTATGTCTTCCCCACGCCCGTGGGGGTGTTTCTCATGCCGCGCTGGATTGCGTGGTACTCATGAGAGTCTTCCCCACGCCCGTGGGGGTGTTTCTTGTGCGCCTCGCTCTGGTGCGCTTTTGATTCGGTCTTCCCCACGCCCGTGGGGGTGTTTCTGGTCGTTGGGTATTTATAGTTATTTTCAGGTCGTCTTCCCCACGCCCGTGGGGGTGTTTCCCTATTAAGGCAGTCGTCATTGGCAGTCAAGACAGTCTTCCCCACGCCCGTGGGGGTGTTTCCCTTGATGTTAGTAAATACGAAAGTGAAGTCGCGTCTTCCCCACGCCCGTGGGGGTGTTTCCCCTTACGCCTAGGATAAGTACCGCACTCTGGAGTCTTCCCCACGCCCGTGGGGGTGTTTCCGTCTGTGTCGCTACCCGTGAGATTTCAAACACGTCTTCCCCACGTCCGTGGGGGTGGGGTGGGGCTGTTTTACAAGCCAACAAACCTATTCACGAAATATGGCTTTATTGCTTAAATCTGACAACAAAGTCATACTAAAACCGCATTATGAAGAAGGCTAATAGGAACTAGGGCGAGAAGGTTAGTCCTTCTCGCCCTTTTTTATACCCGTTAAATACACGTTGTCATAGCGGTTTGAGCTTCACATTATCCAACAATGATGCGTTAATTAACCCCATAAAGTTCACAGCTTATAGTGCATGGGTACATCGTTTATATAAACGATGTTGAAATAACGGGAATTAATGTAACATTGGAATAACTCACTCAGAAATAGAAATCAAAAATTCCGAGGATTTCAGCTTACAGCCCTTAGTAGGTTCATAAGAATGTCCGATCAACCACTCTTTTTTACAGCAGATATATCACTACTCTTTAGAAAAACAGACTTCGCCTCAGCTAGCTTCATCACAAGAGATGAAGCTATAAAGCTCGGACTAGCTGAAGAAGGTAAAGGAAAGACATTGTCTCCTTATGTTGGAACTATAGATAAGACTGGTAAGAGGGGCAGGAATTTTCTCTATGCTCGCAAGTCGTCTTCCAGATGGTAGGATTTGCCAGAGGGAAACGGACACCTGTTGACCATTGCGCCAACACGCGCTGGCAAAGGCACAGGACAGATCATTTTCAATCTTCTAACCTGGACAGGGTCGGTTCTTGTCATAGATATTAAGGGCGAGAATTATCTTCGCTCTGCTGGATACCGCGAAAAAAAACTTAAACAAAAGGTTCTGCGCTTTGCGCCTTTTGAAAAAGTCAGTGAAATTTGGAATCCTATTTTGAGTATTCGTGCTGATCCAAAAAGTAGTGAATCAACACCAGAAGAAGAGGAAGATGCCAGATACCTGACCAATTTATTGATTACCCCAAGCGGTAGTAGTGATGCGGTATTTTGGGAAAATAGTGCTAAAAACTTTCTGGAAGGTTTGTTGCTTTATGTGCGCACGGCTCTATTAACATCGGCTAATTTAGATAGCAATGATCCCGAACATCAATATCAACTTCGTGAACGCAGTATGCGTGAAGTTAGACGTTTGCTGTCATTAGAAAAAAAGGCGTTTAAAAAACTACTCACTGCAATGGGCGAAACAAAAAGACCTCTCATTGTTCAGGCTGGCAACAATTTAAGCCGCCTCATGTCTAAAAATGGTAAAACTGGGCAATCGATCCTCGCTATGACTTTAGAGCAAACGGCTGTTTGGGCTTATCAACGCCTTCACAAAGTAAGCTATAAACCATCAGCAATACCTACCGATTCGGAACCAGCACCGAACGATTTTTCTTTCGAGCAAATGAGGGATGGAAACACCAGTATTTATCTGATTATCCCACCTGACTATCTGACCGAATATAGGGCTGTCCTCCGTGTAATGATTGGTTTTGCTATGCGTGAACTTAGGCAATCTTTCGTCAAACACAAGAAAGATGATAAATACAAAGAAAAGCCACCCGTCCTGTTCATTCTGGACGAATTCCCGCAATTGGCTTATATGCGTCCCATTGAGGAAGCATTGTTGTATTTAGCAGGCTACGATGTACGCTTCTGGTTTTTTGTGCAGGATGTTAGTCAGTTGCAATTGCACTACAAGAACTCATGGCAAACTTTTTTTGCCAACACAGGAACGCAATGTTTTTTTGGCGTAAGCGATATAGCAACGGCTAACCTTGTATCAGAAAGGGTTGGAATGACCACTATCCAGAATATGACTAAAACGTATGTACGATCAGTTAACCAAGATAAACAACTATGGTATTTGGTACGAGGTTCTACCACAAGCTATCGAAAATTATCGCCTGATAATTATGATTACACATATCTTATAAAAATATCTGAAGATGGAAAACTATATTATCGTTTAGATGATTATAATTTCAACAAAATCAAGAACTCCCAGTTGTTTATGGCAAGAAATTTAGATAACGATAATCGCTTTCGTGAAGTACTGTATTATTTGCAATCCACAACTGTTGCTGACACCCCTCACCTGTTGATAACCCCTGATGAGGTTATGCGTTTGCCAGAAAATGAACAGATTGTTTTTATAAAGGGTATAAGCCCCATTCGTTGTGATCGACCGAATTATTATGACTTCAGTAATTTAAAAGAAAGAAGTAATATAAAGCCGCTCCATGAAGTCGATTTTTTTTGAGGCTACATTGATAAATTTTTAGATAGCCCACCTGTTTCTGTCCTAATGGACTTTTGCATAGCAAGCGATAAAACTCGTTAGCAAGACGAGATGCTCACGGTTTACTTAACCCATGAGGAAAAACCATCATAGATTTACCTAGATATAAAAATTTTTGATGATGCGTCATCAATCACTAACTTATAAATCCATTTCTAAGTCACGACTTCGGTTTAAGGCAAACTTGCTTTCTAACTTTTGGTTCATTTTTTTCTGGAGTTTTTGGCTTTCTTTTTGAATTTTTTCTGAACTCCAGTCATTTTCTTTCGCCTGCTCTTCAAGTTCAGCCCATCTTCGCTGTTCAGCCTTTTTCATTTTATCAATTTTATCCGCAGACTTCTGATCTATGGGTTGATAGTCATCATCTCTAACAGCGCATATACTCCATTTGACCACCTGTTTTTTATAGTCCTTTTCAGCTTTTTCAGCGTTGTATTTTAGATCAACAATCTTATAAAAATTTTTATGATGGTCTTCCTCTTCAAGAATGCCAGCCAACGCCTTGTTATAGGTTTTGGTAAAGTTTGCCTTGTCCATTTTCACTTGCAAGCGTAACCGAGCTTGAGTTTTTTCATCAGGGGAGTTTTCAATCTGAAGTGTTAGTTCTTCCTGCTGTGCATTGAATACGATTGCGGTTTGTTCAAGTGCTTTTTTTCGTTCTTCTAACGATAGGTATTCTGTGATTTTCTGCTGTTTTCCAACTTGATTTGATAAGTCGGTTTTAGTTTGCTGAGTATCAAGTATTTTGTCCTGTTCTGCATTTAGAGCGTTATTGTCTGGTATCTGAGTTTCATTTATCAGTGCTATGATGGGCTGTTGGTTATGCTCGTTTATCGCTTGTTCTTCATTCAACGTAGTTTGTTTATTGTCATCTGTTTCACCAGTTTCAGAGAGTGTTTGTTGATTTTTTTCTGGCAGAAGAGTATTTATTTCTTTGTTGACTTCGTATAGTTGGTAACGTAATTTTTCACGCAACTTGTTACGCGATTCGATAGCACGATTTTCATTGCCTATCTCGGTTTGTATGCCTTTTCTTTCAAGAGCTGTTGCGTGTACACCTAGGTGTAATAAGGGTTCTTTATCTAAGCCTTTTTTAGCATGGCTACGACCATCAATTTGACAATCTAATCCTGCTTCTCTAAGCATTCGATTGGTGTGATGTTGCCATTGTTCACGCCATTGGTAAATATTGGCTTTGGCATTCCATGCCCGTTCCTTGTTACCAAATCCTTCTGCTGTAATTTTACGCATGGTTAGCAGGATGTGAGCATGGTAGTTTCTGTTATCGCCTTTTCTGTTTGGCGCATGAATGGCTAAATCAGCAATCATGCCTTTGGTTGTGAATTGCTCAGTGATGTAATTTCTGACTAATTCAAGCCGCTGTGCTTTGGTTAATTCATTAGGTAATGCCACCATAATTTCTCTGGCAAGCTGTGAGTCCTTGCGTTTTTCTGCGGCTTCTACCGCATTCCAGAGTTGATGACGATTTTTTGCCCAGTCGGGTACATTGTCTGGTGCTATTATTTCAGTATGAAGTACACCTTTCTTTTTAGTGTAGTCGTGGGGAATGCCTGTTTTTTCATCAATAATTTTCTCGCCTGAACGATAAGCGGCGGAACCTACGGAACTGCTGCCTAGGCTTCGCTTAATGATTGAACAGTCATAGTGATAAATCGCCACGCTTAAAAACTCGTTTTCTGTTTTTTATGTAGGTAATATTCTATCGCATTTATCTAAAAAATGTATAGTGTGCGTATTTAATTAATAACTTGATTTTTAAAGTTAATTTTATTTTGGTGGCTATCTGGGGTTTATGCTTTTAACGGCTGTCATTATTTTGTAGTTTTGATGTAGGTTAAAAATGATGGTAGAATTCCAGTTACAAAATTGTGATTGGTGAAAAAGGTGGTGTATTGTGGAATCGGATAAGAAACTTTCAAAAAAAGAATTGCTAATAAAGAGAAAGCAAGAAATTGAGGAGGAGCTTAAGAAGATTGAAGCCCAAGAGAATGCAAAGGCTAAAAAGCTAGAACAACAACGGAAGTTTATTGTTGGTGAGGTTGCCTTAGCTTATGTTTATAAAAATACTGAGTTCGCTAAACTATTGCAGGAAGCTTTAAAAGAGTTGGTGACTAAACCACGCGATCTTGATGCGATTGCTGATTTAATTAATGATCCATCTGAACAGCCAGATATTGAAAAAGCGACAGATTTAACCAGTAACTCATCTACCATAGAGCAAACAACAGTAGATGATAATACAGCTACACAGAGTGATTCTTAGCTCTAATGTTAGTTTATGCTTTGGCATAAACATTGCCATAATAAACGGAGCATAGAAAATGCCAACGTGTTGGATTATTGCTGGACATAATGGCGCGGGGAAAACGACTTTTGCATTGGAGTACCTGCCCAATGTTGTGAATTGTTACTATTACATCAATGCGGATTTAATTGCTGCTGGTTTGTCACCGCTTGCACCAGAACGTGAACTCATTACTGCTAGTCGGATTTTTTTACATGAGATTGAAATCTGTATTCAGAAGAAACATGACTTTGCTTTTGAAACTACGTTGGCAGGACGGAGTTATTTAAAACTTATTGATCGCTTACAACACGATGGCTGGCAGATAGAATTAATTTATTTGGCATTACCGTCAATTGAAATGTCGAAAGCACGAGTTGCTGAACGAGTTGCACACGGTGGACATCATATTCCGTTACGCGATATTGAACGACGCTTTGCGCGTAGCCTACATAACTTGCTCATCGATTTCAGCTATGCTGTAAATCACTGCTTATGCTTCATGAACACCAATGATGAAACTACCTTGATATTTGAACAACAAGGCGAGCAACGTAATATCATCCACGATAATTTCTATCAACATATTTTAAAAGAGGCTGGTTTATGAACACGGTCAAACAGCCACCTTCGGCAGAAAGCCAGATTATTCAGGAAGCTTTAAATAAGGCGATAGCTAACGCTTTAGAAAAGAAACGTAAATTAGGTCAGTATGCGGTAATGTGGGAAAACAATCAGGTCGTTTATAAAGGTGATGATGCACCAGATAGCAAAAAAGAACTAGGCACGAAGTTATGACGCTGACGAATGAGCTGTCTCCTGTAGAGTTTTTAACGGAAACGTAAGACTGCTTAACAATTTGTAAAACTTTCTCAACAAAATATATACCGATGACTGACCCAAAACGTACTCAATTAATTAACCTAGGTGCTGAACAATTAGCCGATACCCTGCTGGAACTACACGATATGTATCCAGCCGTCTCAGATATAGTGGAGCGATTATTGGCGACACCTGATGAAAACATTAAGCGTTATAAAGCTAAGCTAGCCAGTCTTAAGCGCAGTCGAAAATTTATTTCTTGGCAGGAATCAGGCGATTTTACGCAGCAATTGCGACAGTTGTTAATAGATTTAGAAAAGAGTGTTAAAGAACCTTGTGCAGGTGTAGAACTGGTCGGTCGATTTTTTGAAACTGATGCCTCTATTTTTAACCGCTGTGATGACTCTAACGGAGAGGTAGGTGAGGTATTTTGTTTTTCAGCAACCAACCTTTTCATTTCGTTTGCCAATCACTGTGCCAATAAACAGCCCATTGCTGAGCTGGTGATTAAGCTCAATGAAGATGATGGCTATGGTGTCCGTGACAGTTTATTTAAACGTGCGAGTGAATATTTACCTGAAGCGACTCTTCGAGCCATGATCGATACGCTTTGGACAAAAACTAATCTGACGACCAACAATTATCAATTGGATAACTGGCTCAGAGCGATACAATTGTTGGCTAAGCAATTGGGGGATGCTCCCTTGTTTGAAAAAGCGCGGCTTAAAAACACCCCACCTTCAGTTGCCGCTTGGTTTGATATTGCGCGGGTTTATTTGGAATGCGGTGAACCTCATATTGCATTAATCAAATTCCAACAGATTCCTGAAATGGAAAGCTTTATGCTGAAGGATCGTCAGCAATTACTTTTTGATATTTATCACCAGTTGGGTGATATTGAAGCGCAAACAAAAACGGCTTGGCAGATTTTTAACGCACAGTACACTCAAGCGACGCTTACCCAACTACTTGACTGTATTGGACAGGATCAACGCGATACAGTGATTAATGATGTGTGCAATAGCATTGCCCAAAGCTCACCGCTTTCTTATCAAGATGCAGCTTTCTTATCGGCGGTAGATCGCTTTGATGAACTTGAATACTATCTCTTACAGCGGAGTGAACAATTAAACGGCGATTTATACACCCAGTTATTACCTTTGGCTGATGCGTTAGAAAAGCGGGGGAAACTTTTGGCTAGCTGTCTTATTTATCGAGCATTATTGGATTCTATTCTTGCGCGTGCATTGTCTAAGTATTATCAGTATGGCGTAAAATATCTGAAAAAACTAGACCAACTCGCACCGTCCGTTACAGACTGGCAGACTTGGCAAACACATGAAATATATTTAGTGACCTTGCAAGAACTTCATAAACGCAAATCGGCTTTCTGGTCAAAATATTAAAGCTGTTACCTATAGAAGCGCAATGGACGGACTCGCTTCTACAGCTTGTTCGTTTAATTAGTTCACCCAATAGCAAAAGCCCAAATACCAATACGCACAGCACACAAGAGATATTTTGATATGGCTATGACATACAATTCCCAAGGGTATTTGATTCTGGAGATAGCGCGTGGCAAATACCGTCTTTATAGTTTTTTATTATTGATAGCGGCTTACTATTTTCATGCTATCAGTCCTACATCTAAAGGTGAAGACTTTACTATTGTGACGATTATTTGTATTTTGTGGGCAATAACATTGTTATGGCGGTCTTTTTTTTCTCAACCACTCATTTTTGATACCCATCAGAAATGTATATTTCGCGGTCATCATTTAGTCACCCGTTTTTCAGACATTGAGTATGTTGAACAACGGAGAGAAAAAACAAGAGTTGGCATTTTTTACTGGGTGCGACTGCATTTGAAGCGATCTCGTAAATTGACTTTAGGCTATCAGGATTCCAATGTAGCTATAACCATTGCCAATGTCATTGAAAAACCCGTTCGTGGTGGTGATAGTTTGCTATAAGTTTGTAGGTCTGATTAATGTAACCAGATTTTCCGTATCGTACCTGCTGAGCCAATTTGTCCCCATTCTTACCCCCATTAAGCAATAATATCAATTCCCTTTCTTTCAACAATAGATAACAACTTGAGCGTTGCCCCCGTTGGCTTGGTTTCACCCTGTTCCCATTTTTTTACCGCTCGGTCTGATACATTCAAATAAGCGGCAAAAACGCTTTGGCTTAAACCGAGTTTATGTCTGAGGTTAGCAATTTGCTTGGCAGTATAGTTAGGTACAGGTGTCAAAGAATGGATGTCAAACTGCCTTAATGTCGTTTTATCAATAGCTCCAACTTCATATAGGTCTTTTGCCATTTCGCTGAGGGTGTTTTGAATGTTAGTCATTTGAAAGCTCGATTAGATTTTTGTTGTCAATCAACGTGTCGATTTGAACAGTGGATAAATTAAGAAGGGCTTCTGCCATGACTTTAAAGCCTTCCAGTTCGTTTTTTGTAATATTTCCTTGTTCGCCTTTGCTAAAGCCGTGCGCAAAAATGACTTTATCGCCTAACTTCATTAACAATATGGTTCTGTAAGCTCCGCGCTTGCCTTGCCCTAATTTTCCAATACGTTTTTTATAAACGTTGCCACCTAAACTGGCATCGATTAAGCCATTTTCTATTTCAATAATGGCTTTTTTCAGGTCATCATCGCTCACACCCTGTTTTTTAGCCCATTTCTCAAACGTGCGATATTTAAAAATCTTCATGTTGACTGATTATGTTTTTAAAGTATTATACCCTGCTATTCCCCAATTAAAATAGTCCGTTCGGTACATACTGCATACAGCATCCAACGAAAATTAAGACGGCCTCACAGCTCATAATCATCATAAGTCTGCAACACCTCTTCCTGAGTAATGCCTAAATAGCGCAGTGTTGAGGTGGTATTGGAGTGATTCAACACTTTCGCAATCTTTTCAATCGGCACACCGTCTTTGTACATCGCCATGCCACGAGACTTACGCATACTGTGAGTATTGATCGACAGCCCCAATACATCACCAGCGTTTTTAAACACCCTGCTCACGGATACCCGACTAATGGGTTTATCTTTGGCTCGGTTGCTGTGGACTTGAAACAACCACACATCATTCGGATGTTGCTGCTGCCGTCTGGCAATGACTGAGATAGCCGTTGCATTCAAACGAATGAATTTTTGCTTGCCCGTTTTGGCTTCAATCAACTTGAGTGAACGTTCTTCCAGATTCAAGTCAGCATATTTTAGACGGAGCAAATCACTAATGCGCAATGACAAATTCACCCCGACTTTCCAAATATCGGCATACAGTTGTCCGAACTTGTTGTTTAAGACAGCGTGCATCATCTCGATTTGGGCTTTACTGGCAGCATCAACCGACTGCATTTTATGTGTTGTTTTATTGTTTTGTTTACTATGTGTTACATAGCGTAACCCAATAAACCACTAAAGACAATAAAATCAACGCTTTGCTAAGTAACAGTAGTAGCTTCTGTTACTTAGAATATAATAAATTTTATGGAACTTGGAATTTTAGTGTCGTTTGTTTAAACGCAACACAATGTCGCAAATGGCATCCTAGCTTTCGGGCAGTGAAGGATGAAAAAATAAAAAAGACGGCTTAGCCTCCATCGGTTTTGAATGCTCTCCATTGATCTTCGATTTGTGTCGATACTCATTTTTGATATTGCAAAAAAATTAACCACGCTAATTCCAATATCACAATAGAAAAACTAATTAAACCTGCCATTAGCAAACGTCGATGTTTATTGTTACTTTGTTGCTGCTTTTTATGCTGTTGGTAGTATGCGTTTTGACTAGCGTTTAAATACTCTTCTGCTAAAGAAAACTGCCAACCATAGCGTTCTGCCCACAATGCTGTTGGCTGTTTTTGTTGCCACCATTGCTGAAAAATATCTAATTCGGGTGATTGTAATAAACCTGCTTTGCCGTTTTGCCATTCAATCGCTCTGTCTTCCAAGCGTTGATAGGTTTTCGCGCTTTCGGCTTCGTCTGCTGTCCAATCTTTTAAACGTTGCCATTGACGAATTAAACTTTCGTGGGAAATATCAATGATGCTGTCAGCCGTTAAAGCGACATTGATAGGCGGCATTAAAAAACAACATCCTGTTTGGCGAAACTTATCAATCACAGCAACCACTTTGGCAAAAGACGACGCTGTTAATTCGACAATCTCGGCTAATCGCGTTGGGCGGCGGGTGTCGCGTTGAGCATCACCGCGTTCGGTCAAGCTACGAAATAGCAGTTCAGCAATGAGTTGTTGTTCCTTGCTGAGCTGGTTATAGACTTCATCGGCATGACGTGACAACGCATTGCTTAAACCGCCGATGGCTTGATAATTGGCTAAGGTCAAGGTGGCGGTTTTGTCGCTGGCTAAATCCCACAAGCGCATTAAAACGTGTTGCAATAACGGCAGTTGGTCTTGATTAGTTTGGGCATCTTCCAGCAACTGGGTGATTAACGCGGGTTCTATTTCACCTTCAAACACACAGACGGGTTCTTCGATGGCTGCGCGTAATTGCTGGGCATTTAACCGTGGCGTTAAATACAAGCCTTGATTAATGGCTTCGGCAAGTCCTGCAAATTGCGCACAATCGCCTAAAAAATCTGAGCGCATGGTAATCACTACATAAATGGAATGCGAAATACAGGTAGGTGACAATGGATAGGGTTTACTGCTGGTTAATAGTAAATTGACAAAATTATGTGCTTCAGCATATTCACCTTGCTGAAAATAACGAAAAATCTCTTCAAACTGATCACAGACTATCAATAATTGTGCATTATTCGGTAACGGATATTGTGCTAATAAATCATGCAAACTTAATGAACCTTGCCGCAAGATTTGTTGCAAGGTTCCTATTGTGTAATGTGGAACTAATACATCATTTAATTCGTAAAATAATTGTTTAGCTAATACTTGAAAGGGTTTATTGCTAGGGTGTATTTCCACAATGCGCCAATGTGTCCCAGTTGTTGCTAAATACCCCGCTTCTAAGCCAGCAATTAACCCTGTTTTTACTAAAGAGGATTTACCACAACCTGAATTACCAACAACTACTAAAAAATGATTAGAACCTAAACGATAAATTAATTCGTCAGAGTTTTGTTCTCGACCAAAGAAAATATCGTTTTCATCACGTTCAAATGGTCGCAAACCAATATAGGGCTGATTGCTCATGCTAACTCTTCAATAAAGCTTGGTAAATAATCTTTAATTTGTTCGGGTAAACAATTGTAAATGTGTAAATTATTCAGAGTAAAACCAAGGTCAGGATTGCTAGGATCTTTAAATATCGCAATGATTTTTAAAGGTGTATCTCGTTTACGTTGTAAACGCCTACATTCAGCAATCTGTGCGCGTACCCAAACAGGCGCAGTTTGTTGGTATAAGATTAACACCGCATCACAGTTTAAAATATTATTTTCAATATCTTGGCGTATATCGCTCGGCGTGACTTCGGCAGAGCGATGTAGAGGTAAAACGTAATCTATACCATATACATTTAATAAAGAGGCAATTTCCGCAACTAAATCTAAATCCTCTGGTGCACAGTTCAGAAAAACAAAGGCATCAATACTATTAGTATTTACCTGTTGTGTTTTTTGCTGATAGCGTTGTTGTTCTGTACGTTTTTTGTACTGATCTTGAACTTTTAGTTCTTGCAACGATTTTGCAACCAGCTCAGCTACTTCATAGATTTTTTCAATATAAGCCTCGTCTTGTAAAAAAATAATCCCTTGCTGATCGTCATCGTACCAAAACTTATAGCGGGATAAGCCTTTTAGACTATCAGGGATAATATAGGCATCTGTTTCTATTAAAAAAGTAGGTTTCTGTTCGGTCTGTATTCCTAGTTGTTCAAACTGACTTTGATATTGTTGGCAGTAAGCTGGCGAAGCAATAATTAATAGTATTGCTGATTGTGTCAACTGACTAAAGTCATTACCAGTATAAAAGTGAAAGCCATCAAAAGTAGTAAGCTTTACTCGGAGTTGTTTACATAAATAATTGGCGAAATCACTTGTCCATTGTGCGTCTTCATCGGCAAAACTGATGAAAACATCGTATTTATAACCTTGAACGTAAGTTTGACAGCGTTTTTGCAGAATGGGCTTTCGTTGTTCAGATTCAGAAATATGAGCAATTGCCATTTGGTTTAGTGCCGCGCTAAAGGCTTGCTCAATATCCAGCGTATTTTGGTTGAAAATAGCAGTATAAAAACCTTGGGAAAAGACAGTTCCTGCTTTGTCGTCAATTGCGTCATTCATGCCAATGAAATAATCCACTTGTCCCGCTATATCTTCGGCGTTAATCGCACTATAACAGGCATTTAAAAACACCGCTTTTAAATGAGGAGCGCAGAGTTTGAATAAGTTTGCGAGGGCTGATTTACTCACTTCATGCGTTTGATAACCCGATGAATTGGCAAAAATGACACTATCCTTTGTACCGTGTCCGCTAAAATGAATTAGATGTGGTTTGAACTGTAAAACTTCACTTTGCAAGGTCTCAGCCCGCGTATCAAAACAAGCATGTACATCAAATTGATCGCGTAAAGCGCAACGCCTCCACAAGCTATGAATGCGCTGGTACTCTTCATCCAAGGTTAAGGCAGCCATATTGAAAGGATTTGCCACTAAAATCAAAATTCTTATTTTATTGAAGCTAATCCCCTGAAAATTATTTTTTTGTTCAGGCTTTTCTATTCCATTTAGCAATTTAGAAACACTGTAATACTTGCTCAATTTTCCAACAAAATATTTATCTGTTCCAGACATTTCATAACCAATCAATTCCCGATATTCCACGCATAATTCAGGATTATCTGGAAGTGGCACTAATTCAGTAACTTCCAATTTTTCAAAACTGTTATGTATTTCATTTAAAGTATTCCTAATCACGGCAAAATAATCACGTTTCTGCTCTCCCTCTATTTGTATATCAATTAGACGTTCTCGATTATCTGCACGAATAATAGCCGTTGACTCGGTATTTTTACCATACAAAACCACACCATTGCGCCAACATAAACTATCTTTAATTTCATGGTGTCGTTTAACAATAAAACGAAAAAAGATAGATTTAGGTAGAAATTCATACTGTAGGCGAAAACGTAACGGCTGTTTATCGTTAAAAATATATTCAGGTTCTTGTATATCTAGCAAGTCTGGTATCAAAATATGACTTTCATCCACCTGATAACATAACTCGAATTTTTTCATTAATTCAATAATGTGTCTATGTTTATCAATTGGATAGTCATAATCTTTGGTAGCTTGAGGAGCTAATATTTCACTTAAATCATTCAAATATAATAAGCCATGTTTTTCAGCTAGTTGTTTCGAGTTAAGAATTTTATATACTGCTTCAGTAATCCAACGTGGCTCTAAAACAAAAGTATCATTAAGCCGAAGATCAGCAAAGTAAACTATAATTCCTAAATCATTCAAAAGCTGAGCTAAAGTATCCTGAGATTGAGTATCATTAATTTCATATTTACAACATAATTCTCGATAATATTCAGATGATATATATTGCTGATGTTCATTCTCTAATGCTGTTTTAACCTTAAACCAGTTTTCATTCCAAATAGTTTGCAGTGCATCACTTTTTTCAAAAGCGTTTATGAGAGCTTGTTTAAATTCATTTAAGCCATCCTTAGTAGAACAAGACAATTTATAAAATCCAATAATATTTGGATATTTATCTAAAAAGTATTTTCGATTAATATCAAAGCTCGGATGTTGATCTATTTTATTCAATACAACTAATACAGGAGAATTTCCACCGAAACTTTGAATATATTTTAACCAGTATTCGGCATCTTCCTCTTTGCGTCCATCTAATACCAATATGTATAAGCTATGCTTAGATAAGAAAAACTGGTGTGTGGCGTGCATGATTTCTTGACCACCAAAATCCCATAAGTGAATTTTTAAATCCTCATAAATCCAATCAATAATACTAATTCCAGGAGTTATAGCTTCTTGAGAATCGAAGGTTTCATTGCGCAATAATTTACTTAAAGAGGTTTTTCCAGCCCCACCATCGCCAACAAGAAAAACTTTCATTTCTCTTAAAGGTTTTTCTGGACGAGTATAGGAACCAAGTGTTTCTAATTCCGCAATCATTGCAACTGCCCAATCTTCTTCCTCGCTCATGCTGCCTATCCGTTCACTAGCAGTATCACACCATTCCTTAGCTTTATTAGGATCAAGGAAATTAAGTGCTGTAAGACGTTGGGCATTTTCGAGGCGTTTGTTTTCGCCCCATACAGTTTTTGTAGCCGTATATTTCCATAGTAAAGCAGCAACACCTTTTAGTCGATCAAGACCATATTCAGTCAATAAACGTTCTAAAAGAACAGTTCTAACTTCAGGAATAATTTTATATAATCCACTTCCTAACTCGCTACATAAATCAGAAAGTAGAATATCTTGCTCATCGATATAGGATAATAAATCCTTATTTCCAGTTTTATTCTCAAAAGCTCCATTAAAAAAGTTAATACGCAACAAATGAACAAACTCGGCATTTAAAAGTACTGGCAATGCAGCATGACTAGCCAAATTTAATATTGATTCACTTAGCGTAACAATTTCATTTGAACTTTTTCTTTCACCAAAACGGTGTTTATATTTTTGTTGTATCTCAAATTTAAATTCTTCAAGATACGATAGAGCGCGATTATGATCGTTATTTGGAAGACTCATAACTGTTGGTCTGTCAAATAAGGATGTCCACGCAATACATCAACCGCACGATAAAAACCATCCCGATTCATTTCAAACATTGGTATATAACGCTGAATCTGCTTTACCGTGCCATATTTCCAATCCTCGCATTGAACAGGATTTAACCAAACAATTTGTTTTGTATAATTATTTAATGCTTTAAGAAAAGAAACCGTATCAAATAAGCGTTTAAAATCATAATTACCACGCGCTGCCCCAGCATCACTAATAATAACAATAGCTGCACCACTAGCATACTTATCCAAGACATCCTGTAAAAGATATTTCTGAGACGAATTTAAATCATCTGATACTTTGCCTGATGTAGAGGGTTGTATATCTGGCAATATTCGATCTAAAACAGGAAAAAGCATATTGCTTACAGGTTCTAGTAATGTTGTATCATTGAATTGATTGGAGCAAACAGGGACATCATGAAAATAATACAATTCAGTATTTTGAAAATTACTTATGTGCCGAATAGCATGACAAACCATCTCCACAAATTGTCGAAAAGGGGTCATAGAGCCGTATTGATCTACCAATAGCAAAAGTCGAGACGCATTACGCCGCCTTGGTCGAAAAACCACATCAACGACGATACCTTGTTGAACACGCCTAGCAATCGTCGCATCTATATCTAATTCTATAGCAGGTCCTATTCGTACAGGACGGCGTAAGCGTCGCCAAGATTGCGCTATCTCGCGTTCAGAGACTGGATATTCAGGCACCATAATTAAAGGAAATTCAGGAAGTTCAACTTCTCTGGGTATAAGAGGAAGCCCTTTGTCGGGTTCTTCTTCAACATCGATTTGGGGAGTATCTGAAGGTGGTAATGTCGGTGCAGAAGGAGTAATTGGAACAATAGTGGTATCTACATCATTTATACGAGTAACAGTATCATCTCTTGGGGAGCTAGGATTGCTCTGTGCAATTTCTAAGGGCAACTCCCAATCTGGAATCGTTATATCTTGCTTAAAAAGCGTAATGAGTATTTCTTGTTCTGCCTTGGATTTAGCCCATAAGCAGCATAATAAATTAAGAAAATCCTGTTTCGATTCCCAGCCGAATCCTAAGCGTAAAGCTCGACGTACTTCATCATAGTCCTGAAGACTCAACAAAAAATGTCGGCGACGTAGCTCTATAAATAATCGCCATAAATACTTAGGTGCTTTCTTGGGTTTGCTCATTACGTCATCTTGTTATCAATTTCTGCATTGTTATGCTGTTTGATACATTGTTGATCCCTGCGATTTTTAACTATCGCTTCGGCATAACATAATTTTGCAAGTTTTTCAGGAAGTATCTTTTTATATTTAGCGTAACCAATCCAATCAACCAACTCACTCAAGCCAGGTTTTTTGTCTAAACCTATTTCTCGAAGTCGTTTTAAAGCACTACAAGCGACCTGAGTAAGTTTCTTATCCTCATCTGTACCAAAACCATTAGCAGCCAAAATTTTTAATATATCCTCTTCTTTCTCTGGCATTTCGACATAGAAATAAATACACCGACGTAAAAAAGCAGGAGGTAACGCTTTTTCTTCGTTATGTGTAATAAAAATAATAGGGCGTAATTCTGGTTTGTCCTTTGGAACGCTATACTCTTTTTCTAATTCGGCTACACGAAAAGAGCGTTGCTCTAATTCAAAGAGCAGATCATTAGGAAAATCAAGGTCGGCTTTATCAATTTCATCAATGAGTACAACGGATTTTTTAGGGTTATCTGTCAATGATGAATTTATAATCGCACGTCCCAAAGGACCATATTTAATGTAATTAGAAATATCCTCTGACAATAAATTACCATTTTTATCCTTTGGTCCTTTATCTCCCATTTGTGAATCATATAAACGCCGAATAGCATCGTAGGTATATAACAAATCTTGGGCGCGGCTTGTAGATTTAACGTAAAATTCTTCTATATCTAATCCGAGAGCAAATGCTACTGAATAGGCTAAGCTTGTTTTACCACAACCAGGATCACCTTGTAATAGCAATGGGCGACCTAAGCGAATGGCAATATCTACTGCCTTTTTTAATTCCTCGGATGGAATATAATCAGAAGTCCCTTCATAAGAAGGAGTAGTTACATCAAGAAGAGAAGAACGTTTTTTCATCTATTTTTCCTTTTTTCAATTTCTATTTTTAATTCTTCTAGGCTCTGCTTTTGAATTGCTCTTTCTATTATTTATGATATGCCG
>Ga0194060_10001362_pt1 | contig 17466 bp, 8 predicted proteins | sample SepL225m_MetaG_FD_163427 | JGI IMG/M metagenome (GOLD analysis project Ga0194060, IMG submission 163427) | Anoxic zone freshwater microbial communities from boreal shield lake in IISD Experimental Lakes Area, Ontario, Canada - Sep2016-L222-5m | ecosystem: Environmental > Aquatic > Freshwater >...
CACAGTCTCGTACGCCGCACCTGCGGATGATGCGACAGCAAACAATGCTGCGCTACAAGACACTGCTGGTAACGACATGTTGTCGGTTACTGGCATAACAGCTACAAACAGCTCAGTTGTCGCACCGGACTTACGGGCACCAATCTTCTCTTCGGCTTCTGTTAACTCAACGGGAACCATTCTGACCATGACATATGACGAGGCATTAAGTGCAACAAGCGCTCCGACAACCGCCTACACAGTGCTTGCTGCCGGAGTGCCAGTAATTGTTACTAGTACCACTGTGTCTGGTTCATCAATTCAATTGACTTTGGGAACCGCTATTCAGTTTGGCCAGACGGTCACTATTGCGTACACAGCCCCAACGACAAATGCGGATCCTACGAATCTTGCAAACCAGGATGCATCGGGCAACGATGTTGACTCATTGGCGGCAACATCTGTCAGCAACTTGTCTACTGCTGGCCCCGACAGAGTGCCACCAACTGTTACTTCGGTAGTAGGAAGTGGCAGCACCGTCACTGTTTCTCTTAACGAATCTCTCATTACATCTCCCACGCCATCGCTCAGTGCCTTCACAGTATTTGTGGGCGAAACGCCCTACACACCGACAGCCATAACGATTGTTGGTTCTACAGTTCGCCTGACGGTCGGCACCACTGTGTCAGCTAATGATCCTCTTATCGTTTCGTATCAGGCTCCTGCAAGTAATTCAGCGACAACCAACGCTGCGATTCAAGATATGGCTGGCAATGATGCAGCGTCGTTCGATGCAAACAGTTCGATGGGAAGCAATCTGTGGTCATGGGCTGGTGGAACTACTGCTGGTACCGCTGGATGTTCAGGAAGCAATAGTGCAAACAGAGTGAAGCAGACAACACTGCCTAACGGCGTGACGTACTCTGTTGGTGTTACAGGTGATTATCTCTGTATCGGTGACCAAACTGAATCACTGAGTCAACGCGGCGGTCAAGCTGGCGACTTCGTAGCAACAGGATTAGTAACCGAGCCTGGTGTGTACATTCAGACCAGTAACTCCGGGTGTGCAGCAAGTGCGTTGTGTCCGTCACGCGGAATATTGACACTTTCCTTTTCAAAGGCTGTTACCAATGCAGTTTTCTCATTTGCTGGTTGGGGTGGGGGTTCAGGGTCATCGACTGCTTGGAGCGAGATGACAGTTATAACGCCAGGCGTCACTCTTACTGCGTTGAGCGGAACAAACATGCAAGTAGTGGGTGGGACACATGTAGAACCCATAATTAAGAATCCATCAATCTCATGTCACTCGACATCTGGTTACGGGGCAACCGCTCAGGCTGGTTGCGGATCTCTCCAAATCAACGGCACAGTTACATCGGTCTCTTTTGACGTTTCATTAACAACGGCTCGCGGAACCGGATATGTAGACGGTTGGAACTTGACGGCAAGTATGTCCGAAGACTTCGGACTAGTTCCCACAACATATGAATCAACCGGAGTCGCAAGTCACGGTTTTGGTGATCTTCGCATGGGTGCAACTGTGGCTGCCGACCAGGCCTCCACGTTGTATGCATCGACCAATGCGGATGCAGTTGCCCGCTGGGCGTCACTTGCAGGTAACGCCAAGGCCGATGATGGAGTTGCAGCCTTCGTTTCTTCACCTACTGTGAACTTCGGAAATACAGGAGACAGTTATAGCGCAACGGTCTCTTTAGCTGGTGTTACAGCTACTGCGAATCTGTGCGGTTGGATTGACTTCAATAGAGATGAAGTCTTTTCATTTAGCGAACGAGCATGTGCAGTTGATCCGGTTGTGGGCGCCACGTCGGCCACTATCACTTGGACAGTGCCGTCTGGTCTATCTGCGGGTCTTACCTACGCCCGTTTTCGATTGAGTTACGAAACCATCACAATCCCCACCGGAAAACTTGCCTCGGGCGAAGTGGAAGATTATTCACTCACTATTCCTTCTCAGGCGATTCCGAGTGCGGTGAACGACACATCTATCAATGGTCAAGACATCAACCAAATAATCTCTCCATTAACTAATGATCAGGCTGAAGCCGGTTTTCCATTTGTAAGTTCGTCTCTCTTGTTGTGTGGCTACGGCTCTGGTCCGTTTACGTGCGACAAGACAACGTTGGAAGTGCCTGGAGAAGGCACATACACGGTGACCGCGAACGGCACAGTGACGTTTGACCCGCTGCCTAACTATGTCGGCACGGCCACACCAGTTCAATATCAAGTAACAGATACACAGTCTCGTGCTCGCACAGCAACAATTACGCCGACCGTCACGCCTGCATCAACGGCCACACCTGATACTTCGTCAGATTTTGTCAATACCCAGCAATCAAAAGTGGTGGTAACAAACGACACTCCAGGCACTGGGTCTTTTTCGCCATCGTCAGTGCGGTTGTGTGGCAGTAGTCAAACAGCTCCGAATTGCACCGCCACCACCGTGTCAGTTACTGGCGGTGTGTACACGGTTAACACGACAACGGGCGTCGTTACCTTTACGCCGTCGACCGACTGGGTAGGCACTGCTCCTCCCGTGACCTATCAGGTGGCGGACTCACTTGGTCAGGTTGCGTCAAGTACCTATACGCCAACTGTTATCTCAGTACCTACAGCAAATAATGATGTGTCGAGTGCTGGATACGACGTGACTCAAACAATTACGCCATTGTCCAATGACACTGCTGGCGGTTCGCCACTAGTTGCAACAAGTGTAAAGTTGTGCGGCATTGATGATCCCGCCACAACGGGCGTGAACGAAACTGAAACTCCGAATAACTGCACGAAGACCTCTCTGACTATTCCAGATGTAGGCACATACACGGTCAATACGTCGACCGGAGTTGTGACATTTGATCCGCTGCCAACTTTCTATGGCACAGCATCACCTGTTACATATCAAGTAGCCGATGCACTCGGGCAGTATGCAAATGCGACAATCACGCCGACCGTTGCTCCACCACCAGTGCCGACTGCATCTCCGAACCCATCAACTGACGCATGGGACACGAATCAAACAATCAACCCGTTGACTAACGATGCCGCAGGTGCCGCAGATTTCCCCCTTGTTGCAACAACAGTGAAGTTGTGTGGCATTAGTCCGGTTGAGGCTCCTAACAACTGCACGCAGACGACACTTGTAGTGCCAAACGAAGGTACATACACGGTGAATTCAACGACGGGTGTAGTGACGTTTGATCCGCTGCCAACGTTCGCCGGCACAGTCGCCACTGTTGTGAAGTATCAGGTCTCTGACACGTTGGGCCGCGTCGCAAACTCAACAATCACGCCGACCGTTGTTGCGCCGCCATTGCCGACTGCATCTCCGAACCCATCGTCTGATGCGTATGACACGAATCAGATAATCAATCCGTTGACAAACGACACAGCTGGAATTTCTGGCGTGCCTCTTGTTGCAACGACTGTGAAGTTGTGCGGCATCAATCCATTACAGAACCCGAATTCGTGCGACAAGGCCTCGTTGACTGTTCCTGGTGAGGGTACGTACACAGTGGATCCAACGACAGGTGTTGTCACGTTTGATCCGTTGCCCACGTTTACTGGCACTGTTGCGACAGTTGTGAAATATCAGGTGACCGACACCTTGAACCGCACAGTCAACTCGACAATCACGCCAACTGTTGGTACGCCACCGGCACCATCAGCGTCTCCGAACACCTCAAGTGGCGCATATGACACGAATCAGACGATTGATCCTTTAGCGAATGACTCTCCAGGCGCCGTTGACTTCCCTTTTGTTGCGACGACTGTGAAGTTGTGCGGCATTGATCCAGTACAAACACCGAATAGTTGCACTCAGACAACTCTTGTTGTTCCCAATGAAGGTACGTATACGGTGAACCCGACAACGGGTGTCGTCACGTTCGATCCAGTGTCCTCCTTTACGGGCACTGTTGCCACGGTTGTGAAATATCAGGTGACGGACACTTTGAACCGCACGGTGAATTCAACAATTACTCCAAGCGTGGACCCAATTAGTGCGCCATCAGCTACCCCAGAAACTAAATCAGTTCTGCCTGGTGGAACTGTGTCGTTCACCAGTGTGACTGGTGGTTCCGGTCTTGCAACAGGAACTGGTCTCGCAATCTCTGGCGCATCAGCAACGTGCTTGGTGAATACCAGTGTGACACCGAATACTTGTGTCACCGGGCTCACAAACAGCGATGGAGCCTGGTCAATCAACCAAGCAACAGGCGTTGTCACGTTTGTAGCAAACAATTCCCTATCTGCTGGTACAAAAACATCAGTGACGTACCGAGTAACTGACGTCACTGGTCAGACCGCAACAAGCACCTTGACACCAATAGTTCCGCCGCCACCAGTAGCAACCAACGACACTTCAACTGGCCCCTATGACACGAATCAAATCATCAATCCCCTGACGAACGACACGCCTGGAGCTTCAAGTGCTCCACTCGTTGCGACAACGGTGAAGTTGTGTGGCATTGACCCTGTGCAGACACCGAACAACTGCTCGCAGACAACATTGGTTGTGCCAAACGAAGGTACGTACACCGTGAACCCAACAACTGGTGTTGTCACGTTTGACCCAGTGCCATCATTTGTGGGAACTGCAACAGCAGTGGCCTATCAAGTTGCTGATTCCATTGGCCAAGTAACGGATGCGACAATTACCCCGCAAGTCAGCGCGCCACCGTTGCCCACTGCAACGCCTGACGCAATTACAACGGCGCATGACACAAACCAAACGTACACACCAACAAGCAATGACACCCCTGGTGCATCTGGCGCTCCGTTTGTTGCGACAACGATGAAGTTGTGTGGCACTAGCCCAGTAGAGACTCCGAATAACTGCACGCAGACTTCGCTGACAGTTACGGGCGAGGGCACATACACAGTTGACCCTGTAACGGGAGTTGTGACGTTTGATCCGTTACCAAGTTTCAAAGGCACTGTTGCCACTGTTGTGAAGTATCAGGCCACTGACACGTTGAATCGCACTGCGAATTCGACTATCACGCCAACTGTTGATCCGCCAACAGCGCCTACTGCATCACCTGAAACCAAGTCAGTTCTTCCAGGAGGAACAATCTCCTTCACGACCATCACTGGTGGCTCTGGCCTGGCAACGGGTACTGGACTAGCAACCACAGGAGCTACCGCTACTTGTTTGGTAAATACATCGGTGACACCTAATACATGTGGCACTGGGTTCACCAATAGCGATGGAACATGGTCAATCGATCAAGCAACTGGCATTGTCACATTTGTGGCAACGAACCCATTGGCAGAGGGTACAAAAACCGCCGTTACGTATCGCGTTACCGACGTAACTGGCCAAACTGCAACAAGCACCTTGACTCCGATTGTTCCTCCGCCACCTGTTGCAACAAATGACACCTCTCTCGGGGCGTATGACACGAACCAAGCAATCAACCCGTTGACAAACGACAGTGCTGGCGCCGCAAGTGCTCCACTTGTCGCGACAACGGTGAAGTTGTGTGGCATTAGTCCTGTTCAGACTCCAGTTAACTGCACGCAGACTTCTTTGACTGTGCCGAATGAGGGCACGTACACAGTTGACCCAGTAACTGGCGTCGTGACATTTGATCCGTTGCCAACGTTCACAGGCACTGTTGCAACACCACCTAGATATCAGGTCACTGACGCAGTCGGTAGAACTGTGAATGCCACTATCACACCGACCGTGACACCTCCACCAGTACCTACCGCAACGCCGAATACTGGCCGTGGTGCGTACGACACGAATCAAACCGTGAATCCTGTTACAAACGACACGCCTGGAGCGCCGACTGCAACGTTCGTACCAACGACTGTGAAGTTGTGTGGCATTAGCCCTGTACAGACACCGAATAACTGCACGCAGACAACCCTTGTAGTGCCTAATCAGGGCACATACACAGTTGACCCCGTAACGGGTGTTGTCACGTTTGATCCGTTGCCGACATTTACCGGGACAGCAACTCCAGTTGTGTATCAAGTCACTGACATTTTGAATCGCACGGCGTCATCCACAATTACTTTGACTGTTGATCCACCACCAGCACCAGTTGCAACACCTGAAACGAAAATTGTGCTGCCAGGTTCCTCTGTTGCATTCACAACAATTACTGGTTCTTCTGGTCTTGCTACGGGTACCGGTCTTGCCACCACTGGAGCAACCGCTACCTGCCTGTTTACTCCTGGCACCACTACATGTGATTCAGACAACTCCGTCACCATCACAGGTGAAGGCACGTATGTGCTTGACCCTGGAACGGGCATTGTCACGTTCACTGCACTGAGTTCTGCAATGTCAGGCACAAAGCCGTCGATTACATATCGTGTGACGGACATTGTTGGCCAGACTGCAACAAGCACGTTGACTCCGATCATCCCTGACCCACCCGTGGCTACGAACGATGTTTCATCCGGACCGTATGACACGAATCAAGACATCAGCCCGTTGGCTAATGACTCGTTCAGTTCGCTAACTCCTGCGGTAAAGGCGTCATTGAAACTGTGCGGACTTGATCCACTGCAAACACCAAATAGTTGCGACAAGACTTCGCTTGTTGTACCAAACGAAGGTACGTACACCCTGAACCCAACTACTGGTGTCGTTACCTTTGATCCGCTGCCTTCGTTTACTGGTACTGTCGCAACAGCGCCTACGTACCAAGTTGCTGACAGTCTGGGTCGATACGTCAATGCAACGATCACGCCGACTGTTTCAGCACCTGACGCACCTACTGCGAAACCTGAAACCAAGTTGGTGCTGCCAGGCGCAACAATTTCGTTTACAACTACGACTGGTACCGCTGGTCTCGCGACGGGAGCTGGGTTAGCAACAACCGGTGCTACTGCCACGTGCTTGTTTACTCCTGGTACCACTACATGTGATGCAGATAATTCCGTCACGGTTGTGGGCGAAGGCACCTATGTGCTTGACCCAGCTACCGGCATTGTTACATTCACAGCATCTGCCTCAATCATGCCTGGTACGAAGACACCAATTACTTACCGTGTTACCGATGCGCTAGGAAAAACTGCAACTAGCACATTGACTCCGATTGTTCCTGCACCACCAACAGCCACAAACGATGCAATTTCTGACAAACACGACGTCAATCAGACGTACACACCGCTGGCCAATGACTCGTTCAGTTCTCTTGCCCCAGTTTCAAAAATCACATTGAAGTTGTGCGGCGTAGAGCCCGTTCAAAAACCGAATGATTGCGATAAGTCCACCGTTACCGTGCCTAAGGAAGGTACATACACATTAAATGCTGACGGGACAGTCACGTTTGATCCGCTATCAACATTCTCTGGAACTGCAACACCAGTTGTGTACCAAGTGTCAGACAGTCTTGGTCGCTTTGTTACCGCAACAATTACTCCGACAGTGGCACCACTTCCTGTTGCAGCCGCAGCACCGATAGTAAAAGTTGTAGTTCCGGAACCAGCAGCCACGATTGATACTGGTAAGGCAAAACAAGGAGCGAAAATTACATTGTCCCCTTGGTTGAACGATGATGGCGGAACTGTTGACGGCACAGGCGAGAAGTTGTCATTAGTCCCGACGAGTATTCGTTTGTGTGGAACAACGACGTTGGAAAAAATGGACGCACTGGCAACAACCGGACAGGTCGTTACGTGTTCATTGACCAAACTGAAGACCGCTGATGGTACGTACACCGTTGACGTGAAGACAGGCAAAGTGTCGTTTGTTCATAAGAAGGGCTTCTCCGGAACTGTGACGGAACCCGTGACGTACCAAATTGCAAATACCTATAAGGGCACTACTGGCCCTGGCATCGCTACTGGCGTATTGATGCCCACCATTGTTCCGACCACCGTTCCATCAGTGACCCTCGGTGACAAGGTGTGGCGTGACCTCAACGGCGACGGATACCAAGGCCCTGGCGACGGCGGAATCGCTGGCGTCACGGTGACATTGCGTACCGTAAAGGGCAAACCAGTCAAGGACCTCTTCGGCAAGATTGTGAAGCCGGTGGTCTCAGACATAAACGGTGCGTTCCGCTTCACTGGCTTACCGGGAGGTCGATACAAGTTGATTGTGACCTATCCGCCCAATCTTCGTCCGACCCTTGCGGACCGCCCAGGTCGTGAAAAGAACTCGTCAACCACGCAGGTCATAACGAAGATTCTCAAGATTGGTCAATCTGACCTATCGCTTGACTTCGGCATGGTTCCAAAAATGACCTCTGGACTCGCTCATACGATGTAACTGGGCATTTCTGGGGCGCTTTCATCGGTCAGAAGTGAATTCATCAGGGCGCCAAGTGCTGCGTTGGATAAGGTTTCATTCGTGATTCTGTCTGACCGTGACCTCCGTACCGAAATGGCCGCTGGCCGCATCATTATCGAGCCGTTCGATGAGGCGTGCGTGCAGCCAAGCAGCATCGATATCAAGGTGCACAACCTGTTCCGGGTGTTTCGTAATCACACCGCTGGCATCATCGACGTGAAGAAAGACATGACTGACCTCACCGAACTGGTGGACATTCCCCTAGATGGCGTCTTCATTTTGCACCCAGGCGAATTTGTCCTTGGATCCACACTCGAGCGCGTAGCCGTACCGAACGATTTGGTGGCACGTGTTGAAGGCAAGAGCTCACTTGGCCGCCTTGGGCTTCTGATTCACTCCACTGCAGGTTTTATTGATGCTGGCTTTGATGGTCACGTCACTTTGGAATTGGCAAACGTAGCCAACCTTCCGATCACGTTGTATCCGGGCATGAAGATTGGCCAAATCAGTTTCATGAAGATGACATCGCCGGCTGAGAACCCGTACGGATCTGGCGCAAAGGGTTCGAAGTACCAGGGACAGCGTGGCCCAACTCCGTCGCGTTATTTTGAGAATTTTCAGTAATGACTCCCAAAGACATCAAGCAGTCAGACAAGCTTGAACACGTTCTCTATGACATTCGTGGGCCAGTGCTGGAAGAAGCAAAGCGTCTCGAAGAACAAGGTCACCGCATTACCAAACTAAACATTGGTAACCCTGCGCCGTTTGGTTTTGAAGCACCGCCTGAAATTCTGGTTGACGTTATTCGCCACTTGCAGGAATCGCAGGGCTATTCGGACTCACAAGGTATTCGTTCAGCACGTACTGCAGTTGTGCAGCATTACCAAACAAAGGGCATTGACATCACAGACCCTGATGACATTTGGTTGGGTAACGGCGTCAGTGAACTGATTCAATTATCGCTTAATGCATTGCTTAACGGTGGCGATGAAGTTCTAATTCCTGCACCGGATTACCCGTTGTGGACTGCCTCAACAAGCCTGGCCGGTGGCACACCAGTGCATTACTTGTGTGACGAAGACAATGAGTGGAATCCAAATCTTGACGACATTCGTTCGAAGATTACGAAAAAGACTCGCGCCATTGTTGTTATTAACCCGAACAACCCAACTGGCGCTGTGTACAGCAAGAAGATCCTGCGTGACATTGCTGACCTTGCGATTGAACACAACCTCGTTGTTTTTGCCGACGAAATTTACGACAAGATTCTGTACGGAGATGCTGTGCATCACACGTTCGCAGCACTTGCACCTGACTGTCTTGTTTTTACATTTAACGGGTTATCAAAGGCGTATCGTCTTGCCGGCTTCCGCTCTGGCTGGATGATGGTTACTGGCCCGCGCAAGCATGCTGCTAGCTATATCGAAGGCATTCAAATGCTGACCAACATGCGTCTGTGTGCCAACGTGCCGGCGCAACATGCAATTCAAACTGCTTTGGGTGGACGTCAGAGCATTCAAGATCTACTTCTTCCCGGTGGACGTTTGCTTGCACAGCGCGATGCGGCTGTTACTGCGTTACGTGCAATTCCGGGTGTCAGCGTGGTGGAACCAAAAGGCGCACTGTATGTGTTCCCGAAGATTGATCAAGAGATGTACCCCATCAAAGATGATCGTCAGTTCGTGCTTGATTTTTTGCGTGCCGAACACGTGTTAGTGGTGCAGGGTTCTGGCTTTAACTGGCCAAGCACAGATCACGTACGCATTGTTACCTTGCCGTGGGCGAAGGATTTAACAGAGGCCATTGGCCGCCTGGGTAATTTTTTATCGACGTACGTACCCCAAAAATAGGGAAGTACTTATTCGCCGACCGAACCGGCGAGTGGTGCGTTCTGGTTAGCCAGACTGCGCTCGCCATTTTCCAATGCATCAAGCAAGTGGATTGCAATGTCAGCAACCTTTACGTCGGTCTCTTCCTTGCCGGCAGCCTTTACGCCGTCGTCAAGCATGATGTAACAGAATGGGCATGCTGTAGCGACACGGGTTGCGCCAGTGCTGATTGCTTCTTGTGCGCGCTCATCGTTCACCTTGGTGCCGATTGACTCTTCCATCCACATGCGAGCACCACCAGCGCCACAGCACATTCCTTGTGTTCCGTTGCGAGGCATCTCAACAATTTGTACGCCCTTGATAGAGCCAACAATTTTACGAGGAGCCAAGTACACGTCATTGTGACGGCCGAGGTAGCACGAGTCGTGATACGTGATGCGATCTTCAAGCGATGCATTACGGATATCAAGCTTGCCTGTATCGATGAGGTGTTCGAGGAACTCACTGTGGTGAACAACTTCGTAGTTGCCGCCCAATTGTGGGTACTCGTTCTTCAATGTGTTGAAGCAATGTGGGCACTGCGTAATGATCTTCTTTACGCCCATGCCGTTCAGCATTTCAATGTTTGGCAATGCAAGCATTTGGAACAAGTACTCATTACCTGAACGACGTGCTGAGTCACCTGTGCACATTTCACTTGGTCCGAGAATTGCAACGTCAATGTCTGCACGCTCAAGCAACTTGGCCATGGCTTGCGTTACTTTCTTGTTCTTGTCGTCGAATGAACCGGCACAACCAACCCAGTACAAGTACTCATGGTTGAAGGCAGCGCCTGGGTCTACAACGTCAACATTGAGGTCCTTGGCCCAATCAGCACGATCATCCTGGTTCATACCCCATGGGTTGCCTTGGTTTTCCATGGCTCGGTATGCGTTTCCGAGTTCTGCAGGGAAATTACTTTCCATCAGTGACAAGTAACGACGCATGTCAAGAATCTTGTCGAGGATTTCAATGTTGACTGGGCAGATCTCATCGCATGCGCGACATGTGGTGCATGACCACACTTCTTCTGCAGTGATGCGCTCGAACAATGAGTTAGCACCAATCTTGATTTCAGAGTCAATAGACAGTGGTGGCGTTACTGAACCATGAGCTGCAGTAGCCGCCATGATCTCGCCAGTCTTCAAAACGATTTCCCGAGGGTCAAGCGGTTTGCCAGTTGCATGTGCAGGGCACACGCTGGTGCAACGACCGCACATGGTGCATGAGTCAGTGTCAAGAAGTTGCTTCCATGTGAAGTCTTCAACAACTGCTGCACCAAATGTTTCAAGAGATGTCTCTGTGAGGTTTGGCATTGCGCGCATTGCGCCCTTCGGACGATCACGATCTTTGAGGTACATGTTCAGCGGAGAAGTGAAAATGTGGCGCAACATTGTGAGTGGCAATAAAGCAAGGAATCCAATGAATGCAACAACGTGCAATACCCACATGGCTTGATGCCAGTTTTCGAGACTGTGCAGTGATGCGCCCTTGACAAGTTGTGACAGTGGGTACCCAATGAATGACCAACTCTCGAAGGCCATATTCTTGCCTTCAGCAGTGCTGACAGCAATACGGAACATTTCTGCACCGAAGCCAGAAAGACCAATGAGCAACATGCAACCAAGAATGATTCCGTGCTCGGCTTTTGTCTTAATGCGAATGCGATACGGCTGCTGTACGTAACGACGGATAATTGCCCACACAACGCCTGTTGTGAACATGAGACCTGCAAAGTCTCCGACCATGACATAGCCCTGGTACACGCCACCATGAAGGAACTTCAGTGACTCTGGCAATTGGTGGTCAACTTCAAGAACAGTTGTTACGCCAAGAAGAATGAGGAAACCGAAATACATCATGGAGTGCATGAGGCCTGCTGCGCTGTCGCGCAACAACGTGCGCATGTAGACACCTGCGCGGTAGTCAGCTAAACGACGTTTTGCATTCTTTGGTGTGGTGCGACGACGGTCTGGCGCGCCGCGTTCCCAGTTGCGCATGCGGTCAGCAAATTTGAAAGAACCCCAAATGAGCATGGCGGGAAGAATTGTGTAGAAGGCAGCTTGAAGTGGTCCGGGGATTCCTTCAAAGACTTCACGAGAACGCTCGGAGGTTCCGTGCCACTTCGTGAACTGCGGGATGATGCCCGAGAACAAGGTGAACGTACCCATGCCAACGCCGATGGCGATGGAGAGTTGGTACGGGCGAAAACGCTTTGGCGTCTTCTCGGTGGGGGCTGCATCGTGGGTGCTCATAACAGAGACAACGCTAGTGGGCGAAGGTCCGCAGAGCCTGATTCGTCGGGCATTTCACCCAGCGTGGAGGTTGATCAGCCGTAATGTGCGCGGTCGAGTTCACGAACGCGAGTGGCAAGGGCCTTGAGCAACTTGCGAGAGATGGCTGGAATGTTGTCGATAGCACCGTTCAGTGCACGCTGCGAGATAACCAACAATGTGACATCAGTGTCTGCAATGACTGCAGCGGTGCGAGGACCTTGATCGAGAAGCGACAATTCACCAACGACTGCTCCGGCCTTTGCGGTACCGATCTTTTTGCCGTTGCGCTTGATGGTGGCAGACCCTTCAAGAAGGACATACGCCTCACGACCAGTTTGACCCTGATCCATGATGATGGTGCCAGCTTTGAGAACACGCTCAGTGGAGTTCTTCACGACGAGAGCGAGCTCCTTTGAGGAACACTCAGAAAAAAGTGAGATGTTACGGAGGTGGTCAACGTTGGATTTTGTACTTGCCATATCACCCAGTGTACTTCCATCGGAAGTAGTGAAATACCAGCGGAGTTACTTGGGTTTTGCTTGGTTCGCCACAGCGTCCGTTGCTGCTTTGATTTTCTCGGCATCACCGAGGTAGGTGACTTCATTCACGGCCAGCGTGTCTGACAATTTGTAGAGCCGGGGCACACCAGTAGGGATGTTCAATTCGGCAATGTTTTCAGACGAAATGTTCTCAAGAGCCATGACCAGCGCGCGCAGTGAATTGCCGTGAGCTGCGACTAACACGTTCATGCCTGCACGTAATTGGGGGACCACGGTGGCGTGAAAATGTGGCACCACTCTGTCAACGACATCTTTGAGGCATTCAGTTGCGGGTAGATCTGCAGGATTAACGAGGCGGTACCGAGGATCATTGACGGGGTGCTCAGGGCTAGAAAGATCAACGGGTGGTGGCGGTACGTCGTAGCTACGGCGCCAGATTTTTGTTTGGGCTTCACCGTGTTGAGCGGTAGTTGCGGCTTTGTCGAGACCCTGCAAACCGCCGTAGTGGCGCTCGTTCCATTTCCAATGGCGCTCGACCGGCAACCACACTTGCCCCATGCCCGATAGGGCCAGATGGCAGGTCATGACGGCGCGCGTTAATAAAGAGGTATGGGCGACGTCAAAGACAAGGCCGGCAGCTGCCATAGTGGGGCCGGCTTCGGCTGCTTCGCGTTCGCCCTGGGCTGACAGGGGCACGTCATGCCAGCCAGTAAAGAGGTTGAGTTCATTCCACGTACTTTGACCGTGGCGGAGGAGGACGAGATTGCCGAGCACACCTTCATCGTAGGTCTGGGCCCATGCCGCAAGGGAAATCTGGCGACGAACCTCTAGTTCAGGGGGATGTGACAAATGTTGAGTCACTGTGTATCAACTTTTCTGTATCGAAGGTTGGTATCTCTGCTGCTACCCCTTATTGTGAAGTCACCCCACCCGTATCCGGCGTTTCGTCGGAACCAAGTACAGGAGACATAACCCCATGGCAAAAGCAGTCGGAATCGACCTCGGAACCACCAACTCAGTCGTTGCAGTTCTTGAGGCTGGCGAACCAGTCGTCATCCCCAACTCAGAAGGTGCACGCACCACACCGTCCATCGTCGCTTTCTCAAAAGCCGGAGAAGTTCTTGTTGGTGAAGTGGCAAAGCGTCAAGCCATCACCAACCCTGATCGCACATTCCGCAGCATCAAGCGTCAGATGGGAACCACATGGAAATCCGACGACATTGATTCAAAGAAGTACACACCGCAAGAAATCAGCGCACGCACATTGATGAAGTTGAAGCGTGATGCTGAGGCGTACCTCGGTGACACCGTTACTGATGCCGTCATCACTGTTCCTGCATATTTCGATGATGCACAGCGCACTGCAACAAAAGAAGCTGGCGCTATTGCTGGCCTCAATGTTTTGCGCATCATCAACGAGCCAACGGCTGCAGCACTTGCATATGGTCTTGACAAATCAGCTCAAGACGAAACCATTTTGGTATTCGACCTCGGTGGCGGAACCTTCGACGTTTCTGTTCTTGAAATTGGTGACGGAGTGTTTGAAGTAAAGAGCACACACGGCGACACACATCTTGGTGGTGACGACTGGGACCAGCGCATCATCGATTGGCTCACACAACAGTTCAAGAGCGCACACGGTATTGATCTTGCACAAGATCGTATGGCTGTTCAGCGCTTGAAGGAAGCTGCCGAAAAAGCAAAGATTGAATTGTCACAAACACAACAGACACAAATCAACTTGCCATTCATTACTGCAACAGCGGAAGGCCCATTGCACCTTGATGAATCATTGACTCGTTCAAAGTTCCAGGAAATGACAGCTGACCTTGTTGAGCGTTGCCGCGTGGCATTTGATCAGGCAATTAAAGATGCAGGCCTTACTAAGAGCCAAATTGATCACGTGATCTTGGTTGGTGGCTCTACTCGTATGCCAGCAGTGCAAGAGCTTGTGTTCAACATGACAGGCAAAGAGCCAAACAAGTCTGTTAACCCAGACGAAGTAGTTGCCATTGGTGCAGCAGTTCAGGCCGGAGTATTGAAGGGTGATGTTAAAGACATCTTGTTGCTCGACGTGACTCCATTGTCGTTGGGAATCGAAACCAAGGGTGGCGTGATGACAAAGCTCATCGAACGCAACACCACAATTCCTACTCGTCGTACCGAAGTGTTCACTACTGCAGATGACAATCAGCCTTCAGTAGAGATCAACGTCTTGCAGGGCGAGCGCGAAATGGCTAGTTACAACCAGTCACTTGGCAAGTTCAACTTGGTTGATCTTCCACCAGCTGCTCGCGGTATGCCTCAGATCGAAGTCACATTCGACATTGACGCAAACGGAATCGTTCATGTTTCAGCAAAGGACCGCGCCACAAGCAAAGAACAGTCCATGACCATCACCAGTTCGTCGTCTCTCAGCAAAGAAAAGATTGAAGAGATGATTCGCGATGCTGAATCACACGCTGAAGATGACAAGCGTCGTCGTGAAGAAGCAGAGGTGCGTAACAACGCTGACTCCCTTGTGTATCAAACTGAAAAAGTTTTGAAGGAACAAGGCGACAAAGTAACGGAAGAAGAAAAGGCAGCTGTTGAAGGCCCGCTTGGAATTCTGAAGACTGCAATTGCTGGAAACAACATTGATGACATCAAAGCAGCAACAGAAACGTTGATGGGTGCCAGCCAAGCATTCAGCCAGAAGTTGTACGAAGCAGCAGCTCGCGACAGTGAAGCAGCCGGTACGTCAGCATCAGGTGCACAAGGTGCATCAAATGATGACGACATCGTTGATGCTGAAATTGTAGATGAGCAGTAATTCATGTCTGACGACAATGTTGATCAACCAGAAGACGCCATTGATGCCGAAATAGTCGAACTTATCGAGCACGACATTGATGCACTTGTCCAAGAACGTAACGAGTTCAAAGACATTGCATTACGTCTGCAAGCTGATTTTGAAAATTACAAAAAGCGTGTCACGTCAAATATGTCTGACGAAGCTGACCGGGCGACTGGTCGCATCGCAGATTCGCTCTTGCCAGTACTTGATGCGTGTGAAGCGGCATTCGCTCACGGAGCAGCCGGTGTAGAACCAATTTGGTCTGCGCTCATGGCTGCTCTTGTGAAGCAAGGTCTTGTTGCACTCGATCTTCTTGACAAGCCGTTTGACCCCACTACCTCAGAAGCTGTTGTTCATGAAGATGGCGATGGCGGAGAACCAATCGTGGTTGAAGTGCTGCGGACTGGATACGAATGGAAGGGCCGCGTGTTGCGCGCTGCCATGGTGAAGGTGCGGGGATAAGGCATGTCCGGACAGCGCGAATGGTACGAAAAGGACTATTACGCAGTGCTTGGCGTGTCGAAAGACGCAACTGTCAAAGACATCACGAAGGCATATCGGAAGCTTGCGCGTCAGTATCACCCTGACGCAAACCCTGACAATGCAAAAGCAGAAGAGAAGTTCAAAGACATCTCTGCTGCATACGACGTTGTCGGTGACGAAAAGAAACGCGCAGAGTACGACGAAGTACGACGCGTTGGCCCAATGGGTGGTTTCGGCGGCGGCGGTGGTGGGCAAAACATTCGCTTCGACATGGGTGGCGATGGTCTCGGTGACATTCTTGGTCAGATGTTTGGTCGCGGCGGCGGCGGACGTCGCGGCGGTGGCGGATCAACTGGTCCACAGCGCGGACAAGACATTGCAACAACACTGACTCTTGATTTTGTTGATGCAGCGCATGGCCTCACTACGTCGTTGCATCTCACTGCGGATGCGCAATGTTCCTCCTGTTCTGGCTCCGGCGCACGCGCTGGTACATCACCTAAAACATGTGGCGCGTGCGGTGGTCGCGGTTCAACTGCAGACAACCAAGGAATGTTTTCGTTCTCTCAGCCCTGTCGTTCATGTAACGGCAACGGCATCATCATCGAAGACCCATGTTCAACGTGTCGTGGTACGGGCATTGAACGTCGTCCGCGTGAAGTGAATGTCCGTATTCCGGCTGGTGTAGACAACGGTCAGCGCATTCGTCTGAAAGGGCGAGGTAGTCCTGGCCGTAACGGTGGACCCGCCGGCGATCTGTTTGTTGAATGCAATGTTGCGCCGCATCCATTGTTTGCACGTGAGGGATTAAATCTGCTTACTCGCGTTCCTGTGTCATTTACTGAAGCTGTATTGGGCGCAACGATTGCAGTGCCAACACTTGATGGTGCAGAAGTGACATTGCGCTTAAAAGCCGGAACGCAAAGTGGTTCTCGTCATCGAGTGAAAGGCAAAGGCATCGAATTGCCAAAGCAATCAGGTGACCTCATTGTCACTGTCGATGTAAACGTGCCCACAAAACTTTCTGACGAAGAACGTGCGGCCATCGAAAACCTCAGCGAAGTACTTGCTTCACCTCGTACGTCAGGCAATGTGTCATGACCCACGACGAGATGCGCGCTCTGTATGTCATCTCGGTTGCAGCCGAACTTGCGGGTATGCACCCTCAGACATTGCGTATCTACGAACGACGCGGTTTATTAACCCCGGCACGCACAACTGGCGGCAATCGTCGATACAGCGACGCCGATAT